>OGPM01000975.1_pt1 | contig 26056 bp, 17 predicted proteins | sample 1552961 | NCBI WGS metagenome assembly OGPM01 (sample SAMEA2580304, study PRJEB22360) | human gut metagenome | biome: human gut; feature: human-associated habitat; material: faeces | place: Denmark | collected 2008/2010
CACGGAGGAACGGAAAACCCCGCTGCAGGTCAGTCTGGATCAGTTCGGCAGGAAGCTCTCCATCATCATTCTGGTGATCTGTGCGGTGCTGTTTGCCGTCAGCGTGCTGTGGCGGCACGAAAACGTGATGAACGCCTTCCTCTTCGCCGTGGCGCTGGCGGTGGCAGCCATTCCGGAGGCGCTCGGTTCCATCGTGACCATTGTGCAGGCCATGGGAACGCAGCAGATGGCCCGGGAACACGCCATCATCAAGGATTTAAAAGCGGTGGAAAGCCTGGGCTGCGTCTCGGTAATCTGTTCCGATAAGACTGGAACCCTGACCCAGAACCGTATGACAGTGGAGCAGGTGCTGGTAGATGGAAGGGTTCTGCAGCCCGGGCAGCTAAGGCTGTATGACCCGGTCCAGAGGTACTTTTTATATGGGGCAGTTCTGGACAACGACGCAGTGGTACAGGGGGACGTCTGCACGGGAGACCCAACGGAAGCAGCACTTCTGGCAATGGCTCTGCGGGCAGATGTTTCACCTGAGGCGCTGCGCCGGGAGATGCCGCGTCTGGGAGAACTTCCTTTTGATTCCGGGAGAAAGCGGATGAGTACGCTGCACTGGTGCGACGGAATCTGTGTCCTGTTTACCAAAGGAGCGCCGGATGTCCTTCTGGAACGAACTGACCAGATTCTGACAAAAAGTGGAGTAAGACCTATGACGCCGGAGCAGAAGAAACAGATCCGGCAGCAGAATGAGAGCTGGGCGGTCGGAGGCCTGCGGGTGCTGGCAGTGGCCTACCGGCCTCTGGAGCAGATGCAGGCCTGCAGCCTGGAACTGGAGGATTCCTGTATTTTCCTGGGCATAGCTGCTATGCTGGATCCGCCGCGGCCGGAGTCGAAACCGGCGGTGCTGACGGCAAAAAAGGCGGGCATCCGTCTGGTCATGATCACGGGAGATCATCCGGTGACGGCACTGGCGGTGGCAGAAAAGACCGGAATTCTGGAGGCCGGTGACCTGGCGGTGACCGGGCCTGGACTGGATCAGATGACGGATGGGGAGCTGGACCGGAAGCTGGAATATATCTCTGTTTACGCGCGGGTCTCACCAGAGCACAAGATCCGCATCGTGGAAGCGTGGCAGCGGCAGGGCAGGATTGTGGCCATGACAGGGGATGGGGTGAATGATGCCCCGGCCTTGAAAAAGGCGGACATTGGTGTGGCCATGGGAATCATGGGAACCGAGGTTTCCAAGGATGCGGCATCCATGATCCTGACAGATGATAATTTTGCCACTATGATCAAGGCGGTGGCGAATGGCCGGAATGTGTACCGGAATATCCGCAATGCGGTACAGTTTCTGTTGTCCGGCAATATGGCCGGCATTTTGTGTGTGCTGTATGCCTCAATTCTGGCTCTGCCCATGCCCTTTGCCCCGGTGCATCTTTTGTTTATTAACCTGCTGACAGATTCGCTGCCGGCGATTGCCATTGGCATGGAACCCCAGGAGGAGGGACTTTTAGACCAGCCGCCGCGGGATCCAAAGGAGGGAATTCTGACCGCCGCGTTTTTGCTCCGGCTTGTGCTACAGGGAATGCTGATTGCGGTGAGCACGATGACGGCGTATCATGTGGGGATGGATACAGGCGGAGCCGGGACGGCCAGTACTATGGCATTTTCCGCGCTGACTCTGGCCCGGCTGTTTCACGGATTTAACTGCCGGAGCAGCCATTCGCTTTTGAGCCTTGGAATCCGGAGCAATATGTGGAGTGTGATGGCTTTTGAAACGGGAACGCTGCTTCTGGCAGCAGTGTTGTTTTTGCCGGGGCTGCAGGTGCTGTTTGCGGTGGCAGATCTGAGCGCAAGGCAGCTGGCAACGGTGCGGGTCTGCGCCTTTGTGCCGACGCTGCTGATTCAGGCAGTGAAGATGCTGGGAGAAGCGGCTGCGTAGGGAGATAATATTTTAACAAAGAAGGAATACATTTAACAGAAAAATAGTCATTCAACCTAACAAAAAGGATGATTGTATAAAAACAGATACCTGGGATGTATTGAGAAAAAACCGCAAATATACCGCTTGCAATTTAGAAAAAATATGATATTCTATATGCAGGTCAGATGAATGGCCTGCTATAGAATGAATCGTTATGAATTTAACAAATCATGACGGTATTAAGGTATACAGAGAAGCTGCTGATCCCCCAAAAACAGACAGCGGCAGTTGACGGACAGACAATATGACTAATCAGATAGCAGAATATTTGAGAAGTTATATTTTTTTCTGGCAACTATGTATACAGTATGCAAAAACACAGTACAATTTTAAGGAGGAAAACACCAAATGACTAACTTTGATCAGTGGGATGGATTTGACGGCCGCCTGTGGAAAGAAGAAGTAAACACCCGTGATTTTATCCAGCATAACTACAAGCCTTACGAGGGAGATGAGTCCTTCCTGGCTGGCCCGACCGAGGCTACCGACAAGCTGTGGGGAATCCTGCAGGGTCTTCAGAAAGAGGAGCGCGCAAAGGGCGGCGTTCTGGATATGGATACCCACATTGTTTCCGGTATCACTTCCCATGGCCCTGGCTACATCAGCGAGGCTGATAAGGACTTAGAGCAGATCGTTGGTCTTCAGACCGACAAGCCGTTAAAGAGAGCTTTCATGCCGTACGGCGGTATCAAGATGGCTGAGCAGGCTTGCCAGAACTACGGTTATGAGCCGGATCCGGAGCTGCATAAGATCTTCACCGAGTACTGCCGCACTCACAACCAGGGCGTATTTGATGCTTACACTCCTGAAATGAAGAAGGCTCGTCACAATAAGATCATTACCGGTCTTCCGGATACCTACGGCCGTGGACGTATCGTAGGCGACTACCGTCGTGTTGCTCTGTACGGTATCGATTTCCTGATCCAGGAGAAGCAGAATGATTTCGCAAACTGTGGCGATGGCGTTATGACCGACGACATCATCCGTCAGAGAGAAGAGCTGTCCATGCAGATCAAGGCTCTGAAGGATATGAAGGTTATGGCTCAGTCTTACGGCTACGATATTTCCCAGCCGGCTAAGACCGCAAAAGAGGCTGTTCAGTGGCTGTACTTCGGATATCTGTCCGCAGTTAAGACCCAGAACGGTGCTGCAATGAGTGTTGGCCGTATCTCCACCTTCCTTGATATTTACATTGAGCGTGACCTTGAGAACGGCGTGCTGACCGAGGCTGAGGCACAGGAGCTGATCGACCATCTGGTAATGAAATTCCGTATGGTTAAGTTCGCAAGAATCCCATCTTACAACCAGCTGTTCTCAGGAGACCCGACATGGGCAACACTTGAGGTTGGTGGACTTGGACAGGACGGACGTTCTATGGTAACAAAGAACGACTATCGTTTCCTCCACACACTGAACAACATGGGACCTTCACCAGAGCCGAACCTGACAGTTCTTTATTCTTCAAGACTGCCAGAGAACTTCAAGAAGTTCGCTTCCCTGATTTCTGTAACAACAAGTTCTATCCAGTATGAGAACGATGATGTTATGCGTCCGGTATGGGGCGATGACTACAGCATCTGCTGCTGTGTATCTGCTACTGAGACAGGTAAAGAAATGCAGTTCTTCGGAGCTCGTGCAAACCTTGCAAAATGCCTTCTGTACGCTATCAACGGTGGTGTTGATGAAAAGACAAAACAGCAGGTAGGACCTCAGTATCAGCCAATTACTTCTGAATACCTTGACTATGACGAAGTAGTTGCAAAATATGACAAGATGATGGACTGGCTGGCTCATCTGTATGTTGGAACACTGAACATGATCCACTACATGCATGACAAATACTACTATGAAGCAGCAGAAATGGCTCTGATCGATACAAAGGTTGACCGTTCCTTCGCAACTGGTATCGCAGGATTCTCTCACGTAGTAGACTCTCTGTCCGCTATCAAATATGCAAAAGTTAAAGCAATCCGTGACGAAGACGGAATCACAACAGATTTCGTAGTAGAAGGTGACTTCCCACGCTATGGTAACGATGATGACAGAGCAGATGAGATCGCAACAACACTGCTTTCTACATTCCTTGAGAAACTGAAACACATCCATACCTATCGTGATTCCAAACCTACTACTTCTATCCTTACCATCACATCCAACGTTGTTTATGGTAAAGCTACAGGATCTCTTCCGGACGGAAGAAAAGCCGGCGAGCCTCTGGCACCGGGAGCAAACCCGTCTTACGGCGCAGAGCAGAACGGACTTCTTGCTTCCCTGAACTCTGTTGCAAAGCTTGACTATGAGGATGCCCTTGACGGAATCTCCAATACTCAGACGATCAACCCGGATGCACTTGGCCATTCTGAGGAAGAGCGTACAGAGAATCTTGTAAATGTACTTGACGGATACTTTGATCGTGGTGCACATCACCTCAATGTAAACGTATTCGGTAAAGAGAAACTTATCGATGCTATGGAGCATCCGGAAAAAGAGGAGTATGCAAACTTCACGATCCGTGTTTCCGGATACGCTGTTAAGTTCATCGACCTTACAAGAGAGCAGCAGCTTGACGTTATCGCAAGAACCTGCCACGAAAGGATGTAATAAAAAATATGGACGACCAGAAAAAAATCACTGGCTACGTCCACTCACTGGAGAGCTTCGGCTCTGTTGACGGACCAGGAGTCCGGTATGTGATCTTTTTGAGCGGCTGCGCCATGCGCTGTCAGTTCTGCCACAATCCGGACACCTGGCAAATGAAAACAGGGACGGAGTACACAGCAGATGAGCTGCTTGAAAAAGCCTGTCGATACCGCTCTTACTGGGGAAGTAAGGGCGGTATTACTGTGAGTGGAGGCGAGCCACTGTTACAGATCGATTTCCTCACTGAGCTGTTCAGAAAAGCAAAAAAACTTGGGATCCACACAACACTTGATACCAGCGGCAACCCTTACACAGAAGAGGGTCCGTGGTATGAAAAATGGGAAGAGTTGATGAAGTACACAGATCTTGTCATGCTGGATATCAAGCACATTGATGAGGAACAGCATAAGATCCTCACAGGATGTACCAATAAAAATATTCTTGCCATGGCCCGGAAGCTTTCCGATATGGGCGTATCCATGTGGATCCGTCACGTACTGGTTCCGGAACGCAATGACCGGGATGACTATCTCCACCGGCTGGCTGACTTTATTGCAACACTGAAGACAGTTGAGAGAGTGGAGGTTCTTCCATATCACACACTCGGAACCTTTAAATGGGAAAATCTGCATATTGATTATCCGCTGAAGGGAATCAATCCGCCAACGAAAGAACGTATCGAAAATGCGGAAAAAATCCTGGGAGCAGGTACACAGTAATAAAAAAACCATATCTTATGTCGAAAAACAGACATAGATATGGTTTTTTTGATGTTCACACCAGTTCTTTGTTTTTGATCAGCATTTCTTTGATGATATCCTGTGTATAGGAACCTAAGCGGCGCTGAGTATCCCGGTCAAGCTCTGAAGGAATGATAGGCTTGCCATATTCGATCACTACGTGTGTAGGTGTCATCTTCGGGAAATTGGCCTCCCAGATATTGGCAGAGTTGCTGATCGCAATAGGAATGATCGGGCTTTTGGCTCTGGCTGCGATCTTGAAGCTGCCGTCATGGAAAGGCAGCATTTCTGTTTCATCAGCATTCTTATTTCTGGTTCCTTCCGGGAAGATACATACGGAAATGCCGGATTTCACATAGTCTGCGGCCTGGAGGATCGTTTTCAGACCCTGCTTGATATCCTCTCTGTCGAGAAAGAGACAGTAGAGATTGCGCATCCAGTTGGAGAGCAGCGGATAATGTTCCATTTCCTTCTTGGCAACATAGCCGGTGCGGATCGGACAGCGGCTGTAGGTGAGCAGGATGTCGAAATAGCTCCGGTGGTTTGCTACATAGAGAACAGCCTGATCCTTTGGAACGTTTTCTTCGCCGATGACGGTGACTTTGGCGCCTGTGATCCACAGGATGAATTTGAATATGGCCTGTACCATGCGCAGAGAGCTGATATCCTTAGTCATGGGAGAAAATTTCCCGATGATCCATTCTACAAGGAGAACCGGAATGGTCAGCACCAGATAGGCGATCACCACGATACAGACAAGTATGAATCGAATCATGTCTTTTGTCCTTTCTGTTATAGATACTTGCGGAGAGTTCCGCAGTAAGATGGTATTTTTATATTATACGAAGAAAATCCGATAGTTGCAATAAATCTTTCCCTGCTCACATAGAATAAATACTGAATAGTGGTTACTGTTTACTGGTGATTTTCCGCAAAGCGTGTTACTGAGAACGGAGTGAACAGTAACGAATCATGCAGGTGGCTTATATTATGAAAAAAGCAGTATTTCTGCGGATCGTGCTGACAGCTGCCGTGCTGGCACTGCTGCTTTCCGGGTGTCGATTTGTCCGGGTGGAGGAAGAAGAACGAAAACCGGTAGATTACATCGTTGTGGAACGCCGGGATATCCTGGAGGAGCTTTCCAGGCTTATGGAAGAAAAAAAGGAAAAGGAATTTCAGCTGAGTTATGAAAACGGAGAGGATCTTTACCTGGCCAAAGGGTACGGGCGGCAGATGAGTGGCGGATACAGCATCCAGGTAGAGGAGCTTGGAGAATCCTCGAATGGGATATTTTTTGTTACAAAACTTCTTGGACCGGAGGATCTTAAGGAGGCAGGAGTTCCGTCCTATCCCTGCATTGTGATAAAAACCCGGAAACAGGAAAAGCCGGTAACGTTCCGGGAAAGCAGCAGTCCGGTGAAAAAAGAGTCGGAGAAAGGGGAATAGACTGTGGAATTAAAAAAAGAAAGCATGCAGATATTAAAGGAAAAAAGCAGGGCAAAAAGTCAGATCACTTTTGATGAGGATTTTAATGTACCGGATGCAAAACCGGATGCGGGAAGACTGATCCAGAATAAGGGCAGGATCATTATGGATGATGTCCGTCTTACTGACGGGAAAGGTATTCTTACGGGAAATCTGCAGGTAGATATCCTTTATGTGGGGGAAGAAAGAGGGATTGTCAGCAGTCTTACTGCAAAACTTCCATTTGAGGAAACCTTGAACCTGAAGGATATCATAAACGGGGATAAAATGTGTCTGAAGTGGGAAATTGAAGATCTTACGATCCGCCTAATCCATTCCAGAAAGCTTAATATCAAAGCTTTGGTAACTTTTTGTGCGACTGTGGATGAAACAGAACAGATCCGCCTGCCGGTGGCGCTGGATGCAGAAGAGGTATCCGTCAGAAAAAAAACAGTCCGTTTTCTGGGACTTACCGTACATAAAAAAGATACACTCCGGATCAAGGATGAGTATACCATTGCCTCCAATCGTCCGGATATCGCCAGCCTGATCTGGTATACTATGGATGTACGGGGGCTGGATCTGAAGCCGGAGGAAAATGTGGTAAAGGCAAGGGGAGAGCTGTCCGTTTTTGTGCTGTACGGAGCTGAAGATACAGAAGCCCCGGTGCAGTGGCTGGAATATTCGCTGCCTTTTTCCGGAGAAGTGGAATGTCCGGACTGCACGGAGGAACTGATCCCGCTGATCGAAGCTTCGGTGATGCATCAGAGTCTGGAGGCCAAACCGGATGTCGATGGGGAAGAACGGATCCTTGTTTCGGATGTTGTGCTGGAGCTGGATATGAAATTTTTCAGGGAAGAGGAATATGATCTTATTACCGATGTGTATACACCGATCCGTGAATGTGTTCCGGAAGGAAAGAATGAGGTACTGGAACGACTTCTGGTACGTAATTTTTCCAGATGCAGGATCAGTGACAGGATCCAGGTAAAGGAGACTCAGGGAAAAGTCCTCCAGCTGTGTCACAGTCAGGGAAAAGTGAAGATCGATAAGACCAGGATCGTAGAGAACGGTGTGCAGGCAGATGGCGTGGTCATGCTGAAGATCCTGTACATTATTGGAAATGATGATATGCCGTTTTATTCCATGGAGGCAATGATACCGTTTTCCCATATGGTGGAAGCAAGAGGGATCCGACAGGACAGCTGTTATCAGTTAAAAGCAAAGCTGGAGCAGCTTTCCGCAGCCATGGCAGATGGAAATGAGATCGAGATCCGGGCAACTGTAGGACTGGAGCTTCTGGCAGTTGCCAGAGAACCGGTATTTATCATTGAGAAAGTAGAGGAAAAACCACTGGATATGAAAAAACTCCAGGCTATGCCGGGAATCCTGGTTTATATGGTAAAACCGGGAGATGAATTGTGGGATATCGCAAGGAAATATCACACATCTATCCAGGAGATCCGGACGATCAATGCTCTCAAGGAAAATCAGGAACCCTCTCCGGGAACTCCGCTTCTTGTTGTGAAAAAAGTGGAAGGTCAGATCAAATAAAAAGTGGAATATTTTGCTGTTGAAAAGAATGTAAAAATCATATAAAATACATGTATAAATACTGTATACAAAGTACAAATGGAGGGGCTTATGCGTTTAAAAGCAATGGCAAAGATCAATCTCGGACTTGATGTTCTGGGAAAGAGAGAGGACGGTTATCATGAGGTACGCATGATCATGCAGACCATCCGTATGTATGATATCCTGGATATCAGAAAGACCAGACGGCCGGGGATCGTACTGACGACCAATCTTCCGTTTATTCCTACAGACCAGAGAAATCTTGTATATAAGGCAGCACAGATGCTGATGGAGGAGTTCGATGTTGAAGAGGGACTTTCCATCAAGCTTCGTAAATTTATCCCGGTGGCAGCAGGCATGGCAGGAGGCAGCTCCGATGCAGCGGCCGCATTTGTGGGTGTGAACCGGATGTTCCATTTAGGGCTTACCGAAGAACAGCTGATGGAACGTGCAGTAAAGGTCGGAGCAGACGTTCCGTATTGTATCATGCGGGGAACAGCTCTTGCGGAGGGAATCGGAGAGAAGCTGACCAGACTTCCGGAAGTTCCGAAATGTTATGTTCTGATAGGAAAACCGGGGATCAATGTTTCCACAAAAACAGCCTATGAGAATCTGAATCTGGAAGGGATCGGAAAACATCCGGACATCGATGGACTCATCGGAACTATCAGAAATAATGATCTGTATGCCATGGCATCCAGAATGGAGAATGTATTTGAACCGGGGATCATCCGACAGTATCCTGTGATCGGCAATATCAAGAACCTTATGGAAGAAAAAGGTGCGCTGAAAGCCGTGATGAGCGGAAGCGGTCCTACTGTGTTTGGAATCTTTGATAATAGGGATAAGATGGCCGCGGCAGCCAGAAGCCTCAGAAAGAGCGGGCTTGCAAAGACTGTATTTGCCACGGATATTTACAATAGAGATGGAGGAGTTACAAATGACAAGTGATTTTTCTGTGGATATGAATGAATATCTGCCGCTTCGGGATGTTGTTTTTAACACCTTGCGGCAGGCAATCCTGAAGGGAGAGCTGAAGCCGGGCGAAAGACTTCTGGAGATTGCCCTTGCAGAGCGTCTTGGCGTGAGCAGAACACCGGTGCGTGAGGCTATGCGCAAGCTGGAGCAGGAAGGTCTTGTAGTGATGATCCCACGCAGAGGTGCACAGGTAGCCAGCATCACAGAGAAGGATCTGAACGATGTTCTGGAGGTGCGTATCGCCCTCGAAAATGTTGCCATAGAAAAAGCGTGCAAGCTGATCACAGAGGATGAGCTGGGAAGGCTCTGGGTGGCAGCCAAGGAATTTGAAAAAACAAAAGCAGAGGGAAATCTGGTCCGTCTGGCGGAAACCGATGTGGCTTTCCACGAGATCATATATCAGGCTTCTGATAATAAGCGTCTGAATCAGGTCCTGAATAATCTCCGTGAGCAGATGTATCGCTATCGTGTAGAGTATCTGAAGGAGGAGCAGACAAGAAATCTTCTGGTCAGTGAGCATGAAGAGCTGGTAAAAGCCATCCGTGAAGGAGATGTGCAAAAGGCGCAGGATATTTCTTTCCATCATCTGGAGAATCAACGAAAAGCGATCATCCGTACTATCCGCGCGGAGAATGAGGCCAAAGAGGCCGAGAAAAAAGAATAAGAACCGGATATGCGGGAATATTAAGAGAGATGTCATTGTGGCATCTCTTTTTTTAACCGAATCAAGTAAGTTCCCTGTTTCAATTGCGAAAAGCAATAAGCAGTGGGGGAACTTGCTGTAAAGGATGGTGACTTTATGGAAACAAGGAAGATATCGATATCTCTTCATGAAAATGAATCGTATATCCGGAAACGGTGTGAAAACTGCGATGATATCCTGATCAGGCCCATGCGCCTTGGTGAGGGACATAAGGCGGACTGTCTGATGGTCTATATTGAGGTTGCGGTTTCAAACATGATGCTGGATGATTCTGCTATCGGAAAAATGATCAATCATTTCTGGGAGATCCCGGAGGAAAAGATCCGGGAATTTATCCGCCGAAACAGTCTTGGAATTGCAGATGTGAAGGAGCTGTCTTCCATGGAGGAGGTATTTGGTGCCATTCTTTCGGGAAATGCAGTTTTCTTTCTGGATGGATACGACAAAGCAATGAAAATTTCCAGTAAAGGATATCCGGGGTTGGCTGTATCAGAGGTGAAAACGGAAAAGGTCCTCAGAGGCTCCAAGGAGGGGTTCTGTGACAGTGTAAAAACCAATGCGGCCCTTGTGAGAAAGCGGATCCGGGATACCAGGCTGAAGGTGGAGCAGAGTAGCATCGGTGTACGCTCCAATACGGTGGTACAGCTTCTTTATGTGGAGGATCTGGTCCATGAGGAGCTTCTGACTGCTGTGAAAGAGCGCCTGGAATCTTTTGCAGTGGACGGGATCCTGGACAGCGGGATGCTGGAACAGCTGACAGAAGAAGCATGGTATTCTCCCTTTCCTCAGTTTCAGACAACGGAGCGGCCGGACCGAGCTGCCCAGGAGCTGCTGAATGGAAAAGCAGTTCTGCTCTGCGACAATTCGCCGGTGGCACTGGTGGTTCCCGGAGCATTCAACAGTTTTATGGAAAGCAGTGAAGACTGGTACAACCGTTTTGAGATGGCATCCTTTCTGCGGGTGCTCCGGTATCTGGCCATGGCTGTGGCAACGCTGCTCCCCGGACTTTATCTGGCTGTGATCCGGTTTCATACACAGATCCTTCCGGCGAATCTGATCCTTTCCTTTGCACAGGCAAGAGAGGGCGTTCCATTTTCCAGTGTAATGGAGCTGGTGTTCCTGGAACTGTCTTTTGAGTTGATACGGGAGGCTGGTGTGCGGATCCCGGGAGCTCTTGGAAATGCCATTGGGATCGTAGGAGGACTGATCATCGGACAGGCTGCGGTGGAGGCCAATCTTGTCAGCCCGGTGGTAGTGATCATCGTGGCACTGACAGCACTGGGATCACTGGCTATACCTAATGAGGAATTTGCTTCTGCATTCCGGCTTCTGAAGTACGCTTTTCTGTTTCTGGGAGGATTTCTAGGTATATTCGGAATCGTGTTGGGACTGTATCTCACCATGGCGCATCTGGCAGGACTTTTAAGCTTCGGTGTCCCATATCTGGTACCTTTTGTAGAGAAGAACAGTGAGGCGGAAACCGGTGGAAGGATTTTGCGACAGCCCTTCCGGAAGCGGAAATTCCGGCCGCTGTATGCCAGAAATGCCCAGAAACGCAGGCTTCGGACAAGGCCATGGAGCCGGAAAGGATAAAGGTTATGAGATTTGCGGAGAATAACAGGATTTCCCACAGACAGCTTTTTCGGCAGATCATACTGGTGTTTCCGGCGCCGTTTCTGCTGTGCCTGTTTAAGAATGGAGCGATGTTGGGCATCAGTGCCATGGCAGGGACAGCTGCTGCGGCCGTAGTGCTCTCTTTTTATGTAATCTGGCTGATACGTCTGACACCTGCATATGGAGAGCTTTCCAAAAGGACAGGAAGTTTTACTGTACGATTTATTGGCCTGTTCTTTTTGGTATATGTGATCGCAAGTTCGGCATTTCTTTCGGGCCTTCTGGGGGAGGTGATCCCGGAAAGTCTGATCAGCGGGATTTCCGGAAAATGGCTGTCTCTTCTTGCAGTTGCAGCCTGTAGTCTGGGAACGCATCGCGGAATGCAGAGAAGAGGGCGGATCGCTGAGGTGTCCGGAAGGATTTTTCTGGCAGGGATCCTTCTTCTGATGCTTTTATGTGCAGGGCAGGGAAAAACAGAGTACTTTATGGAAGTGATGAAAGATCCGGAAACAGGATTTACAGGAGAGCGATGGCTCCATGATCTGTATACACTTTTGTGTGCTTTTTCAGGAGCAGGACTTCTTCCCTTCGGACTGGAGTATGCAAAAAAACAGGGAAGTGCCAGAAAACCTGTGATCCTGGCTTTTCTTACAGTTTGCGGGATCATTTTTGGAATGCAGCTCCTTCTTCCGGCAGTCTTTGGAGGTGCACGCCTTAAAAACGAGATCTGTCCGGTACTGCCTCTTCTGGAGGGTGCAGATCTTCCGGGAAACGTACTGGCGAGATTTGATGTGATATGGATGGGGTTTCTGGTATTCGGACTTTTGTTTTCTCTGGGAAGTTTGTTTCATTACGGAAATCAGATCGCGGAAAAAACTGGATTCGGGACCGGTCGGTACTGGATCCCGGCAGCAGGCTGGCTGCTTTCCCTGTATGAGAGAAACGGGATGGGGATCCGGGAGTATTATGGCTGGTATCTGGGGTACATCTTTGTGCCGTTTCTGCTTGTGATACAGCTTTTTCTCAGTACGGAAAACCGGGGAAGACGGAAGAAAAAAGTAACTGTGGCAGGACTTGTCCTGGTCATCACTTTGACGGGATCAGGCTGTGCGGCAGTAGAACCGGAAAAAAGAGCTTATCCGCTGGCACTGGGGGCCGGTGTTTCAGAGAATGGCTTTGTGCTGAAATATGCAATGCCGGATATGAGTACAGCTACCGGACAGGAAAAACCGGACGAAGATCCGATTTCTGTGCTGACTCTTTCCGGCCGGGACTTTCAGGAGATCGAGGCAGTTTACAACCGGTCTCAGGAAAAATTTCTGGATCTGGGTCATCTTGAAGTGCTGATCCTGGATGAACAGATCCTGGAAGAGGGATCCCGGGAAGCATTGATCGGATATCTGAAGCAGGAAGAGCATATCGGAGAGGATGTCTACGTGTTCCGGACGGATATGCTGGGAGATGTTTTTCACTGGAAGGGAGCCCGGGAAAGCTCCATAGGGGAATACCTTCAGGGAATTCAGGAGAACCGCACATCCGGGCAGCAGAAGAAGGGTGTGACTCTGCGGGAGGTATATCATCAGTTCTGTCAGGATGGAACGCTGCCCTGGCTTCCGGAGATATGGGTGGAAGGTGAGCTTCTGGAAGTGGATTACGGCAGTAATGAATAGATGGGAGCCGGACTGTTAATAATACAGATGATGATCAGTACGATAAATCGTACAGTATATCTCTGGATAAGATCATCAGAAGATTTTTGACAGGAGGGCTTGCTCATGGAGCATATAAAAATGAAGAAGCATGTATTAAAAAAAGCAGGAGGGTTCCTTTTGCTCACGGCAGTGATCCTTGCAGGGAGTACCTGGGAGAGAAGAACTGCAGGTGATCGGCAGCCACAGTTTTATGCCTGGTGGGGAACGATCTACCCGGAATTCTGCTTTGAAAAAGCAGAGGATAACGGGGAAAATAAGCCGGTGAAGATATCCTTCTGGCTTGCGCAAGCCCTGGATTGGTGATACAATATTTCAACGGACCAATCACGTTCGATTAATTATTTCAGGAGATAAGATCAATGAATATAGACAGAAACGCACCGGTGGGTGTGTTTGATTCCGGTATCGGAGGACTGACAGTAGCCCGGGAGATCATGCGCAATCTCCCATCGGAAAAAATCGTATATTTCGGAGACACAGCCAGAGTTCCCTATGGAAGCAAATCCAGAGAAACGGTGATCCGTTATTCCCGCCAGATCATTCATTTTCTGCAGGAACAGAAGGTGAAGGCCATTGTGGTGGCCTGTAATACAGCCAGTGCATTTGCTCTGGATGCGGTGAAGGATGAACTGGATATCCCGATCCTTGGAGTGATCGAGGCCGGTGCCAAAGTTGCTGCCCAGGAAACCAGAAATAAACGGGTGGGCATTATCGGAACGGTGGGCACGGTAGGAAGCGGTATCCATGCCTCTTATCTGAAGGAACTGGATCCGGAGATCACCGTGATCGGAAAAGCGTGCCCGCTGTTTGTTCCGCTGGTAGAAGAGGGCTGGTATCATGATCCGGTCACCGAGGAAGTTGCCAGAAGATATCTGAAGGAGCTGCAGGAGCAGGAGATCGATACACTGATCCTCGGATGTACGCACTATCCTCTTTTAAGATCTACCATCCGCAAGATCATGGGTGAGGAGGTCTGCCTTGTGAATCCTGCATATGAGACGGCGCTGGAGCTTAAAAAGTTACTCTCCAGACTGGATCTTGCCAGCAATGAGGTAGCACAGGAGGAATTCCCGTATCGCTTTTATGTAAGTGATCTTGCAGAGAAGTTTAAGGATTTTGCCAATTCCATCCTGCCGTATAACGTAGAAAAAACACAGAAGATCGATATCGAAAAATATTAAACAGATCTGTACATAAATGATAGGAGAAAAGAATGCAGAAAGAAGTTTTGATCCATGTAAGAGGGCTTCAGATGATGGATGCACAGGGGGATCAGGAACCTATAGAGATCATTGTTCCGGGACAGTATTATTTCCGCAATGGTTCTCATTACCTCAGATATGAGGAACTGCTGGATGAAACAGCAGAGCCCACCATCAATTACATAAAAGTATCCGGAAAGGGTCTGGAAGTCAGCAAGAAGGGTCTGGTCAATGTACACATGGTATTTGAACAGGGCAAAAAAAACATGACCTATTATACTACCCCTTACGGAACACTTCAGATGGGGATCTCAGCTACGAATCTGGAGCTGACGGAAAGCGAAGAGAACCTTCAGATCAAAGCAGATTATGCGCTGGATATGAATGAAGAACATGTGGCAGACTGCTATCTGGCAATCCAGGTACAGCCAAGAGACTGCAAGGATTTTGTTTTATAGATCCTGCAGAAAATAAAAGATATATAATTACACTACATAAGAAAAGCCGCCGTGCATCAGGGGAATTCCTGAAAGCATGGCGGCTGTTTTGGATTCTGATCATTTACGGAATCTTGCGAGGAAGCCTTTTTTCTTCTTCTGTGGTGCTTCGAGAGAACCACGGATTCCTTTTACGCCAACGATGTAAAGACCGCTGACTTCAGCTTTGATCTCTTTTTTGACCGGGATCAGATCAAAAACTTTTTCATCTGCAATAAGGATGTTGATCTTCGGACCGACTTTGGCTTTTACGATCGGAAGCTTGGACCGGCGCATAAGCTTAGGTGTCTGGTCGATGACCATCTGCGGAAGTCCGGAATCTTTCAGCGGCATCCGTTTTTTATCGATGACCAGCATGGAAACTGTCTGCTTGTTAGCTTGGATCTGAGCCTGCTGTTCGTCCTGTTTTTTCTGAGCTTTTTTTCCGAAGAAATAGAGTGCGATCACTGCTGCGATCAGAATAACGAGGATGACCAGAAGAACGATGGTAACTGTACTCATTTGAGAATCCCCCTGTATATATATTTGTTTCGCAATCGGTTACATTACGCAAACAACATTTTAGCATTGTTTCATCAAAAAGGCAATTAAAAAAGTGAAAAAGACAGGTGGAACGGTGGAAATTTCAGCAGTTACCAGTTATAATGATTACGATGCAGTTCATCTGTGTATGCTGCAGAGAATACAGGACATAACTATCTTTGAGCTAACATATGTAATGGATAAACCAGAGATGGAGGAAATATTATATGAAAGAGAAAAAGCCCGGGGGAACCCGACCGGAAATGGGAACTCCTGAGTACGAAGAATGGCGGAAAGAGGTATTGAAACGCCGCAGAAAGCGCCAGCTGAAGGAACGCAGAAAACGTCTGGCCATCATAACAGCGGCAATGATCGTCGCAGTCGGGGCATCAGTAGGGGTCGGTGCGCTGAAGGGCAGAAGTGAGAAGGCTTCAAAAGAGAAGATGGTTTCTTCTGACAAACAGAAAGAACAGACTGTTTCCGGAGAAAAAGCTTTAGAAGCAGGTACTAAAAATACAGAGACCGCTTCCAAAGATACTCTCGCAGAGGCAGAGCTTCTGGCCAGTCAGTATAACTATGACAAAGCTATCGATCTTCTGAAAAAGGCTCCGTCCTATGATTCTGATAAGAAGATGCAGGCAGCTGCAAAAAAATACGAAGACATAAAAGCAACCTGTACGGCATGGCCCCTTGAAAAGGTGACACATGTCTTTTATCATATTCTGATCAAGGATCCATCCAAAGCGTTTGACGGAGACTACAAAGAAGCAGATTATAATCAGGTCATGACAACCATTGATGAGTTTAACAAGATCACGCAGACCATGTATGACAAGGGCTATGTGATGGTAAGCATCAAGGACATGGCAAAGGCAGACGACAACGGGAATATCACAGAGGGAGAGATCCTTCTTCCGCCTGGGAAAACGCCGTTTGTCCTCTCACAGGATGATGTATGCTATTATCATTACATGGACGGTGACGGCTATGCCACGAAGCTGATCGTGGATGATAAAGGAAAGATCCGCAATGAATATGTGGAAGATGACGGAAGTGTCTCCGTGGGAGATTATGACATGGTTCCGCTGATCGACCGTTTTGTGGAAAAGCATCCGGATTTCTCATACCGCGGTGCAAAAGGAATCCTGGCACTTACCGGATACAACGGGATCCTGGGATATCGGACCGACGAAAGCTATGAGACCCGTCCGGCAGATCTGGATGAAAATAAAGTACAGTGGCTGGATGCACATCCGGATTTCAGCCTGGAAAAAGAACGGGCAGCCGCAAAAAAGGTTGCCGATGCCATGAAGGCAGAAGGCTGGGAATTTGCGAGCCATACCTGGGGACATCAGAATGTGGGACAGGTCACACTGGAGAAGCTTCAGGCAGACACCGAACGTTTCAAGAAAAATGTAGATCCGCTGATCGGGGGAACGGATGTTATCATTTTTGCTTTTGGAACCGACATTACCAATGACCAGGAGTATTCCGGGGATAAATTCGAATATCTGAAGGGGCAGGGATATAATTATTACTGCAACGTGGATTCCAGCCAGTATTATGTACAGATCCGGGATCGGTACTTCCGTCAGGGAAGACGGAATCTGGATGGATACCGTATGTATTATAACCCGGAACTGTTATCCGATCTTTTTGACGTAAAAGATGTTTTTGATCCGGCAAGACCGACACCGGTACCGCCGATGTAACGGTCATATTCGGAGATACGAGGGGACTTTTAGAAAGGGGCATATATATTATTATGAAGAAAAAAATTGCAGGTGTACTGACAACAGTGCTTGCGGCGTCACTTCTTGTGGGCGGAAACCATCCGGTCACTGTTCAGGTGGACAATATGATCTCCGGGACACAGGATGACGAGGATACACAGTCTGATGAAGCGGAAGCAGAAGCTGCAGAAGCCGAAGAAGAACAGTCCGAAGAAGCCAAAGTAGCAGCGGATCCGGAGGACCAGCCGGCAGCTACCGAGACACCGAAGGAAGAAAAAAAGGCAGAAAAAGAAACACAGAAAAGGGAAGCAGCCGAGAACAGCTCCGACAGTACTTCCTCAGACGAAAAAACACTTCTCAAAAAAGCCAAAAAACTGGCACAGCAGTATGATTATACCGGCGCGATCTCCGTGCTGAAAAACAACTGGAAATTTGCTACCAGTGACAAGATGCAGGAAGCAGCAGCAGCCTACATGAAAAAAAGAGATGCCTGTGTGGAATATCCACTTGAGAATATCACCCATGTATTTTTTCATTCCCTGATCGTGAATACCTCACTGGCCTTTGACGGAGATTCCGATGAGGCCGGATATAATCAGATGATGACCACAGTCAGCGAGTTCAAAAAAATGCTCCAGATCATGTATGATAAGGGTTACGTACTGGTGAGTCCTCATGATATGGCTGTGATCAATGATGACGGAACCATGAGCAGGGGAAAGATCATGCTGCCGGAAGGCAAGATTCCTTTTGTTCTTTCAGAGGATGACGTCAGCTACTATCATTATATGGACGGAGACGGATTTGCCACAAAGCTGGTGATCGACGACAACGGAGATATCAAATGCGAGTATAAGAAGGCAGACGGTACAGTTGTGACCGGAGATTACGATGTGGTGCCGATCCTGGATTCCTTTATCAAAGAACATCCGGATTTTTCCTATCATGGAAGAAAGGGTATCCTGGCAATGACCGGTTATAATGGTGTTCTGGGCTACCGTACAGATGGGGCATATAAGACCAAGAAGAATCTTCAGGATGACCAGAAGGCTTTTCTCAAGGCCAATCCGGATTTTGACTATGATAAAGAAGTAAAAGCAGCCAAAAAAGTGGCGAAGGCCATGAAAAAGGACGGGTGGGAATTTGCAAGCCATACCTGGGGTCACAGAAACGCTACAAGCTCCACAGCAGCGGAGTTGAAGACCGATAATAAAAAATGGGAAAAATATGTGGCACCCATCCTCGGAAAAACCGATATGATCATTTTTGCCTTTGGTGCGGATATCGGCGATTGGGAAGGATACACCTCGGATAATGAGAAGTATGAGTATTACAAAAGCCGTGGCTACCGCTATTTCTGCAATGTAGATTCCAGTCAGTATTTTGTGCAGATCACAGGTGAATATTTCCGTCAGGGAAGACGGAATCTGGATGGATACAGAATGTATTACAATCCGGATATGCTCAGTGACCTGTTTGATGTATCGGAGGTGTGGGATTCTTCCAGACCGACACCGGTACCGGAAATGTAAGACAGCAAACACACTTTACAAATCTGTATAAAAAAAGATTATAATCGAACCGACAGTACTTGATGAAGGGAGTAGGTTATGAAGAAAAAAGCATATCTCATGGTTCTTGCACTGTGTGCGGCACTGGCGATTACTGCATGTGGCACATCAACAGACCAGAAAGATGACAAAAAACCTGCAGCAGAAGCGCAGGATACAACAGATAAAGAAGATTCCGGATCTGCAGATTCCAAAGAGTCAGAAGAAACGGATTCCAATAAAGACAGCGAAGAGGCAGCCTCCGGAGATACAAGGCTTGTTTCCGTGGATGATGTGAGCAAATATGTGACCATCGGAGAATATAAGGGACTGACTCTTGATAACACAGTAGAAGCCGTAACCGATGATATGGTTGACGGAAGGATCAAGGAAGAACTTCAGAACAAGGCTGAGGAAGTAACGGAAGGCAGTGTTCAGAACGGAGATGTGGTTATCATTAATTATGTGGGAACCAAGGACGGAGTGGCTTTTGACGGCGGTACTGCAAATAATTATGAGCTGACCATAGGCTCCGGAACGTTTATCGACGGATTTGAGGACGGGATCATCGGAATGAAAAAAGGTGAGACCAAGGATCTCGATCTGACTTTCCCGAAGGAATACTCTTCGGAAGAGCTGGCCGGACAGGAAGTGGTATTTAAGGTCACTCTGCAGAGCTTTAAGCGTGCACCTGAGCTTACCGATACCTGGGTAGCCAAGAATACAGACTGCAAGAGTGTGGATGATTACAAGAAGGAAATCCGTACCACACTGGAGGATGAAGCGAAGACAAGTGCACAGAACACATTGCGTGAAACTGCATGGAACACAGTGCTCTCAGCATCTGAAGTGAAGGAATATCCACAGGAGGATCTGGATACAGCCAAGACAGAGTTTCGCAGTCTGTATGAGAATTATGCAAAACAGGGTGATATGACGCTGGAGGATTTTGTAAAAGCTCAGGGAATCTCCATGGATGATTTTGAGGAGCAGAGCGGTCAGTATGCGGAGTTTAAAGTAAAGCAGAACCTGATCGTACAGGGGATCATGGATGCGGAGAATATGACACTTGAAGATAAAAAATCTCTCAGTATCCAGGATGAACTGATCAAAGCATACAGTGTGAAGGATCTGGCTGCGCTGGTAGATAAATACGGACAGGCAGCCGTGGATGAATCCATCGGACTTCTCAGAGTGGAAGATTTTATCCTGGACAATGCAACGGTTGAGGAGAAGGTTTCTGCCGGTGATACCCAGGGAGTAAACGGAGATGATCCTTCCTCGGACGGAAGCAGTGCGGAAGGTACCGTGGATGAAGAGCTGGAAGCGGCAGAGGCTACAGATATGGTGCCGGAAGACGGCGAGGCGGATCAGGATGCAGACAGCAGCACATCGGATGCAGCGGGGCAGGAGTGATCTGACAGTATCAGCAGCTAAAAAAGTGTGGTGCCCGGAATGTGTTCCGGGTACCATTTTTTTTACAAAAGGACAGGGGAAAATTAAGAGATTCTTTCGGGAATTCCCATTGTATTTAAGTATTAAATGCGGTATGATTAAAGACAGACGTTAAATATCAAAGAAAGATATAAGTATATAAATGGGGATGTAAAAAAATGGACAAAAGAGTTTTGCGTGAGAGGATGCGCAGAAAACAGCAGCAGTTAAGACGGCGGCGGATGATGAAGCGGATAACCTGTGTAGTTGCGGCGATTCTTCTGCTGGTTTTTGTTGTTCGAGGGGTAATTCTTCCCATCGTCAACCATGCAGGCGGCGGAAGCAATAAGGATGCGGAGACAGTAAATGTCCAGGCAAATACCGCCGGAGCTTCCACAGGCAGCAGTACGAAGGACGGTACGGCATCGACGGATACGGCTGCTTCGGATACAGACAGCGTGGATTCCGGTACGGATGCAACGGTGATGCCGGTAAAGGGCAGTGCAGCAGGCGAAAGGCTTTCTGTTATGACTCCGGGATGGCATGAGGATTCTACAGGAAAGTGGTATCAGAATCCGGATGGTACATATTATGTAAATGGTTTTGCGGATATTGACGGAACAACATACAGCTTTGATAAAAAGGGATACATGCAGACCGGATGGGTGGAGAAAGGTGTGAAGGACTATTATTTTAATGAGGATGGCTCTTATGATCCTTCCAAGAAGCGCCCGATGATCGCTCTGACCTTTGATGATGGTCCTGGAGAGTATACAGAGACACTTCTTGATACTGTTGAGAAATACAATATCCATGTTACGTTCTTTATGCTGGGACAGAATGTGGAGGGCCGTGAATCTACCATACAGCGAATGGTAAAGCTTGGCTGCGAGATCGGTAACCATACCTGGGATCATCCGGAACAGACGCTGCCGAATATGGATCTGGATTCTGTTATGCAGGAGTTCCAGAAGACGGATGATGCACTGGTAAAAGCCTGTGGGCAGGCATCAACGGTATGTCGTGCACCGTATGGCGCGATCACAGATGAGCAGATGAGTGCAGTTGGCAAGCCTTTCTTCATGTGGTCTACGGATTCTCTGGACTGGAAGCTGATGGATGCGGATGCAGATTATAACCAGATCATGAATGATTCCTCACTGGGAGACGGTTCTATCATCCTGATGCATGATATTCATGAACCATCTGTGAAGTGTGCCACAGAGAAGCTGATCCCGGCACTGATCGACCAGGGATATAAGCTTGTAACAGTCAGCGAGCTTGCAGAAGCGAAGGATGTTACGTTACAGAGTGCTTCCTATTCTGACTTCTGGGACAGCTCTCTTCAGGCTGGTCGTGTTGCAGGATATGCAGGAAATTCCAGCGATTCAGAGGATTCCTCTGAGGATGGCTCCGATGGAAGCGATTCTTCTGACGGATCGGATGTCAGTGACGGATCTTCCGATGAAGGGGACTATTCCGATGGTTCTGACGAAAGTGATTATTCGGATGGATCTTCCGATGATGGAAGCTATGATGATGGTTCCTACGACGAATCTTATGACGATGGAAGCGAAGAATATTAAAAAATGACAGGAGAGACCTGAATGACAAAATGTGCGTCATTCAGGTCTCTTTTTTGACTTTATCTGACACTGTCGGATAATAGACACATATTAGCCGGAGAGGGTTTTTCCTTGACTGAAAATATGGGGATTGGTATAATTATAGAATAAAAAATTCCACTTAAAATTGGGGAATGGACGGTGGCAGAACTATAAAGGGAGGTACCTGAAAATGGGAAAAAAATTACAATTTACGGAGCTTGACCAGTATCTGTTCGGTCAGGGCACGAATTATGATATTTACAGGAAGCTGGGAGCACATCCGGACACGCAGAACCGGAAAAAAGGGGTTTATTTTGCAGTGTGGGCACCTAATGCACAGGCGGTTTCTGTTATAGGTGAATTCAACGAATGGGATACGGAGAAGAATCCCATGAAAAAAGTTGGACCCATTGGCGTTTATGAGACATTTGTACCGGGAGCGAAGATCGGACAGCTGTATAAATTTTACATTACAGGTGCACATGGTGAGGAGCTTTACAAGGCAGATCCATATGCCAATGCCGCTGAAATGCGTCCCGGAACAGCTTCTCGTATTACAGATATCACCAACTATAAATGGAAAGATGATACCTGGATGAAAAATCGCGAGAACTTTGATCCGGACACAGGTGCCATGTCTATCTATGAGGTGCATCCGGGTTCCTGGATGAAGCATCCGCAGACAGCAGAGGATGAGGATGGTTTCTATTCCTACAGAGAACTGGCGCCGAAGCTTGCACAGTATGTCAAAAAAATGGGATACACCCATGTGGAGCTTATGGGTATCGCAGAGCATCCTTTTGACGGTTCCTGGGGCTATCAGGTAACCGGCTATTACGCACCGACTTCCCGCTACGGAACACCGCAGGATTTCAAATATCTGGTGGATTATCTTCACCGTCAGAAAATCGGTATCATTCTTGACTGGGTACCGGCACATTTTCCGAAGGATGCACACGGACTGGTTAACTTTGACGGAACTGCTGTATATGAGCATGCAGATCCGAGACAGGGTGAGCATCCGGATTGGGGAACCAAGATCTACAATTACGGACGTCCGGAGGTGAAGAATTTCCTGATCGCAAACGCTCTTTACTGGGTAGAGGAATGCCACGTTGATGGTCTTCGTGTAGATGCGGTTGCATCCATGCTCTACCTGGATTACGGTAAGAAAGACGGTGAGTGGATCGCCAATAAATACGGCGGAAACAAGAATCTGGAGGCTATTGAATTTTTTAAGCATCTGAATACCGTTGTTCTCGGAAGAAATCATGGAACTGTCATGATCGCAGAGGAATCTACCGCATGGCCGATGGTAACAGGTAAGGCAGAAGACGACGGGCTTGGATTCTCTCTGAAGTGGAATATGGGCTGGATGAACGACTTCCTGGAATACATGAAGCTAGATCCATATTTCCGTAAATTTAATCATAATAAGATGACATTTTCTATGACTTATGCATACAGTGAGAAATATGTTCTGGTTCTGTCTCATGATGAGGTAGTACATCTGAAGTGTTCTATGCTGGAGAAGATGCCAGGAGAGCTGGATGATAAATTCAAGAACCTGAAGGCCGGATATACTTTTATGTTCGGGCATCCGGGTAAGAAGCTTCTGTTTATGGGACAGGATTTCGGACAGCTGCGTGAGTGGAGTGAGGCCAGAGAGCTTGACTGGTATCTTCTTGGCGAGGAAAATCATCAGAAGCTGCAGCAGTATGTCAGTGATCTTCTGCATATCTACCGCAAATATCCGGCACTTTACGGTGCAGATAATGATCCATCTGCATTTGAGTGGATCAATGCCAACGATGGCGACAGAAGTATCTTCAGCTTTGTGAGAAAATCGCCTACAAGACGTAATAATATCCTGATAGTATGCAACTTTACACCGGTAGCACGTCCGGATTACCGTGTAGGCGTTCCGAAGAAAAAACAGTACAAGCTGATCATGGATGAGCAGGGGCTTCTTCCGAAGGGCAAGGTATTTAAAGCCGAAAAGAAAAATTGTGACAACCGGGAATTTTCTTTTGCATATCCTTTGGAAGCTTATGGAGTTGGTATATTTACATACTGATATTCTGTATAGCGAAATCTTTGAAAGAAAATATAAAAGATAAAATAAAAATACCGGAGATCTGTGTACCTTTGAAGTGTTGGCTTCAGAGGTGCCGGATCTCCGGTATTTTATGGATCGGGGTATAAACTAGTTACGAAAAGTTATCGCTATTCTTCGCTATCATCGTAGGAACCATCATCGTAGGAACCGTCGTCGTAGGAACCATCATCGTAGGAACCGTCGTCGTAGGAACCGTCGTCGTAGGAACCGTCGTCGTAGGAACCATCGTCAGAGTAACTGTCGTCGTAGGAACCGTCATCCGAGGAGTCGTCTGTGCTGCCTGAGTTATTATCAGCAGAGTTAAAGTCTTCGGAAGTGATGTCAATGCCTTTATCTGCATAATATTTTTCTGCTGTGATGGAGTCGGTATCTTCTACGACATTTCCGGATGCATCGATCATGTTCAGGTCTGTGTCAATGGTCACATCCAGGAGGTTGGTTCCTGTGGATGGAGTGACATTCATGGACATGATCTCGTTGAACTTCTTTTTCAGGTTGTCAAGAGTGAATACACCGGAACCAATGTATGACTGTACACCGTTCTGAGATGCAAGTTCTTCTGTGTAATCGGAAAGCATATATGGTCCGAATTCACCGGCATCGCTGTTGTAATGCATGACCAGAGGTTCCACTGTAGGGGTCAGGATCTCAATTGAGGTCTTGCCGTCCTGTACGGTTTTCTGAATGGTGAATTTTGCCATTCCGCCGAGAAGTTCTTCCAGCTTCTGCTGGGTGGATACGAAATTTCCCAGAGAGTAGAAGACTACAGTTTCATTGCCTTTGTCATCAGTAAGGCGGCCATATGGCTGGAGTACATGTGGATGTCCGCCGATGATGACATTTACGCCCTGCTCCATAAGGTAGGCTGCCCACTGTTTTTCGTATTCGTTTGGCATGGTTTCGTCTTCGGTACCCCAGTGTGCTACAAAGATGATGCAGTCGGCCTGCTGTTTTGCTTTCTGGATCATGGCTGTGATCTTGTCTTTGCGGATCATGTCGATCATGTAGTCTTTTCCTTCAATGCCGCCTACGTTTGTGCCGTAGGTGTAATCCAGAAATGCGATCTTGATACCGTTTACTTCACGGATCTTGACGGTGTCGGCATCTTCCTGGGAGTCGTGGATCCCCAGAAGTGTGACATCCGGATATTTGGTTTTCCAGAAGTTCAGTGTGTCTGTGAGGAAGCCTTCGCCGAAGTCATCGATGTGGTTGTTGGCGGATTCTACTACGTTGAATCCTGCTTTTATAATGGCGTCTCCTACTTCTGTGGGTGTTGCAAAGGATGGGTAGGAGCTTACGCTGTCATGGTCGGTTGTGAAGACGGTTTCCTGATCGATCATTTTGATGTCTGCGTCCTTGATGGCGTCCTGGATGTGGGTGTAGATCTTGTCGTAGTTCCAGTTTCCGTCAGAGGATGCGCCTGCGTCGATGAGACTCTGGTGATAGAGGTTGTCGCCTACTGCGATGACGGAGGCAGTGGTAGTTTCGGCAGTGGTGTCGGCTGATTCCTGATCAGCCTTGGCTTTGACTGCCGCGGCTTTTTTCTGGGCGTCTATGGCTGGTTTGCGGATGAGGCGGTAGTCCAGCTGATTGAAGAAGAGGACCAGGATTGCAAGGACGATGACGGATGCCATAAGACTTACGCGGGCATTGCTGCGTTCGCGGAAGTTCAGGGGGATGTTGTCCTTGGGGTTGCGCCGGGTTTCTCTGAGGGGCTCCGGGGTGGAGCTTTTTTTGAAGACTCCTTTGAGGGAGTCGAGGATTTTGATGTTGGGTGGAAATTTCATTTATGTTTTACCTTGTCTTTCTTTGGATTTTGAATGCGATTGATTGGTGATTGTTCGCTTTGTTATTTTTGATTTTTGTTGTGTGGTTGTATTATAACAGATTTTTATTTTGGTGGGAAGAGGGTGGTGGGGGTGAACGTACGCCCGAGTCGGGGATGCTGTCTGGTCTGCCTCTGCAGGAGGGGAGCTGATTCTTGGCTGGCG
>OGPM01000976.1_pt1 | contig 26047 bp, 19 predicted proteins | sample 1552961 | NCBI WGS metagenome assembly OGPM01 (sample SAMEA2580304, study PRJEB22360) | human gut metagenome | biome: human gut; feature: human-associated habitat; material: faeces | place: Denmark | collected 2008/2010
GGAAAGCCCTTTCTTTGTTTTATTTGTCCACGGAAATTATAACATTTCCACTCAAAGGGAGGCTTTCCTCTTTTATTGTTTCTGGAAAAATTTCCCTACCGAGTAAAATTTTACACTAAGGCAGTCCAGCTCTCCGCTCTTCAAAAGGTCTTTCTTCTTTTCCCAGTCGATGTTATGCACTTCGACTCGATACCCCATGCGACCGAAAGCCTCTGTCGCAAGATCCACATCGATCCCCGTCGGCACACCGTCTTCATCAAAATAATTGAAAGGCGGATAACGGTCATTCCCCAGCTTGATCACCGGACGCTCATCCTTCTGCGGCGTCCCCTGAGGCATACCGCAGCCTGCAAGAAGGAGGCCCGTGAGACAGATCCCAAGGATGATACCCATGATACCCTTATGACGCATGATAATCCCCCTTAAAGAACGATAATTTTTTGATTGTATCAAATCGGTAAATAAAAAAGCAATAGAGCAACCGGAGAACTATAATTCTCCAAGTGTATCATCAAGAAAAACGCATCCGCCGCTTCTATACGTTCCGCATATCCGATGAGATCAGAATTTTTTCAGCTGAGAAGCCCGCATCTTTTGAAGCGATGAGCACACCAAAAACGGTTCGCTTTCGCGAACCGTTGACAGAGTTTCCCTGATTCTATTTTCCCAGCTCCCCCTTTCGGACACGCCCGAGGTAGACTTTCATCCCGAGAGAAAGCTGGATCAGACCGGCGATGGCGTAGACTTCCCAGATACCTGCCATCATGGAGATCGCGGAAGAGACGAGCGGCCCCACCATATTGCCAAACTGCTGCGCCGTATTGAAAAGGCCAAAGACGCGGCCACGGAAATCATCCGGCGTGTACATGACCATCGCCGCATTGAGCGAAGGATTCACACCGATCACAAAGCACCCGACGAGAAACTGACAAAGTCCAAAACCCACGACCGTGTCCGGTATGGACTGCGCCATCGTCAGACATCCCGCAGCAAGCAGTGTGAGACAGATGGCAAAATAATAGCCTTTGCGTTGGCCGAATTTCCCCCACAGCGTCGTCGTGAGCGCGCCTGCGATACCGCCGCTGCTCATGATGAAGCCGGAAATGAGCTCCACATTTCCCATGCCATCCAAAAGTGCTGAGACGTAAAGCGCCGTCACCGGCTGGATCATGAGGATCGTCGTCTGCAAACCGAAGGCGATGAAGAGGATCTCCCGCAGGTGCCCATTATGGAAGGCATACGAGAGGTCTTCCCCGATGGTGGTCGCCTTTGATTCCACCTTTTTCACCATCCCCAGCTTCGGCTCTCTGACATAGAGGATGACGAGCACGGCAACGAACCAGAGGAACGCCGCAGAAATAAAGAAGGTATTCCGTATACCGATGAGATGTGCCAGCGTTCCTCCCACAAGAGGCCCCGCGATGCCGCCCACGATAAGTGCTGTCTGGCCCATTCCGAGCGTGGCTCCCAGATTCTTCGGATCCGCACTGACGGAGATGATCGCCATCGACGCTGCGACGAAACCATTCGAGAATCCCATAAAGGCACGAGCTGCTGTCATCTGCCAGGCATTCTGAGACAACCCGCAGAAAAGGTAGGAAAAGCCAAGCAGTACCGCCGCGCGGATCGCCATCTGCTTCTTGCCCCTCGTATCCGCCATCTTTCCCCAGACAGGCCCCATGATACCCGCCACCAGAAAGCAGCTCGAGAATACGACCCCCGTCCAGATCGCGATACTCTCCTCAGGTACTCCGATATCCAAGAGATAGAGCGGCAGGAAAGGAATGACCATCGTGTAGCCGATAGATACAAGAAACATGCTCGCAATAAGGATCATGATATTTTGTCTGTACTTCGTGGATAGTCATCTCCTTTCTGAAAATAGGGTTAAGCCCACGGGGCGTGCCATCTCTTGGATCACGAATGAAAGCTCTGCTCGAATGAGGAGTGAGGAGTGAGGAGTGAGGAGTGAGGAGTGAAGGTACGGCGCATAAAATTAAGAAGCGCCGCGGAGTTTTGATAGCGCTTCGCGCGCATCGTCATTTCGAGCGTAGCCCTCGATCTTTATTGCAGAACGCTCATCACCTGATGTGAGGCGGTACCAGGACATCGTTTTTCCTCGGCGCAACACGCTGATTCCCGCAGTACAGTAAAGATCCCTCGACTGCGCTCGGGATGACAATGCCGGCGAATCCCAGTCACTCCTAATCCCCAATCCCTAGCTACTCATCTCTGCTTTCAAACTTTTGGGAATACCCTTTTCCCGTATCGTCATTTCGAGCGCAAGCGAGAAATCTTTCTTGCAGACCGATAAACGATGCATGTGTGAAAACAGAAATACGTAGCACCAAGGCGTCGTTTCCCTGCCAATGCCTATGTGATACTGACCGCAGTGCAAGGGAAACGCTGATTAAATCGCAGAATCAGATTTCATACGGATTTTTATACATAGCGTCGTCGACATCCTCCTTAAATAGCTCGCTATTCGCGCCCTCTGTCTCCTCGCTCTGTATAAAAATCCAAGAATGAAATCCGATAACGATTGAATCAGTGTTTCCCTAGAAAGATCCCTTGGCTGCGCTCGGGATGACGATGCCGGCGAATCCCAATCACCAGTCACTTATCCCCCAGCCACTTCAGCGCGTCATCGAGCATATTGGTCGTGACGAAATGCCCGAGACGAGGATAGGTGATGCGCGTCACATCACCGCCAGCTGTCTCAAGGGCTTCGAAGAAATGCGCCTGCGCGCGCGGATCAACAGAAATGTCACTTTCCCCATTGGTCATAAAAAGAGGAATGGATCTGATCTCCTCTATATGGGACAGCGGCTGCTCTTTTTCCAGCACATCGTAAAGCGGCCAGTTTCTCCCTAACGAGATCCCGAAACGCGCCTGCATGAATAAATGCGAGAGGATCCAGTCGCCCGAGCCATTGAAGGAAATCACCGATCTCACCAGATGCGGATAGCGGGCTGCGATCCCAAGGACTGACATCCCTCCCATGGAGTGCCCCGCGATGATCGGTGTGCCATATCCCTTCTCCCGCACAAAGTCATGGAGCGCCTCGTACTCTCTGACATTCTGCCGGATCGTTTCCCAGAAAATGCTGTAATCTTCGAGCCGATAGTAATCAGAGAGAGCATCGCGCTCCCCATGATGGATCGCATCCGGAACAAAGACAGTATAGCCATGAAGCGCAAAGACAGCCGCCTTCGTAGTCTGGTATTCTCCACGGCTGCTCCAGCCATGGTACAGGAGGAGCGCCTTTCCCTCGTCTCGGATCGGGTGCACGATGCGGACGGGAATATCCCCCACGTAACTTTTCTCGATATGGAGCTGCAGCATATTTGCCCTCCTTTGGTATGTAATAAGGTGCAACGGGTTCAATGGGTTCTACGGTTTAATGGGTTCTACGGGGAAGGTGCAGCGCATAAAAACAGGGAAGCGCCGCAGAGTATAAATAATGGCGATGCCCAAAGGTGGTATTTAGTCACCAGTCACTAGTCACTCCTAATCCCCAATCCCTAATCCCTAGCTACTCATCCCTGCTTTCAGACTTTAGCTCCGGATGCAGACGATCTGTCCATTTCCAACGATTGTGCAGCCAGAACCATTCCTCCGGGTACCGGCGGATCCACGCTTCCAGACGCTCATTGATCTTATCCGTGATATTCTGGATGGCTTCCTTCTTGGAGAGCCCTTCCTCCGGCGTGATCGGATCGCCAATGATGATCTCAAAGCGGAAAGGCCCCGTCTGGTGGATCAGCGCCGTCATGACCGGCAGCTTGCAGAGCATGGAAAAATGCGCCGGCCCTGTCGCAGTCAGTGTTTTCTCCCCGAAGAAATCAGACAGGATCCCCGTGTCCCCGGGGTCCTGATCGCACAGAAGTCCCACGAAGTATCCCTCTTTCAGCCGACGTAGCATATCACGGACTCCCGTTTTATACTCGACAGTCTGCCCCGGCATCGAGCGATATTCACAGAGGAAACGGTCAAACTCTTCATTGTTCTGCTTCATGGCGACAGAAAGCAGCGGATAACCGTAGAGCGCAAGCGCTGCCCCTTCGACTTCCCAGTTGCCGCAGTGCGTCGCCGCCAGGATGCAGCCTTTCCCTTCCGCTTTGATCGCATCCAGCTTTTCCTTCCCTCGAATGGTCACGTACTCGGAAATATTCTCCTTCGTGAGCAGCGGAAAGCGGAACATCGAGACTCCCAGCGGCCCAAAACGGACAGCAGAAGCCTTCGCGATGCGCTCTGCTTCCTTCTTGTCCTTGGCAAGGCCCGTGCGCAGCAGATTTGCTACCGCAAGTCGTTTTCTTCTCGCCGGTACCAGCAGCCAGAAAAATTTTCCCAAAGCGTTCCCTGCTTTCACGGCGTTTTCTTCTGAAAGCCCACAGCAGAAAGCGCCGAGCGTCTTGAGCAGTCTATAGGTTCCTTTCATAGGATGCCCCTTTCATGAATAATCAGTGAAACGTCTTGCCCGCATCCTCGATGGGCGGACTATGCCATGGATTCCGTGTGCAAGACTGCGATAGTGACTGCGCCATATCATAATATCCGTCGCCGCCACTAATGATGAGTAAGCCATCCCCCATTGCCTGAAAACAGACCGTTCATGCTGAGCAGATCCAGTGGGGCGGGCAGCCTATAAAAAGCGCCCGAGCGATCGATTTCTATCCATTTTACCATATTTGTGAACAAAATGCTTTTATTGTTGGAAAGGAAGAGCCTCTCACCATGCACCTCTCTACGAAGCATTTCTTAAGCCCGCACGTGATTTTCCATTTCCCGCAAAGGCAATGCTATTAAGTTAAGGAAATCGTTAACTACGTAACGTCTTGCTTCCCCCTTCGGGGGGAAGTGCCGAAGGCAATGGGGGCATGCTAGCGGTATAGCGTGCTATGTTGAATAGTCCGATGCTATCGATATTCCAACACTTTCATGCAATACCGCTACGTAGCCCCCTCACCCCTTCGGGGAGCTCCCCCGATGGGGAGCCAAGAACGTTCTGCCGCTTAACTTAATAGCATTTCTTCCAACATACCGGCCATAAAAAAAGACTGGCTTTCGCCAGTCTTTTTCGTCCAAAAAGTATCCGATTACTTGGAGTACAGTTCGACGATGTTGGTTTCGTTGACTTCATCCTTGTATGGGAGTTCGTCTCTCTGCGGGAAACGAACCAGGGTAGCAGTCCAGTTGTCGAAAGATTTTTCGATGTATGGAAGATCGAAGGTCTTAGCTTCCTGGAAGGACTGTTTGAACATTTCGTTGGATCTGTAAGCTTCACGCAGGGAAACGACCTGGCCAGCGCGCAGCGGGTAAGACGGAATGTCTACTCTCTTGCCATCGACATTGATGAGGCCATGGGTAACCATCTGACGAGCCTGACGGATGGAACGTGCAAAGCCAGCACGATATACGACGTTATCGAGTCTGGTTTCCAGCAGGAACAGCAGGTTTTCGCCTACGACGCCGGACATTCTCTTTGCTTTATCATAATAGCGGTAGAACTGCTTTTCAAGCAGGTTGTACATTGCTTTAACTTTCTGTTTTTCTGCGAGCTGGATGCCGTATTCAGACATTTTCTTCTGACGAGCTTCCGCTGGCTGCCGTTTTAACGCTTTCGGATGGCCGTAAACATTTACGCCGAAACGTCTGCTGGTCTTAAAACGGAGATTTCTGTTTGTTGCCATTGTGTGAGTCACCTCTCTATAAAATACCGCTATCCGAATTGAATAGCTTATTTATTATAAAGGGTAATTCGGGCCGTGTCAAATAGAAAATGGTGAATAGGTTCAAAATCAGGGGTAGTCCATGGGGCGTGCCGCTCTTTGATTACGTTTGAAAGCCTCGAATTGAATGAGAAATTAGAAATGAGAAATGCAAAATGGTGGTACGGCGCATAAAAATATGAAAGCGCCGCGAAGTATAAATAATGGCGATGCCATGAGCTGGCATTCCATTCACTAGTCACTTGAGACCTCTAATCCCTAGCTACTAATCCCTAGCTACTAATTTAAGTTTGTCGAACATGACCCGTTTAACCACGAATGACAAAGATTTCCCGCTTCGCTCGAAATGACGATACAGGAGTCTGATGTCTTCTAGTCTTCTAATCGCCCAGTCACTCCTTCTTCCCCACGATCTTATGCAGCAGAGAGACCACCGTCAGCACCGCAGTGAGCCCGATGATCGTCATCGACCAGGCGACGCCGACCTGCAGATAGCCTTTCAGGGTAAACTCCCACGGAAAATACATGACGGTCAGAATCGCCGTCGCGATGCATCCGATCGCAAGGAGCGTACTGTGCGCGCGATAGATGAAAAGATAGATGATGCCGGCCATATAGCCCCAGAAACCGCCGCCGATCATCAGATTGTGATAATAAAAGACAAGCGACAGTGCCGAGCACATGATCGCATATTTCATACCTTTCATAAAGGGACTCCTTTGTTCATATTTATTATTGGCATATCGCAAAAAGGTGCCGGATCCACCCCTTGGACGGCTCACCCATGGATCTTCTTAGCCTTCTTTAAACAGCTTGCTGTACACGTTCAACGACGCCTTGCCATGGTAAGGCAAAAAAATCTGACTAAGGTGTGATCCGTGTTTGCCCGGTCATTTCCCTCCTACTACCTTTTGGAAATCCGCATCCCCGCGGAGCCATTCAAAGTGATCCTGACTGAGCGCCTCGGGGCGGACATGCTCAGGGTCAAGCGCCATCGCCTTTTCAAGATACGAGAGTGCATTTGCCTTATCCCTTTTATCCGCATAGTTCGTCGCGATCCCATAGAGAGACCACGTATTCTGCGGATCGACAGCGAGCACTTTTTGGAAGTAGGAGATCGATTCGTCATAGTGTTTGGCAAGCTTCTGCGCCATCGCCATATCATAAAAAGCCTGCGTGTAATCGGGATTGATTTTGAGCGCCTTCAAAACCTGTCCGATCCCCTGCTCCGGCGAGACATCGAGCGCCAGAATGAGCCCCTTCAGAGAAAGCGCTTTGTAATTCTCCCGATCTATTTCCAACGCCTTATCACAAGTGAGAAGTGCCTCTCGATTTTTCCCTTTGGCGTAGAGCGCAGAGGCCTCCTGAAAGATGGTTTCCGAAGCAGGAACGATCTCATGGATCTTTTTCAAGGCGACAGTCTCCGAAGAGGCTGAAGAAGCGGCAGAAGCGGCTGAGCTTTTCGTATCTACTCCGCAGCCGGCAAGACCGACTATCAAAAGCGAAGAAAGAAGGATGGCATAAATTTTCAAAATGATCCCTCCTTTCTGATGGGAAATCCTGTCATCTCATTGTATAATCATTATAGCAGAAACGGGAAAGTGTTTCATGAAATTGCCCATACAATGACTGCTCATTGATGTCTCATTCTATTGGGGGACAATTTATCCAAGGAGGTTTTCTTATGAATCCATACGCATTTATCACCGGTGCCACGAGCGGTATCGGCCTTGCCACTGCCAAAGCGCTGGCTGCCTCTCACTACGACTTGGTACTCGCTGCCAGAAATACAGAAAAACTCGCGAGCGTGAAAGCGGGCATCGAGAAAGAAAGCGGCGTGAAAGTCACGACCTACGCACTGGATGTACAGGACCGCGAGGCCATCAAGGAAGTCACCACCAAAGTCCTCGATACCTTCGGTGCACCGGATGTGCTCGTGAATGACGCAGGTCTTGCCAGAGGCCTCGAGCCCTATCAGGACACAGCCCCGGAAGATACGATGGAAATGATCGATACGAATATCAAGGGCCTCTTCCTCGTCACCCGCGCCTTCCTTCCTGCAATGGTGAAAGAAAATAAAGGTCACGTCGTAAACCTCGGCTCCACGGCTGGTCTTTATGCCTATGCCGGTGCGGCAGTCTATTGCGCAACAAAGGCCGCTGTCAAAACCTTCAGCGATGGACTTCGCATCGATGTCATGGTCAGCGATGTGAAAATTACCACCATCCAGCCGGGTCTTGTGGAGACACCATTCAGCGAAGTCCGTTTCCACGGCGATACGAAACGTGCCGCTTCTGTCTATGCAGGCATTGATGCGCTGCAGGCAGAGGACATCGCAGATGTCATCGCCTTCGTTGTCAGCCGTCCGAAGCGAGTCCAGATCAGCGACGTCGTCATCATGGCTGCCCAGCAGGGGACAGGCTTCCTTGTCAGCAAGAAATAGCGACCGGAGATCTGATTTCTGATTTCACTAAAAAAATCCTCACTTCTTTCGAAGTGAGGATTTTCCATTTTCATTTATCCATTCGAGCGGAATTTCAGGAAAAAGAGCTGGATAGCGAGCATCATGACGAGCGCCACCACGCCGCCTGCCAGACCATTTCCGGTGAATCCATCTACCAGGTAACCGACGACGCAGCTCGAAGCGACCACCATGACATAGGGGATCTGGGTCGAGACATGGTCGATATGGTGACACTGCGCACCTGCTGAAGCCAGGATCGTCGTATCAGAGATCGGAGAAATATGATCGCCGCCGACAGAGCCAGCCAGCACCGCAGCGACCGTCATGACCATGAGATTCTGGTCATTATTCACGACAGCCAGCACGATCGGGATCAGGATGCCGAAGGTTCCCCAAGAGGTACCGGTAGCAAAAGCAAGACCGATAGCCACCAGGAAGAAGAGTGCCGGGAGCATGATAGCCACCGATGCATTATCACTGACCACATTTCCTACATAGCCGCCGATATTCAGATATTCCTTACCAACGACACCAGAGAGCGTCCATGCGAGCGTCAGGATCATGATAGCCGATGTCATCTGCTTGAAGCCTTCGCCAAAGCAGGAGCAGAACGCACCAAAGGAAAGCACCTTTCTTGGAATATACAGGACAAAGGTGAATACAAGCGCAATGAAAGAACCGATGACAAGGCCTTTTGCGGACTCACAGTTTGCAAAAGCATCCGCGACGCCTTTGCCTTCCAGAATACCGCCTGTGTAAAGCATACCGAAGATACAACCGCAAATCAGGACGAAGAGCGGGAGTACAAGGTCAATGATGCGGCCATTGCCCACCGGCGCACTCGATTCGTCATCTGCATACTCTTCCGGAATCACCAGCGTGCCGCCGCTCTTCTTTTCAAAACCAGCCATGCGGGAAAAATCCTTTCCCGACCAGATAAGGATCAGCATGAAAATGACCGTCAGCCATGCATAGAGATTCAGCGGAATGGTCGAAAGGAAAAGAGCGAATCCATCGATCTCACTCCCCTCCGGCAAAGAAGATGTGACCGCCGCCGCCCAGGAAGACACCGGCGCGATGATGCAGACCGGCGCTGCTGTCGCATCGATGATGTAGGCGAGCTTCGCACGGGTGATCTTAAATCGGTCTGTGACCGGACGCATGACCGTACCGACCGTCAGACAGTTGAAATAGTCATCAATAAAAATCAAAATACCAAGCACCATGGTGACAAAGAGTGCGCTCTTTTTCCCCTTGATCGTGCGCGCTGCATAGTCTCCATATGCCTGCGAAGCCCCTGATTTCTGAATGGCCGCTACCATGATACCGAGCAGCACCAGAAAGACCAGGATGTACACATTGCCCCCGACCTTGTCCGACATGATCTTGAACATCGTATCAATAGCCCCAAGTACGCTGAAGCCGGTGAACATGAAGGCACCCATGAAAATGCCTATGGCCAGCGACATGTAGACTTCCTTCGTCGCCAATGCCAGGATAATTGTCACGACTGGTGGCAGCAGTGACCAGATGGTTTCACTCATTCCCTCATTCCTCTCTTCTAAAAGCAGCACCTCGCTGCAATGTAATATTTTGTTTATTATACTCTAAATGCCCCTATTTGTACACCAAGCTGATCATTCTCCTGCCGTCTTTTCATTTTCAAAAATACCCGGCGCTGCAATAGCAAGGAGAACAAGCAGGATGCCAAAGCCTTGGACAAAATTGAAATGGGTATGAAAGATGAAATAAGACGCAATGACAGAGATCGCCGGTTCGATGGTCGCAGTGACGGAAGCCTGTGAGGCCGGAAGGAACCGAAGACCTGCATTGTAGCAGGTAAAAGATAGCGCCGTACCAAGGACGACGATCCAGAAAATATCGAAGCGGACTTCCGGAGCAAAGAAGCCGGAAAAGTCCCCCATGGGATTGATGATATAGGAAGCCACGGCTCCGGTGAACATGCCCAGCGCGAGGACGAAGGAATTATCCAGTACACCGATGAAGCGCTTCGGAAATACACAACAGATCGCAAAGAAGACCGCGGAAGCCAGCCCCAGATACACGCAGTCTGCAGGTACCGAGAGACGGCTCACATCTCCGCCCGTCACCAGAAGGAGGACTCCGATGATCGCCAGTACGACGGCCGCGAGCTCCCCTGCCAGCGGCAGCCGTCTTTTTTGAAAGGAGACCCAAAGGATCACCATCGCCGGACAGGTATATTGGATGACCGTTGCCGCTGCCGCATTGCCGGCGGCGATCGAAGCAAAGTAAGTATAGTGCATCAGCATCAGACCGACTACACCGTAGAAGATCAGTCCCCACCAGAGAGATGGCTGCTTTCCCAGCTTCCGCCAGCTGTCTTTCAGCTGTCCTTTGGCAATAGTCACAAGCAGCATGATGCCGCTCGCACAAAACATGCGGAAGACCGTAAGATCCATCGAGTCATGTGTACTTTTTTGGAAAAAATCCTGCGCCGCAAGCCCGCAGCCCGCCCACATGATGCCCGCTGTCATAACGAGAAGAATAGCGATAAGATGCATAGAGGTCACCTGTTATTATAAAAAGGAGCAAAATACGCTTTCAGAGTCAGTTCTTGGAGTGAAAATGAGATCTAAGGAAACGCTGATTCAATCGCAGAGTCAGCTTCTACATGGATTTTTATACACGGCTTCGTCATCATCATCCTTAAATAGCTCGCTATTCGCGTCAGATGATTCCTCGCCCTGCATAAAAATCCAAGAGTAAAATCTGGCAACGATTGAATCAGTGTTTCCTTAAAAAGAGAGACTAAGAGACTCGAAAAGCATGAAACGGGACATTCCGTAAGCCGCTCTTTCACCATTGGCCTGATCTCGGGCATGAGTCAGCTTGATTACCGTCACTTCATCCATGTAGCCCCCTACTTTTAAAAAGCACAAAACCCCGCCATTGGCGGGTTTTTTCATGGTGGGACTATTTGGATTCGAACCAAAGACCTCTTCGATGTCAACGAAGCGCTCTAACCAGCTGAGCTATAACCCCATGTCAGATGAATGTATTATACACGACATGAGAGAAATATGCAAGATGCTTTTTGCAATTTCTTGCATATAGTGAGTTACAGATGCGGTATCTCCACGTTGCAACCCGCCATCTTGTTTATATGGATCGCAGTTTCGGCGGTCGACTCCGCCGATCCTATCTGCTTTATTTACAGGATAAGAATCTCGCCATGCCGTAAGATGACAGGATCATCGTTCCCGCAAGGACGAGCTTACGGCGGACAAGATACGGATCTTCTTCAAATCCATCTCCCAAAAGCGAACAAGATGCTTCTCTGCACTCATCCCAAGTTGGTTGTATGTAGGGATATCTCAGAAATCAGAACTCATGATACAAGCGAATACCCCGCCTTGCAGGATCCTGTAAGGCGGGGTATTCGTATCATTGTAGTTTGGTGGGACTATCTGGGTTCGAACCGGAGACCTCTTCGATGTGAGCGAAGCGCTCTGACCAACTGAGCTATAGCCCCATGTGATACTACGTATTATAGCACCACATGAGAGATTTGTTAATAGTCGTTTTACGAAGAAGCGAGGAAGATCTTTGGATCACATTTCATCTGCTACATATGAATGAATCCCAGTACATTGGCAAGGGAGGAGATGAAAATAACAGCCAGACAGATCGGCGCAAGGAAGCGGACGAAAAGACCATAGACACATTCATAGCGGAATTTCGAAGACTGCTTCACTTCGTTCTCGATCCACTTGATGCCGACAGTCACCACGATGAGGACGCAGGTCGCAAAGGCCGAGACCGGCATCATGATGGAATTCGTCAAGAAATCAAAGAAACTGAGAATATCCATGCCAAAGATGGTGATGGATGCAAGAGGGCCGAATCCGAGCGAAGAGAGAGAGCCCAGCACGATCATCAGGATGAAGACGGCAAAGGTCGAGAAATTACGGCTCCAGCCGCATTCATCCTGGAAGGTGGAGACGCTGGTTTCTGCCAGAGAAATCGCTGAGGTAAGAGCAGCAAAGAGAACGAGTGTAAAGAATACGACACCCACGAGGGTACCAAGCCCCATGCTGGCAAAGACTTTCGGGATGGTGATGAACATGAGAGACGGGCCCGCATTCAGCATTGACGGATCGCCGCCGGAGAACGCAAAGACTGCTGGGATGATCATAAGACTGGCGAGGACCGAAATCCCTGAGTCGAAAGCGATGACCTGAAAGGTCGCATGCTCCAGATCAAATTCCTTCTTCATGTAAGAGCCATAGGTATAGAGAATCCCCATCGCAACAGAAAGAGAGTAGAACATCTGCCCCATCGCAGAAACGACCGTCATCCAGGAAAAATGTTCCAGGTTTGGCACCATGAAGTAGGTGACGCCTGCCCACGCACCGGGCAGCGTGACGGAGTAGCCGGCCACCATGATCGCGAGCACAATGAGTACCGGCATCATGATTTTGGATACACGTTCAATACCATTCTTGACGCCGGCGAGAATGATGGCAAGGACGCCTGCGGTGAAAACGATGAACCAGAATTCAGCCGCCATGCCGTCAGAAACGAAGGCGCCGAAAAAGGTATTCGTCGCAAGCAGTTTCGTATCACCGGCGAGGTATTCGAAGAGATAACGGGTGACCCAGCCGCCGATGACGCTGTAGTACGGCAGGATCAGCATCGGAATGACGGCATTGATCCAGCCCCCTGCCGTAAAGAAGCCGTTCTTCCCGAAATGATGGAAAGCTCCGACCGGACTCTTTCTCGTGCCACGTCCGAGCGCGGTCTCAGAAACGATCATCGTATAACCGAAGGTGACGGCCAGCAGAAGGTAGGTCAGGAGGAAAATGCCTCCGCCATACTCTGCAGCAAGGTACGGGAATCTCCAAATATTCCCAAGGCCGACAGCGCTGCCTGCGACAGCCAGCACATATCCCATTTTGCCGGAAAAGGTACTGCGGCTATTCCCATTTTGATTTGTCATATGATTGCCCTCCTGTAGAGTATTGAGATTTTTTGTGAATGGTGATCAGGAATCAGATCCAAGAGATTCTGCGACTTCTAAAGCACGAGCGGGATGGCGGGCCATACGCTGATGACATCACGCAAGTCATTTAGCCCCTTACTATCCGCGTCCGCCGCTTTTATCCCCTTCTGCTTCCCGCTAATAAAAATGGCCAGCCCAAGTCTCTATGTCCTAAAAAGCACGGATATGGAATGCCTTATGGCTGACCATCAATGTATACACAGGTTCTATGGATTCGTTGAACCGTCAGCCCCCCTTGAAGGCGCTGAACCTGTTTGTCCATTCATCCAAGATAAATGCGCATCACAGGATAACGGAAGAGTCTCCCATTATTCTCCGAGCGGTACCCACTTGCCGCCCTTGACTTCGAGGACTGCGAGGTCCATCTTCGGATCACGGTTTTCATCGAATGCAAATTTGCCGGTAGCGCCTTCGAAGTCGCTGATCTTAGCCAGGGTATCGCGGAATTTCTTGCGATCGGTGGTGGTGCCGGACTGTTCGACTGCCTGATGGAGGACATACATCGCATCATATGCCTGAGCGGCGAACTGATCCGGTTCATGTCCGTATTTAGCCACATACGCTTTACGGAAGTTCTGTGCCTTGTCGGTCTTTCTTTCTGGGTTCCACGGAGTAGCTACGACGGTGCGGTCAGCTGCTTCGCCAGCCTGTTTGATGTATTCCGGGCTGTTGAAGCCATTGCCTGCGAGAACATACTGGTTCATGCCCATTTCACGCGCTTTCTTCACGATGAGAGCGCCTTCCTGATAGAGACCTGCGACTGCGATAACATCTGGGTTTGCTGCCTGGATCTTGGTCAGCTGAGCAGAAAAGTCGGTATCTTTATCTGCGAAGGTTTCATCTGCAACGACTTCGAGACCAAGCTTCTTGCAGGCATCCAAATAGAACTGGTGTTCACCGACCATCTGGTCATTGTTATTGGAGTACATGATAGCGATCTTCTTGAAGCCCAGTTTCTTCTGTGCTTTTTCTACCACCTGCGGGATGTTCATTTTGCCCGGGATCGCATTACGGAATACATAGTCACCGATTTCAGTGACTTTCGGGCCGGTGGTACCGGTGCCGAAGACAGCTACTTTGGACTGCTGGGCGATCGGGTCGGCAGCCATCGCTTCGCCGGTGGTCATCGGGCCTTCGATAGCGAGGACTTTATCCTGTTCGATACACTTCTTCATAGCGTTGATCGCTTCATTCTTGACGAGCTTGGTATCATACACCTTAAGATCGATCTTGACCTTGGTGTTCGGGTCCTTGTTGATTTCCTCGACTGCAAGTTCCGTGCCTTCCTTCATAGCGACGCCGTAAGCCGCACCAGGACCGGTATAGGCGGTGATGAAACCGAGTTTTACGGTTTTGCCGGCATCTGCGCTGCCGGAGGCTGCTTTCTTATCTCCGCCGCAGCCTGCGAATGCACCTGCCAGTGCTGCTGCTGCCATAACTGCTGCCATTCCTTTGAGCCATTTTTTCTGCATAATTTTCTACCTCTTTCAATAATCAGCTACTCCACCCCAAAAGATCGTATGAAGAAATAAAAAACTCCGCCGGCTTTTCTGCCAGCGGAGGCGCGAACGCGGTACCACTCCGATATTTCACTCTATGCCAAGCCAATGCGGGTAAAAAAAGCCCCTATCTTCTTTCGAAGATAGGGGCGAAGTCTCGCGGTACCACCCTACATTGTACTTAGCAGTCTTATTCGTAACGTGAATGAAACGCCTGTCATTACTCAGTTCACGACAAGGGCTCTCGAGGGATATTATACAAGGCTCTTCGCCGATTCTCACCATCCATCGGCTCTCTTTAGAAGAGATCAAGTACTTTTTGTCTCGTTCATAGCTTTCTTTTGGGGTATTGGGTTTTAGATTGTGATTATTTTACTTCCTGCTTCATGAGTTGTCAAGAGGGAATTTAAAAAAAAGTGACTAGGGACTAGGGATTAGGGATTAGGGATTAGGGATTAGACTTCAGACGTCAGATTTCAGACCTCTGATGTCTGATATCTGACGTCTCCTAGTCTCTTAGTCTCTTAATCACGAGTCACTAGCCACTAGCAGCCAGTCACCAATCAGTGTCCGCAGCTGCCCTTGTATGACAGATGCTTCTCGAAATCCTCGGTCGTCTTTCTCGACTGGTCATAGCCTTCCTTCAGGTGATCCGAGAGGCGGCCCGTCTTGAATTTCTTCGGGTCATTATCATCCCTTGCATCATTCATGGTAAGGATGTAGTCCAGCGCCTCAGCCGTATACTCAGCCTTATCTGTCATGTGCATGATGAGGATGGATCCCTTACGCACATTTCCTTTCTCATCATAGATCCCATGAGAGATCGCCCCGATCATCGCCTGCAGCGATGGGATGGCATAGTCATCCGTACTCTCGTAGCCTGAAACGATATAGCTGAATCCCGCATCCATGATAGATCTTATACCGCTTTTGCTGATGGCGAGCGTCGGGGGACGAAAATAATGTGTCAGCGCTGGTTTCCCATCGACCATGACATCTCCTACCGTTTTTTGGAGCTCTTCATAGGACAGTCTCACATCCTCCGCATACTCCTCCTCCGTCATCGGCGTCATGTTGCCGCCATAATTTGACGTCTGCCACACCATCGGACGGTGGCGATTCGTATGAGAAGCGATGTCATGCCCATCTTCTGCGATGGCGCGCAGCAGATTCGGATTGTTCTTCACATTCCATGTGATGATGAAAAAGGTTCCCTTCGCGTGATGCTTGCGAAGGACATAGAGCAGATGATTGATTGAAGCATCCGTCCCCCAGTCATCAAACGTGAGGAAAATAGTATTGTCCCTGACGTCCTTGACGATGCCTGTACGATCCATCTGCTCCATTTCTGCCTCTGAGAAACCGCGGATGCGATCCGTTTCCTTTACTTTCGGAGAGCCGATATACCGCGCAGAGAATTCATGACGGAAAAGCGATCTGTCCAGGGTTTTCTTCGTTTCTCTCCCCCTTAAAGAAAAAAGCACCTTCTCCTCCGGCAAAGGATACGTCCAGCGATGTGCCTCATCACCAAGGACCTCCCGGACAGCCCCCATGCTATAGGCTGAGTCATTCTCTGCATTCGTCTCAGGACTGTCCAAAAGCGTAGCATATGTCGCGCTGTCTACCTTGTTCTTTTTGATCCAGTCCAAGAGGCCACCCGTAAGCGTGGGATCGTCCAAGAAATCCAGGCGTCCGTAGATGATCTGCCCCCGCCCCATTGCAAGGATGAATTTCCCGAAAAGATGGTCTGAAATGTCCTCGACCTTCTTTGCTTCTTTGTCTTTTGTCTGTACCATGTTCACGGTCTGTCCCAGAAGCTCTATACCCATCGCACTCGCCGCTTCATTCACCGTTGGGATCTCCGTACCGAAGACCTGGCGGGCGATCACTGGGCGCACGCCCAAGAGACGCTGCATGTTTTTCTGCAGACGCTCGATCTGCGCGCAAGTCTCATAGAAATCACCGTCCGTCCCCGTACGAAGACCCAATCCCAGCTCATGACCACGCGCTGCGATCTCCCGCACCGTATCCGTGTACTTTCTAAGCTCAAGCTCCGTCACAAAGAAGGTCGCCTTCACGCCCATCCTGTCCAGATGATCCAGTATGTCCTCCACTGACTCTTTTCTCGTGAGACCGCCAAATGTCAGCACGACCTTCTGTGCCGTCGTCGTAAGGAATCGCTCCTTGGGCGCAAGACGCCCTTCATTTTTCTCTCGAAGCGCCTCATAGCGTGCCTTGTCTTCTGCCGTGTACGTCACCCTGCGAGGGACTGCCATTGCCTCCTGCTTGGCAGGCATTAGCACCCCTGCCGACTCCTCCGCCAGCGCCGCCTCTCCCGCGTATCCCCAGAGAGCGGCCGCGATCATCAGCACGATGAGTGATTTCCATTTCTTCTGTACCATAGATGTGATCTTCCTTTTTTATGACAGTGGTCTGGAATGGAGAAAAGATCTCCGCTAAGGAATAATAGCTTCTTCGACTCCATCCTCGTATGGCAGATACTCCGCTTTCTCACATACGAGGATTTCCATCTTCCGTATGCGAGGCGCAGCATCCCCATTTTTCATGACTAATCCCTTATCGATCATAAGTTACCCGCCCAGACGCCAGAGAGAAACGGACGGGATACCGCGATTGGCAGCGAGCGTCGTCCACGCCTCAAGGGTCTCCTCGTCCGCATACCAGACTTCATAGGAGTGCCCGTCTTCCTGATAAAAGAAATGCAGCGCGGCACTCGCTTCATCGCGTTCTTCCTTCGCCCCATGTGCATCACGGAGCTTCACGGCTTCTGCCGTGGTGATGAAGCGGGGAGTCCCTTTGAGGAGACCGAAAAGTCCGGCATCTTTCCACAGGCAACCGCCATTCGAAAAAGCGACGGCCTTCTTTCCGGGAAGTGCCTGCATCCTCCGGATGGTCTTTTCGATGAAGGGACCATCCGCCTTGGGCCCCGGACCGCTATGAAGGCCATAGAGATTATACAGCATCACCACATACTCGGGGCCGACGCTGTAGGGCGCATCCATAGGCATCGAAGGCTCCAGGATGATGCGGATCTTTTTATGCGTGGGAATAGACTCCAGGTAAAGCAGCTTCGTGAAACGAGCGAACGCTTCTACAAGCTTCGGATCCTTACCGATGCGTTCATAGTCTATATCGATCCCATCCGCACCGCAGGTCTCTGCTATGGCAAGAATTTCTTTCACATGCATACGGCAGGCATGCTCATCCCGGAGCACATGTCGGAGTATCTCTGTATCCTTCTCGGTGCTGTGCCCGTTTGATCTTATGACGTCATTCACAAAGGTCAGGTGGAAAGGAATGCCTGCTGTCTTTGGCAGATCAGATGGCACCTTCAGCTCTCCCTTCTCATCGAAGGTCACCGCAAAGTAAGAAATGCTCCCCCATTGCTCTTTTGTCTTGTCATACGCCTCCCAGCCTTTTTCTCTGTCCCAAGAGACCACCCAGCCAGACTTTGTCACGAGTGGATGGCTGCCGCTCTTCAAAGGAGCCGCCCCACATCCGGAAAAAAGCAGGAGGGAAGAGGCAGCTGCCAGAGCAAATATGGCATGTTTTTTCATCAATGTCTCCTTTTGAAAAATGGTTAGTGTGTATTGGCGGGTTCAAGGTTAGTCCACGGAGCGTACTGCCCCTTGGGAAAGAGGGGAACGGGTTCTACAGGTTCAGAGGGGGGAGCGGGGGCGGTGCGGCGCATAATCATTGAAAGCGCCGCGGAGTTTTGACAGCGCTTCGCGCCGTCGTCATCCCGAGCGCAGCCGAGGGATCTCTATGGCACTACGGTCAGTATCACATAGGCACTGATACGGAAACGACGCCTTGGTGCCACGTATTTCTGCATTCACACATCCATCGTTTCCCGGTCTGCAAGAAAGATTTCTCGCTTCGCTCGAAATGACGATGCGAGAGAGTATGATGTCTCCCAGTCACCAGTCACTCAACCCTGCTTTCAAACTTCAGGGTTCAGGGTTCAGGGTTGTGGTGGCGGCTTCACCGCAATTATAAGAGGCGATGCCCGAAAGTAGTATTCAAGTCACTAGTCTCTCGAGCTTCCTAATCCCTAGCCACTAATCCCTAGCTACTGATTCCAAGTCACCAGCCACTCATCCCTAGAAATGCTTCAAGAACCATCCGAGGACGGACTCCCATTTCTGATTCGCATCGAAGCGCCACTTATCGAGACCTGTTAGTTCACTCGAGTAGATAAGGCTTTCTTTTCCATCCTTGTGCGATGTGATGATGAGGTGCTCGAAGACGCCGTCATAGACATCATCTGCGAGATTTCTCTGGCTCCATGCCTGACTGTTCCAGCCGGACCAAAGGCCGACTTCCCTTCCCGTCCTCTCCGGTACTTCGACATGGGCCGCTTCCTTCCCGTCCAGAAGAACTGTCACCTGATCTCCTCTCATGCGGATCTCCAGCTCGCGGTCAAGACGGGCATGGAAACTCTCCGGTGCTTCATATTCCTTCTCTCCGTCTTTGACGGACAAGGCCTCCCGATCCCTCGTCTCTTCCATGCGGGCGGCATAGAGCTTCGCCTTGTCGGTCGTATCTGCATAGCGGGTGAGTGCGGCAAGGACGCCCATACGCACGCGTTTTTTATCCTCTTCGATGGAAATCGGGGTCTCCCCGTCAAGGACGGAAAACTTTTCTTCAAAGAGTTTCTTCTCGCCTGCCCCCTCTCTCACTGCGATCACCAGCTTCCCCTGCTCGATACCGGCAGAGAGGCAGGAGGTGAAGTCCTTATTCCCACGGAAGAGGACCTTTTGCCCGCCGAAGGAATTGCCCTCAAGACGGACTTTGATGTCTACATCTCCATAGCTGTAGTGATTTTTGAGCCGCATCAGGCCTTCCTTTTCAGGGAGAGAGGTCAGGATGATGCTTTCTTTCTTGTACTCCCCTGCGCCTTTCAGGATTTCCCAATCCTCTATGCGGGTATCGCCCCGCTTGAAGGTGATATCCTGTTGCTTCGTGTCATACTTGATGCGCATCAGCAGATGATTCACCGGCCAGTATGGTTGCGGCTGCATGCGCGTGAGATCGTAGAGCGAGCTGTTTCTCTGGTTGAATGAGCAGCCCTCGCGATTGAAATTCATCGTGAAAAGCTTGCGGATCCATTTTTCATTTTCGTAGGAAACACTCGCTGCATTGCCGAATTTTCCTGTATTCGCATGCATCAGGACATAGACCTGCGGCACGTAGCCCAGATGCTCCTGATAGAGCTCCGCGACGCGGCTGTAGTCATAGCCGATGCGCCGCTTCATATGGTCCAGCGTTTCGACCGGGATGCGGTCTTTATCACGGATGTAGTCCATGAGATAGTGATTGTAGTCACGTCCGAGGTACGGACGCATCATCGCATAGGTCAAGGGATCGATCTCTCCGATGAAGTTGTGATAGCGATCGTACACATTGATGTATTCCAGCCGGTAGCCATTCGTCCCCAGCTCCCAGAAGGTGGAGTCTGTCATGTCTTTCAGGTCCGACGGGCGAAGGAATTTCGGATCCTCGTGATCGAATTTCTCCGGATATGTCATCATGACGCCCTTGAAATTCAGATCTTCGATGATGTCGTCAGCGAAGATCGCGGTATCGCGCCGCCCATCTTCGAACATCAGGTACAGTGCCTTCTCAGGAAGAGGCTGGCCTTTTTCATAGTACTTCTCGATGTCTTCCTGCGTGATGGTCACGTAGCCATTGTCCTTCAAGGCCTTCAGGTGCTCGCGGAGCTGCTCCTCCCCGATCAGTGTCGAGGTGTCTCCGATGCGGTCGACGCCGAAGTACGAAAGCGCGATGAAGCCCGTATCGGTCGTTGGGCTCACCTGACTCTCGCTATAGGGCTGGTATGTCTTTCCATGGAAAAAGAGGGTATAGAGCAGGTAGAGCGCCGCGATGACGAAGGCGATCTCCACCAAGGTCCGCGCCCGCTTCACGCGGTTCTTATGTCGGGTATACGATTCCTCCCCCAGCGTCATGGCCTCTCACCTGCTTTCTGTTCCGCTTTGTGGTGCTTTTTCATTTCCTTCTTCTTTTTCTTCTCGGCCTCCCGCACATCTGCCGGCGTCATGCGCGTGCCCCAGGTATCCTTCCAGAAGGTGAACCATGCGACCGGCATCTGCCAGAGCAGGACTGCTTCATAGTAGAGGCAGAACCAGATCCCAAAGACCCATGTGGAGCTTTTTCTGAGGAAAAGCTGCGCCATACTCATCAGCATCGCCATGAGCGCCATACCGACGAGGAACGTCGTCGGGAAGACGCGGTGCATGAGCGGGATATAGACGAGATTGTAGATCACAACGATCGGAGCAGCGATCGGAACGATAAGCCCAAAGTAGAAGGAGAGCGCCATGAGCGGCTCCTTCTTCCACATATAGCGCGCAGCGATGAGGGATTCACGCAGCCATGAGCGCTTCCAGCGCATCTGCTGTTTCAGAAAAACCTTGTAGCTCTTCGGTACGATGGTCTCGCAGATCGCCGTATCCTGATAGGTCGTGCGATTGTGACGCAGAATGAAATTCGTCAGACTGCGATCATCGCCGAAGGTCGCCTTGCGTCCCAAAAACTTCTGATGAATCCACGCATCGCAGTATTTTTCGACCAGATCCTTCCGGTAGCAGGAAAGCGGCCCCGAGAGGCAGGTCGCCGCATCGAAGAAGCCTTCCGCCGCCTTCATGATGCGGAATGCGATATAGTAGCGCACCGCCTGCATCTTCGTGAGCGAATTCGTATAGGTATTCGCCACATCCGTCCGCCCGCAGACACCGCCCATTTCCTTATCCTTGAAAGGCTGCACGACATTTCTGACCGCAAAAGGCGAGAGGAAGGAGTCCGAGTCGACAAAGACCAGAAGCTCATGCTTTGCCAGTGTCAGCCCGCGCGCAAGAGCTTCTCGCTTGCCGCCATTCTGCGGCTGCACGAAACAGGTGAGCCGGTCACGAATGTGCGCCGAAGGGTCATCCTCGTCGAGCTTTCGGATGAGTACTTCCACTTTCTCCACGGAACGGTCCGTCGAGCAGTCATCCACCACGATGACCTGCAGCTTATCCGGCGGATAGTCCTGATTCATACAGGAAAGCACCGTCCGCTGGATCCATGTCTCTTCATTGAAGCAGGGGACGATGATCGAGACGCCCGGCGTGAAATGAATATCTACCGGGACCGGCTTGTAGAAGATGGCGAAGAAGTAGCGCGTAAGCAAAAATCCCGCTGTGATGATGCTATATAAGTAAAGAAACTTATTGAATCGGAAGTAAATGACCGACTCCGAACGCATGAGAAGGATCACAAGCGAGATACAGAGCAAAAGAAATGCAGAGACCGCGATGAGGTACTTTCCCCGCTTCGACTGATAATACTGGACTAGCGATTTACTGAAATGAAGTCCCAGCGCAAGATGCCCCTCTTTGTCGAAAGCACGCACGACTTCCGCAGAAAGCCCTTTCACCTTCATCTCATAGCCTTCCGGCATATCCCCGGGACGGATCTCAAAAGACAGCATCGCCTCTTTCGGCAGATCTGTTACTACTTTCTCATCGTCAGCGATAAAGAGCATGCCCGTCGAGGAGATATCCATACATGTCCCGCTGACCACCCTCTTCTTTCCTGCGGCTGTATACGTGAGACGTACCGGGATCTTCACCTTGAAGCGGCGGCCTGCCTCCGCACTGGCGATGTATTTCTCATAATCCTGATCCCGCCGGATCTTATCTTGTTCACTCGCCTGACGACGGTCCGCATTCGTCCGCCGTCCTGTGACATCCGGCACATAGGGAAGAAGACGCCTGTCCTCCTTTAGTTCCTGCAGTCTGTCATCTGTACTCATGGGTATTCTCCTCTGGATAGTATGGTTTAGGGTGAGCCCGTCGGGCTGGGCGCCCTTGATTGCGTTTGAAAGCCTCGTTCGAATGAGAAATGAGAAATGAGAAATGGTGGTGCGGCGCATAAAAATCAGAAGCGCCGCAGAGCACAATTAGTGGCGATGCCCAAAAGTCTCTCGATAGCAAGTTTCCCATTTTAAACTTCCAAACATTGCCCACATGACCGCTAATGACAAAGATTTCTCGCTTCGCTCGAAATGACAATACGGGAGAATCCGATATCTCCTAGTCGCCCAGTCACTAGTCACCAGCAACGCTTATACCTTCCAAGCCTCTCAGCTCATATCCAGCTTCCTTGAGCGCACCGATGAGCCAGGAAACCTCCTCCGCCATATCACGAGGCGCCGGCCGATCTATGAAGTCGCTATCCTTGATGGTCGGTTTCTTATCGATGGCGGGCTTCTCATCATAGGCTCCCTGCTCTTTCACCTTGATATCTAGAGGACGATTCACTTCAAAGGCGATGATGCTGCCGGGCTTTAATCTCTTCACGATCTCTTTGGCATCGGATGCGCTCTTCAGCTGTCCCCTTCGGATGGTGACGCTGCTCTCCAACGCATACTTCACCCCGCACGCACCGAGGATCTTCAGCAGGTCATCGGTATACTTCGTATTCGGTGCTTTGAAATAGAGAGGCGTACTGCCTTCCATCAGATGAATGGCTTTCTGCGTCTTGACCACCGAAGCAATGGCCGCCTCCGGCTTCATCGTTTCAAATCTCGGCCTTCCCAGCCAAGTATAATTCCCGATCAGAGCGCCTTTCTTATGCAGCACCTTCATTCCCTGCTCTTCATCAAGCACATTCTGCCCTTCTGCAAAGAAGGCCGCCTCACTTTTTTCTTTTTCCAGAAGGTCTGTCAGCTTCTCGATCATCGGTCGATCCGGCAGTCCCGAGAAGAAGAGATACATCCTTTTCTCCTCCCCGCCCGGCGGTTTCAGAATTCTCGCCTTCGGGCAGCTATCCTTCTGATAAAGCGTCAGTGCATCCTTGATCTCCCGATCGGCGGAAAACCCGCTAGATAAGTCAGTCACATACGCCTCGCTCTGCGCCGAAGAAGCCAGATAATGGTGCAGCCCATAACCGCCCCCACCGATCACGGCGGCGGCAATGACTAAGATGCCAATGGTTTTGATACGCATAATTTCCTCGTTGGTAAAATGGCTCAGGGTCAGCCCATGGGGCGGCTCGTCCATAGATCGCGGATGCAATCTTAGCTTGAATGATAAATTAGAAATGAGAAATGGTGGTGCGGCGCATAAGAATATAGAAGCGCCGCAGAGTGTAAATAGTGGCGATGCCATGAACTGGCATTCCGGTCACTAGTCACTTGAGATTCCTAATCCCTAGCCACCAGTCACAAGTCACTAGCTACTCATCCCCGCTTTCACACTTTTTGGGGTATCCCTTTCTCGTATCGTCATCGAAAGCGTAGCCGAGGGGCTTTCTTGCACTGCAGTCAGTATCACATAGGCACTGTATGGAAACGACACCTTGGTGCTACGTATTTCTGCTTTCGCACATCCATCGTTTATCGGTCTGCAAAGAAGATTTCTCGCTTCGCTCGAAATGACGATACGGGAGTCTAGTCAGCAGTCACTAGTCACTTCTAAGTTTGAAAGCAGGGATGAGTGGCTAGGGATTATGGATTAGGGATTGGGTGCCTCGAGTGACTGGTGACTTGTGACTGGTGGCTTGAATGCTGCTTTTGGGCATCGCCCCATATATATTCGCGGCGAAGCCGCCACCTTCATTCCTAATTCCTCATTCCTAATTCCTCATTCCAGCGAGGCTTTCTATCGCAATCAAGAGACAGCACGTCCCCAAGGCTGCCCCCCCTTATAGATTCCAATAGGCGAGCCCTTCACCCCTGATTTCCTTAGGATCGTAGATGCTCTTCACATCAAAGAGGAGCGGTGTCTCTTCCTCCGGGCAGGTTACAAAAAGTGAGCGAACCTCGGCCGATGAGAGTGCTTTAAATTCTTTATGGGCGACAAGGACGGCAATGACATCCGCATCCTTGACTGCGGAAAGCGGCACAAGCGGCACATGATAAAGACGTTCAAAGTCCGCCTGATCCGCCGCCGGATCGACAGCGATGGGATCAAAGCCCATCTCCTTGAGGCCATGGAAAATATCGACAGCCCTGGAATTTCTGACATCCGGGCAGTCCTCCTTGAATGTCATGCCCAGAAGATAGATCTTCGCATGGCGCGTATCTACGTGGTTTCGGATCATTTCCTTCACCATCTGCTTCACCACATAGCCCGACATGCTGTCATTGATGCGACGTCCTGCGCCGATGATTTTCGAGTGATAGCCCAATTTCTCCGCCTGATAGATGAAATAGTGCGGATCGACCCCGATGCAGTGACCACCGACCAGCCCCGGCCGGAAGCCGAGCGCATTCCACTTCGTATTCATTGCTTTGAGCACTTCATTCGTATCAATGTGCATCAAATGGAAGGCGATCGCAAGCTCATTCATGAAGGCGATATTGATATCGCGCTGTGCATTCTCCACGAGCTTTGCCGCTTCTGCGACCAGGATCGAGGAAACGGGATAAACGCCTGCTTCGATGATGGTGCCATAGACAGATTTCACCGTCTCCAGTGTCTTTTCATCCATCCCGGAAACGATTTTGACGATGCTTCTCAGTGTATGGACCTTGTCGCCCGGATTGATACGCTCCGGCGAGTAGCCGATCTGGAAATCTGCTCCCAGCGTCATCCCCGATTCCTTTTCAAGGATCGGAGCGCAGATATTCTCTGTCACCCCCGGATAGACCGTCGACTCATAGACGATGACTGCGCCTTTTTTCATATGCGATCCCACGATGCGTGAAGCAGACTCGACCGGCGAAAGATCCGGCGTCTTATCCTGATTCACCGGTGTCGGCACTGCGACCACGATGAAGTCGCCCTCAGAAATCTCCTGAGGGTCATTCGTGAATTCGACCGTGCTCTCCGTGACCGTTTCATTTCCGAGCTCATTCGTCGGATCGATGCCTTTACGATAAAGCGCGATCTTCTCCTCGGATAGATCATAGCCGATGACGCGGAAATGCTTCGAAAAGGCATGTGCCAGCGGAAGGCCGACGTAGCCCAGACCGACGACGACAATAGTATGAATGTTCTTCATGATATGCTTTCCTTTTCTCAAGAGTGAATATTTGAAAACAGGGATGAGAGGCAGCTTCAAGTATCCGGTGCCTAAGAGACTAGGAGACTGGGAGATATCGGATTCTCCCGTATCGTCATTTCGAGCGCGAGCGAGAAATCTTTGTCATTCGCGGTCAGGTGAGCACTGTTTGGAAAGTTTAAAACGGGAAACTTGCTATCGAGAGACTTTGGGGCATCGCCTCTAATTGTGCTCTGCGGCGCTTCTGATTTTTATGCGCCGCACCACCATTTCTCAT
>OGPM01000988.1_pt1 | contig 25879 bp, 18 predicted proteins | sample 1552961 | NCBI WGS metagenome assembly OGPM01 (sample SAMEA2580304, study PRJEB22360) | human gut metagenome | biome: human gut; feature: human-associated habitat; material: faeces | place: Denmark | collected 2008/2010
CGAATGCCAGAACAGCTGCGACCTGAGTCGAAGGATCTCGGCGAAGCCGCCACCTGAACCCTGAACCCCGAACCCTGAACCCGTTGAACCCTGAACCCGCCAACAAAAAAGCGAACCCCTTTCGAGGTTCGCTTTTTTCATACTGTTCGTTTATTTTTCATCTCTATGCTTGATGGCTGCTTCGATGAGGCCGCGGAAGAGCGGGTGCGGACGGTTCGGGCGGCTCTTGAATTCCGGATGGGCCTGGGTGGCTTCGAAGTACGGATGATCCTTGAGCTCGATCGTTTCGACGAGGCGTCCGTCCGGGCTGGTGCCGCAGATGACGAGGCCTGCTTTTTCAAGCTCCGGACGAAGGGCATTGGAGACTTCGTATCTATGGCGATGACGTTCGTAGACGATCTCCTGACCGCCGTAGAGTTCTCTGGCTTTGCTGCCTTCCTTGAGCTTGCACGGATAGATGCCAAGGCGCATAGTGCCGCCTTTTTCGGTGACGTCTTCCTGGTCTGGCATGAGGTCGATGACAGGGTACTGGGTGTCCGGAATGAATTCGGAGGAGTTTGCACCGGTCATGCCGCATACATTTCTGGCAAATTCAATGACGGCGCACTGCATACCGAGGCAGAGGCCGAGGAACGGGATCTTATTGACGCGTGCATACTTGATGGTGTCGATCTTGCCTTCGACGCCGCGGTAGCCGAAGCCGCCGGGAACGACGATGCCGTCGATGCCTTTGAAAACTTCACGAAGATCCGGTTTCTCTTCTTCGAGGACTTCGGAATTGATCCAGTGGACCTTGACCTTGTTGCCGAAGGCGTAGCCGGCGTGAGACAGGGATTCGACGACGGAGAGGTAGGCGTCATGGAGTTCGACATATTTCCCGACGAGAGCGATGTTGACCTCTTTTTCGGAGGAAACGATGCGGTCCACCATGGCTTTCCAGTCTTCCATGTCGCACTTGGTGTCTTCCATGCCGAGCTTCTGGAGGACGATGTGGTCGAGGCCTTCTTCCTGCAGGAGAAGCGGTACTTCATAGATGCTCTTGGCGGTGAGGTTATTGATGACGGCTTCCGGTTCTACGTCGCAGAACATACCGATCTTTCTCTTCATATCCGGAGAGAGTGCCTTCACGGTACGGCAGACGATGACATCCGGCTGGATGCCGATGGAGCGCAGCTCCTTGACAGAGTGCTGGGTCGGCTTTGTCTTGAGTTCGTCAGCGGCTTCGATGTATGGTACGAGTGTGACGTGAATATAGATGACGTCATTTCGATTCGGTACGTCTTTCTTGACCTGACGGATGGCTTCGAGGAATGGCAGGGACTCGATATCACCGACGGTGCCGCCGATCTCTGTGATGACGATGTCTGCATTGTCATTTCTGCCGACACGGAGCACGCGGTCTTTGATCTCGTTCGTGATATGCGGGATGACCTGAATGGTGGAGCCTAGGTATTCGCCCTTTCTTTCTTTGTTGATGACAGCCTGATAGACCTTGCCTGTGGTGACATTGGATGCCTTGGACAGATTTTCATCGATGAATCTTTCGTAATGACCGAGATCCAGATCGGTTTCCGCGCCGTCATCGGTGACGAAGACCTCGCCGTGCTGGTACGGGCTCATGGTGCCCGGGTCGATATTGATGTAAGGATCGAATTTCTGAATGGTGACTTTGTAGCCTCTGTTCTTCAGCAGTCTGCCCAGGGATGCAGCGGTGATGCCTTTGCCCAGGGATGAAACGACGCCGCCTGTTACGAAGATGTATTTTGTCATGGGACCTCCTTTGAGATAGGGTGGATGGGAAAACGCAAATATGGAAATCTTCAGTCGTCGATTTTCTGAAAATGATAGTGGGTTCGGGGTTCAGGTTGATGGGTTCAGGGTTGAAGTATCTTGCTTCCCCCTCCGGGGGAAGTGCCGAAAGCAATAGGGGCATGCTGGCGATTATCGAACAATGTGGGATATACGCTACATAGCCCCCTCATCTCACTTCGTTCGAAATGGCGTCTCACTGGATTTTCGCGTCGCTTCACTCCTAAAAATCCAGTTCGCTTGCACAAGCCCTTCGGGCAGCTCCCCCGATGGGGAGCCAAGACGTTCTGCGGCTTAACTTAATCACATTACCCACTGGTGGGGATAACGATATTCTCGTATCGCGAACCCTGAACCTTGAACCCTTTTTATCACATTTTTTCCGGAGCGGTAATGCCTAAGATGGTGAGGGCGTGGACCAGGACGTACTGGACGGCGGTGATGAGCCCGAGGCGCGCCTGCGTGACTTCGCTGTCTACACCAAGGATACGGCATTCTCTATAGAAATGATGGAAGAGTGCTGCCAGCTCGTATGCATATTTGGCGATGCGCTGCGGAGCTCTTTCTTTCGCGGCTCCATCGATGAGCTGGTGATAGTTTTCCATCTTTTTGATCAGATCCATTTCACATTCTTCTTTGAGGCAGGTGAAATCGACGCCGGTGAACTGGGGATCCCAGGTGACCTTGGCTTCCTTCGCCTGACGGAAGAGGCTGTGAATGCGGGCATTCGCATACTGGATGTAATAGACCGGGTTATCGCTGGACTGTTTCTTGGCCAGGTCGATATCGAAGTCCATCTGGGAGTCCAGTGTGCGGGCACAGAAGAAATAGCGTGCTGCATCGGTGCCGACTTCTTCCATCAGCTCGCGCAGCGATACGGCCTGTCCGGTACGCTTGGACATTTTGACCGGCTGTCCGTCGCGGAGAAGTGTCACCATCTGGAGCAGCATGATCTCGAAATCATCCGGTTCGTAACCCAAAAATTTCATGGCTGTCTTCAGACGAATGATGTAGCCATGGTGATCCGCTCCCCAGATATCGATGAGCTTGTTGTAGCCGCGGCGGATCTTATTTCCTACATAGGCGATATCGGAGCAGAAATAGGTCGGCACGCCATTCGTGCGGATGACCACGCGGTCCTTGTCATCGCCGTTCTTTGTGGTGCGGAGCCAGAGAGCGCCGTCCTTCTCGTACATATTGTCTTCGTCCTTCAGGACTTTGAGCGCTTCATTCACCTGTTCCGGATAGAGAGATCTTTCGGAGAACCAGTTGTCGAAGTCGACGTGGAATTCCTGCAGATCCTTCTTGAGGTCGGCGAGCTTTTCCTGAAGGCCGAGCTCTTTGAAGATCTCCAGACGTTCTTTCTCATCCATATCGAGGTACTTCTTGCCATCCTTGGCAAGGATATTCTTCGCTGTATCGATGATATCCTGTCCATGGTAGCCGTCTTCCGGGATCTCAGCGTCGAGACCGCAGAGCTGGAGATAGCGTGCATTGATGGATTCCGCCAGATGATCGATCTGGTTGCCGGCATCATTCACATAGTATTCCGACAGTACATCATAGCCGGCCGCACGCAGCAGATTCACCATAGCCGAGCCATAGGCAGCGCCTCTGGCGTGTCCGATGTGGAGAAGGCCGGTCGGATTTGCCGAGACATACTCGACAAGGATGCGGTCTTTTTTATTTTTCGGCAGATCCCCGTAGGAAGGACCAGCCTTCAGAATCTGCTTCAGCTCGCTGTACACCGTATCTGCGGCAAGGTAGAAATTGATGAAGCCGGCACCCGCGATCTCCGTCCGAGTGACCAGCGGTGTGTCCAGATGCTTCACGATGGATTCTGCGATCATGCGCGGTGCTTTGTGCGCTGTTCTCGCCCACTGCATAGCCGCATTGGTGGAATAATCACCAAATTCCTTGGATTTCGGCACTTCCAGACGCTGTACAGCCGCGTAATCGCCCTCCGGCAGTTCACCGGCAGCGATAGCTGCCTCTTTCGCTTTCTCAATGATTTCTTTCAGTTCTTCTCTGACTTCCATGAATCCTCCGGATCCTCCCGAACTTCTACAATAATTTCATTCAAATGGTTAAACAGGCCTTTCAGCTCCACATCATAGGAAAGGCGCATACGTCCCTTCCCCGCCTCGATCGAGTCTTCGATCTCGCGCGTCACGACGTAGATATCCATCGTGCCCATCGGGGTCTCGTACAAGGAGTGGTTCTTCTCTCCGATGCGGTAGACCTGCTCCTGCAGGAAGCTGCCGTCTCGGATGAGGCGCACGTGGTCTTTGTGAATCTCCAGCGTGGTCGTCGTCCCTTCCATGCCGGCCAGCTTGGTCTCCTCATAGGAAACGTACTTCATGCCGTCCTTCTCGCCATAGATGCCCGGCGTTTCCAGTGTGATTTTCTCATCCTTTCCCGCCTCATTCCGCTGCAGAGAAGTGACATTGATGATGACCTTTTTTTCCAAGACTGACCGCCCCCCTTGTTCTATTTATAATCCTATTTATTATATCATAGAAAGCCGCCTTTTCTAAGAGCTTCTACGAATTTCCATGACTATTTATTGTAGCGTAGTTTTGGGCGGCGGTCAAGGAGGGAGGGTTCAGGGTTCGGGGTTGTGGTGGCGGCTTCGCTGCAAGTATAAATAGGGCAATGCCCTAAGATGGTGGGTGATGCGGTATCCTAGCATCGTCATTCCGAGCGAAGCGAGAAATCTTTGTCATTCGCGGTCAGGCGGTCGATATCAGGGAATCCCAAACGAGAAACCTGCTTATCCGCAGACCTTCGGGCATCGCCATTATTTATACTCTGCGGCGCTTCTATATTCTGATGCGCCGCACCGCCATTTCGCATTTCTCATTTCTAATTTCTCATTCAAGCAAAGCTTTCATCCCCAGTCAAGGGGGCAGCACGCCCCACAGGCTAGCCCTGAACCCTGACCCCTTCCCCTCAATACAAAATCCCGCCGGAGTAACTCCGACGGGATCTTCCCACCCATTATACTTCTGCCTTTTTCCCGATGCGGCGTTCCTTATACGCCGCGAGTCTGGCATCGCGGATCTCAAGATGTCCGAAATATTTCTTTGTCTCAGAAACGATGACACCCGAAAGCCCGAGAAGGGCGATGAGGTTTGGAATGGCCATGAGGCCGTTTACGATATCGGCCAGCGCCCAGATGGCTTCCAGCTTCAGGAAGACTGCGGAAGCCAGCACGGCGATGTAGCACACGCGGTACACAGGGATGGTCTTCGTGCCGAAGAGGTATTCCCAGCAGCGTTCCCCATAGTAGTTCCAGCCGATGATGGTGGTGAAAGCAAAGAGCGTTAAGGAGATCGTCAGAAGGAAGGGAGCGAAAACGCCGTAGGTCGTCGCAAAAGCCGCCTGCGTGAGCTCGGCGCCATTGAGCTCTCCCAGCCACTGGCCGGACACGATGATGGTGAGGCCGGTCATGGTGCAGATGATGATGGTATCGATGAAGGTGCCTGTCATGGAGATCAGTCCCTGCTCGGCCGGCCACTTGGTCTTTGCTGCCGCCGCTACGATCGGCGCAGAGCCGAGACCGGACTCATTCGAGTACAGGCCGCGGGCGATACCGCTTCGAAGAACGAGCATGACGCCGGCGCCTGCGAAGCCGCCGGCCGCTGCGGTACCATTGAAGGCTCCGTCGATGACGAGAGCAATCGCATGCGGCAGTTCACCCGCATTGAGACCGAGGAAGATCACAGTGACGATGAAATAAACGACTGCCATCGCCGGAACGATCTTGGAGGCTGTCTTGGAGATCGATTTCAAGCCGCCAAAGGTGATGATCGCGACAAGGACCGTGATGACGGCACAGGTGATGTAGTTGGAGACCCCGAACCCTGCCTGCACGGAAGCCGTGATCGCATTCATCTGCGTGGTCGTACCACTGCCGAGCATGGCCGTCATGATGCCGAAGATGGCGAAAGCGACAGCGAGAGGCTTCCATTTCTTGCCAAGACCCATTTCGATATAGTACATCGGACCGCCGGCAATATTGCCCTGGTCATCCACCTCTCTGTACTTGACCGCAAGGCACCCTTCCGCATACTTGGTCGCCATGCCGAAGAAAGCGGCAAGCCACATCCAGAAGAGCGCGCCCGGGCCACCGAGCTTGATCGCCGTCGCTACGCCGACGATGTTTCCCGTACCGACCGTCGCAGCGAGTGCCGTGCAGAGCGCCTTGAAGCTATCGATATCGCCATCGCCCTTGTTTCTCGCAAAGAAGATCAGCTTCAGTGCGCGCGGCAGTTTCAGTACCTGCAGGAGCGAGAGCCGGCAGGTCAGCAGTACCCCGGTGCCAACAAGAAGCACCAGAAGCCATGGCCCCCACACGAGCCCGTCGATCTGGTTCAAAATATCTGTCATCATGTTTCCTCCTATTTTCCCTTTCTCTGAAAAGAGTGAGCGAACCTAAAAAAGCCGGTTCTGTATAAAATAAAAACAGAACCGGCTTCATGAGCTTTCCTCATGAAATCGGCTCTGTCCTTTGGCCTGAGAGATTACAGCGTTTCCGCCTATGCCCCTTCGGCTCTCATTGAAGAGATCTCCAGAGATCTGTCCCCATGGAGTTTCGTGTTCACTGAACGCCTGATAGTGTTACTCCTTCGGCAGCCTCGGGCATTGCCCTCGGTCTTTTTCCCCATGGATCATCCAAGTCAGTATAGAATTGTTATGTGTGTTTGGGTGACTAGTGACTAGTGACTGGTGGCTAGCGACTTAAATGCCATCTTCGAGCATCGCCTTATTTATACTCCGCGGCGCTTCTGTTTTTATGCGCCGCACCACCATTTCTCATTTCTAATTTCTCATTTCTCATTCAAGAAAGGCTTTCAAACGGAACCAAAGGTGGCACACCCTACGGGATAGCCCTAAATCCTCTTATTCCATTTCCGCATCCTTCTCTGTCGCATTGACAGCCACAGCGACCGCTGCGTCGCCGGTGATATTGAGGCAGGTACGGAACATGTCGAGCACACGATCGATGCCGGCTACCAGTGCCAGCCCTTCGAGCGGCAGACCGACAGACTGCAGGACCATCGCCAGCATGATGAGGCCGGCGCCCGGTACGCCTGCGGTACCGATGGAAGCCAGTGTCCCGGTCAGGACGATCATCAACATCTGATCAAAGGTCAGCGGAATACCGAAGACATTCGCGATGAAAAGGGAACAAACGCCCATGTAAAGAGCCGTCCCGTCCATATTGATGGTCGCGCCCAGCGGAAGGACGAAAGAAGCGATATCTCTCTTGACCCCCAGCTTCGTCTGGATATTTTTCATATTGACAGGAAGCGTACCGGCAGAAGAGCAGGTGGTGAAGCCGATCGCCATAGCTTCCGACATGCCGCGGAAGAATGTGAGCGGGCTCATGTGTGCAGAGACACCGGCAAGCGTCGAGTATACGCCGACAGCATGGATGCAGCAGCCGATCGCCATACAGAGGATGACTGATAAGAGCGGAAGCAGCACCTTCGGGCCATTCATGACGACGACCGGAAGCAGCAGGCAGAAGACGCCGATCGGTGCAAGACGCATGATCATGGCGATGATCTTGTAGCATACCTCAGCCATCGCATCGAAGAAGGAGATCAGGATCTCCGCACGCTTTCCGCCGACGGAAATGATACCGGCCCCGGTGAAGAGCGCAAAGATAATGATCGGAAGGATGTCCGCCTTCGCCATGGAAGCGATCGGATTCGACGGGATCATCGCAACAAAGACCTGCATGATCGACGGCGCTTCCTTCACCTTCGGTGCTTCTGCCGTCGGCAGAGCCATGCCGATGCCCGGCTCGATCGCCATAGCGACAGCAAAGCCGATCACGATCGCGATCGCTGTCGTCACCATGTAAATGACGAGTGTCTTCACTCCGATGCGCCCCAGCTTCTTCATATCCCCCATGGATGTCATGCCCACGATGAGAGAACAGAAGACCACCGGAACGATCATCATTTTGATGAGATTGATAAACATGGTGCCGATCGGCGCGATCCACATCTTGACCGGAGCCGCCGCACCCTCTCCCAGCATCAGTCCTACCACCACAGATAAGACCAATGACAGGAAAATTTGAATAGATAGATTCATTTCTTCCCTCCTGCACCAGAGCGGCCGCCCCATGGACGCCATTGCCCTGACCTATTAAAATCAATGACTACATTATAGGCGCATCCATGCTGAATGACCAATAGATTTGTGAAATCATCCATACATTTTCATGTAACTTGTAATCTGATGTTTAATAAATTATATGATTTCATTCTCTTATGTTTTGTATTATATAATTTTTGCCATTTTTCTATATTTTTCATTTTTTATAATCATTTATTTATTGATGTATACGCTCGCAATAGTTGGTGTGTACGCTTGTCTCGTCTCAGGGGAGAGTGACCTGGACCGGCCCTCCATCCCCCTCGCCAGAGAAGCGCCGAGAAGCCGCTTCCCGAGCTCACGCTTTCTTTTATCCAAGGCTCTTCATCCTCTTCCTTAAATCGCCTGATCCGCTCCTTGGGAAGGGCTCCATCAAAAAGGAGCAGCCGCTTCACAGCAGCTGCTCGCTCATTCCTAAGGGATTTCACTATATTTATTTTATACCTTATATATAGGCATCAGATCTTCTGTGCTTCTTCTGCTTCCGCAAGAGCTTCCTTGCGAGCCGCTGCCTTTTCCTTTTCGATCACAGCCTGGAAGGAGAAGACTTCTTCCTTGATGACCGGAGCCAGGACGAGGATGGAGATCAGGTTCGGGATCGCCATGAGGGCATTCGCGATATCGGAGAGGTTCCAAACCAGATCGAGGGTCTGGGTCGCACCGACATAAACTACCAGAGAGAAGACAACGCGGTAAATGATGTTGTACTTATGGGTACCGAAGAGATATTCCCAAGCCTTTTCACCATTGTATTCCCAACCGAGGATGGTGGAGTAAGCAAAGAGGATGATACCGATGGAAACGATGTAAGAACCAATGACGCCGATATTGGAAGAGAATGCTGCCATGGTGAGTGCTACGCCGGTGAGCGGCTTGCCATCCGCGCCGACCATGCCGAGCACGCCGGAGGAGGCGATGGTAAGACCGGTGATGGTGCAGACTACGATGGTATCGATGAAGGTACCGGTCATGGAGATGTAGCCCTGTCTTGCCGGATGATCCGTGGTGGAAGCTGCGGCGGAAATCGCTGCCGAGCCAAGGCCGGCTTCATTGGAGAAGCAGCCGCGCGCTACGCCATAGCGCATCGCATTCATGACGGAAACGGTGATGGTGCCAACGACGCCGCCTTCGACAGCCGTAGGATCGAAAGCCATCATCACGATGAGGTAAAGGCCATGCGGAATGTTTTCGATGTTAAGAATGATGCAGGAAAGGCCAGCCAGGATGTAGAAGACAGCCATGCCGGGAACGACGACGGAAGAAACCTTGGAGATCGAAGTGATACCACCGACGATGACAGCGAGGGTCATGACAGTCAGGACTGCGCCCACGATCTCATTCGATACACCGAAGGTGGTGTTGATCGCAGTGGAGATCGAATTCGCCTGCGTCATGTTGCCGATACCGAAGGAAGCAAGGACAGCGAAGAGAGCGAAAGCAGTACCCAGGAAGAGGCCGGCTTTTTTGTTTTTGAAGCCGTTCTTCATGGTGAACATCGGGCCGCCCTTCATTTCACCCTTGGCATTCACTTCACGGAACTTGAAGCCGAGCATACATTCAGAGAACTTGGTCGTAAGGCCGAAGCATGCGGAGATCCACATCCAGACCAGAGCACCCGGGCCGCCGGCGAACATCGCAGTCGCGACACCGACGATATTACCTGTACCAATGGTCGCAGCAAGCGCAGTCATCAGCGCAGAGAAAGGAGAAACGTCACCGCTTCCGACCTTGGTCGTGCGAGACTTCTTCGAAAAGATCGTTTTTAATGCGTATGGCAGATTTCTCCAGGTCAGGAAACGCAGCTTCAGTGTCATGTAGACACCCGTACCGACCAGAAGACACAGCATGACAGGCCCCCATACGAAGCTGTCAAGCTCACCGACAAGTTGATTGATTTGCACCATATCCATTGTAAAATCCCCCTTGTTCCCGTAACTGTTCTTATTGTGATAAGAAACAAAAAATCGCCGCACTCAGTCTTATGTTCGAAGAAGACTGAAGCTGGCGAATTCATGGTTCATGAAAACAAGGGAGTTACCCAAGTGCCAGCCCTGTCCTTTTGCCTGAGAGATTCAGGATTTCTACGGGTGAAATCCTTTAACACCTTCGGCCCTCGCATCTTTTCAGCGAGCTTCTCCAGAGTCGTGTCCGTACACAGTTTCGTGTTCTTACTGAACGCCTGATAGTGTTACTCCTTCGGCAGAAGATCGTAAAGACCTTCATTTTTCAGTGTACATCATCCACCTATATGGTATGCGGCAACATACATTTTTCGCTTGGACTTTCCAGATTTCTGAATTCCGAAGTCTCAAGTGATTTACCTAGATTATACACGATGAAAATCAAAATGCAATATACGAATTTTTCTCACTTTTTATATTGTAAACCTTTTGCTATACTAAAGTTTCTTTCTTGTGCTTTTGACGAATATTTTCTACACACTTACGATACAGATATGATTTATATCTTTTTTGTAGCTACTTTAATTTCATCAAATTTCAATAGGAAAAGTATATCAATTTTGGTATCATGATGGGTCTTGCAAATGATAAATGAATGCTCATGACAGTAAGATCAGGGTCTGGGCGCGGGATACCGGCAGCCAATTCACCGCAAATGTTAGATGTCGATTCCTATGTATCGCAAGCCTTCCCCATCAGAAAATGCCCGAAGGCCACGTAAAAAGGTGCAAAGCGCCCCATTACAGAATGACAGTGAAGCTGGCGTGCCATGTCTCATCTCTCCTATGCACAGTGCCTGCATCCCTTGACCTCCCTTATGTCTGCCAATAAAAAATCCCCTATCCTGTTGGAATTCAGAGGAACAGGATAGGGGGATGTCCCACTTCCTAAGGAAGTGAGGGGGGGACAACGATATGGATACGGGAGATGCTTTCGCACTCCTTCGATACAGTGACCGTTGACCAAGCACCGGTCACCCGTGATCAGCGATCATATCTTCGCATGTTCACCAGCGGTGACGCCGGCTTTCTTTTCTGCCTTTTCTTTTTCAAGGACGATCTGGAAGCGTTCTACTTCTTCCTTGATGACAGGCGAGAGGATGAGCAGGGAAATCAGGTTCGGGATCGCCATGAGAGCATTGGCGATATCGGAAAGGTTCCACACCAGATCGAGGGTCTGGGTAGCGCCTACATAAACGACCAGGGAGAAGATCACGCGGTAGACCATGTTGTATTTATGAGTACCAAAGAGATATTCCCAAGCCTTTTCACCGTGATATTCCCAGCCGAGGATGGTAGAGAAGGCGAAGAGGATGATACCGATAGCGACGATCAGAGCGCCGATCTCACCGATATTGGTGGAGAAGGCAGCCATGGTGAGTTCTACGCCTTTCAGAGGCTTGCCGTCAGCGCCTGTCATGCCGAGGACGCCGGAAGCTGCGATGGTGATGCCGGTGATGGAGCAGACAACGATGGTATCCCAGAAGGTACCGGTCATATTGATATAGCCCTGACGGACCGGATCATCGGTGGTAGCTGCTGCTGCGGTGATAGCGGCAGAGCCCATGCCGGCTTCATTGGAGAAGCAGCCGCGAGCGACACCGAAACGGACTGCATTCATGACAGAAGCGGTGATGCCGCCGAGGACGCCGCCGCCGACTGCCTGTGGATCGAAGGCCATCATGAAGATCAGATAAAGACCATGAGGAATGTTCTGGATATTGAGGATGATGCAGAGGAGACCAGCGATGACATAGAAGAAAGCCATAGCCGGAACAACAACCGAGGAGACCTTGGAAATGGTCTTGATACCGCCGACGATGATGATGAGAGAAAGAATGGTCAGGATGACACCGCAGACTTCAGGAGACATGCCGAAGGTGGTATGTACAGCACCGGAGATGGAGTTTGCCTGGGTCATGTTGCCGATGCCGAAGGAAGCGATGACAGCGAAGAGTGCGAAGAGAAAGCCCATGACGGAGCCAAGCATTTTATTCTTGAAGCCGTTCTTCATGGTGAACATCGGGCCGCCTTTCATTTCGCCCTTCGCATTGACTTCGCGGTACTTGATAGCCAGCATACATTCAGAGAATTTCGAAGTGAGGCCGAAGCAGGCGGAGATCCACATCCAGACCAGAGCGCCAGGGCCGCCGGCGAACATCGCCGTCGCTACGCCGACGATATTGCCGGTACCGATGGTCGCAGCGAGTGCGGTCATCAGTGCGGAGAATGGCGATACATCGCCCGTGCCGCGTTTCTTGGTGCGGGCTTCTTTGGAAAGGACACTGCCGATCGCATACGGCAGGTTCCGCCATGTTCTGAATTTCAATAAGCAGGTGAGGTACACGCCGGTACCAACCAGCAGGGTAAGCATAATAGGGCCCCATACGAGGCTGTCAATTTCATTGACGACTGAATTGATTGCAGCCATGTCCATAATAAATATCCCCCTTTAATCGATTTGCCCGTTTCCTTTTAAAAACAAAACCGCCGAGCCCAGGTAAGAGATCTACGGGCTGGCGGTCGATAAATGTATGTATGCATCCACGCATAAGGGTGTTACCCCATTGCCAGCCCTGTCCTTTTGCCTGAGAGATTCGGGATCCACGGGTGAGATCCCTTTACACCTTCGGCGCCCGCCTCCTTTCCGCGGGACTCTCCAGAGTTGTGTCCGTACACAGTTTCGTATTCTAATGAACGCCTGATAGTGTTACTCCTTCGGCAGGCTGGAAGTTTATCACTTCTTTCAGGTCCTGATCTCTTATAAGAAGAAATCTTCGCCCGTGGTCGCCTTTTTTCAGTGTACTTCATCCACGCACTATGAAATTTTCATGCACTTTTGGTTTTCTTTCGAGAAACAAGCTTCTGAATTCCCTCTACTGGAAAATCTGCCGGGCATGTCGGCCTATATTCAAAGGTCATGAGCCTTCGACTATACGATGTGAGTGACTGGTGACTAGGGATTAGGGTTAGCCCGTGGGGCATACCGCCCTTTGATTACATGCAAAAGAGGTTCAGCGGGTTCTGTGGGTTCTACGGGTTCAAAGGGGGCGGGATTCACGAAAGATGGGAAACCTGTGAACCTTTTGAACCTTCAGAACCTGTTTCCCCTATGAGACTTCGTAAGTAGGGAATAAGAATAGTCTCTTTCAAACTTGTGGTGGCGGCTTCTCCGCTTTTTTAGAAAAGGCATCCCCCGTATCGTCATTTCGAGCGCAGCCGAGAAATCTTCCTTGCAGACCGTCAAACGTCGCTTGCTTGAAAGCCTTAAAGCGATGCATCGAGTCATCGTTTCCATAGAGGCTTATAAGAGCTGATTCCATTCTGCCATGGAGATCCCTCGACTTCGCTCGGGATGACAGCCCGGGGAAACTGCCAGTCCCCTTTCTAATCCCTAATCCCTTCTCTCTAAAACCTGCGGCGCTTCCATCTTTTTCGCGCCGCTACCACCATTTCTCATTTCTAATTTCTCATTTCTAACTAAAATACAAAAGCCCGCAGGAGATCAGATCTCCTTTGCGGGCTTCCTTGCTCAAGATATGCATTTCGCCATTTATAAAGAGGTAGGGCCTCCGCGGCGGGGAAGACTTTCTGGGAATCTTCCCCGCCGCCCGGCAAACTCCTTGGATCAGTTTAGGAGGGCTTATCCGAAGGAGTGCCCTTTGCCGGATGGGGTGTCATATTATGCCGCCGAGAAGGAAAATGGGAAAACCTTCAGGGAGGAAATAATATGTTATATCAGGACCTGATGCTAGTCCTCGAGACTGTCTTGAGCCTTGGACATGGTGACCTTGCTGGGATCTAAATCTTCGTATTCTTCGTATGCTTTACCAGTTTTGAGATGGTCGAAATATTTAGCTGTCTCTCTTACGACGACGCCGGAGAGAGCCAGAAGGGCAATCAGGTTTGGAATAGCCATGAGACCATTGACGATATCCGCCAGGACCCAGATGGCTTCAAGCTTCAGGAATGCGCCGCTTGCGACGAGGATGATGAAGATGACGCGATAGGGAAGGACGCCCTTCGTGCCGCAGAGATAGATCATGCAGCGTTCCCCATAGTAGTTCCATCCGAGGATGGTGGTGAAAGCGAAGAGGATCAGCCCGATCATCAGCATATAGCCGCCGAATACGGGGAATGCATCTTTGAAAGCGGCATTCGTGAGTGCTGCGCCGTTGAGACCATTCATCCATTCGCCGGAAACGACGATGGAAAGACCGGTCAGCGTGCAGATGATGATGGTATCGATGAAGGTACCGGTCATAGAGATCAGACCCTGTTCTGCAGGCCATTTGGTCTTAGCGGCAGCAGCTACGATAGGAGCAGAGCCGAGGCCGGATTCATTGGAGAATACGCCTCTGGCGATACCATTTCTCATCGCGAGCATCACTGTCGCACCCAGGAAACCGCCGGCTGCTGCACTTCCGGAGAAGGCACTGTACACGATGGTCTGAATGGCTGCAGGCACCTTGTCTGCGAAATACACAAGTACACCGATCGTAGAAATAAAGTAAATCACTGCCATAGCCGGAACGATCTTCGCAGCGGCCGATGCGATAGACTGCAGCCCGCCTAAGGTGATGGCTGCGACCAGAATAGTCAGGATGAGAGCGGTCCACATAGGATCGAGACCGATCGTCATTTTGGTGATATCGACGATAGAATTCACCTGAGCGAAAGTACCGATACCGAAGTAAGCGACCAATATACCAAAGATGGCGAAGAGCGATCCCAGCCATTTGAACTTGGGACCCATACCATTCTTGATGTAGAACATCGGGCCGCCGGCGATCTCGCCTTTGGAGTCCACTTCACGATATTTCACCGCCAGAAGACCTTCGGCATACTTGGTGGCCATTCCGAAGAATGCGGCCATCCACATCCAGAAAATAGCGCCCGGGCCGCCGGCAGCGATCGCTGTCGCGACACCTACGATATTCCCTGTGCCTACCGTAGCAGAAAGTGCTGTGCAGAGAGCTTTGAAGGAGTCGATATCCCCGTTTCCCTTATTCTGTGCTTTGAAGATCAGTCCCAGTGCCTTCGGCAGCCGGAAGATCTGCAAGAACTTCAGACGAAGCGTCAGGAGGATACCCGTCCCTACCAGCAGTACCAAGAGCGGCGGTCCCCATACAAAACTATCGATCGCATTCAGCAATTCAAGATTCAAATCCATTTCTTTGTCTCCCTCCAGGAAAGTAAGATAAATAAAAAAGCCGGCTTTTCCAATAAAAAATAACTCTGGAAGCCGGCATTGTCTACCTTAACGATCACAGGAAGTGTGACGTTTTTTCTCTGTCCTTTTGCCTGAGAGATTGGGATCTTGCGACCCTTACACCTTCGGCGCTCTTATTATGAGACTCTCCAGAGTGTGTCCACATGCGGTACTACCTCTTTCGAGATACCTGAGAGTGTTACTCCTTCGGTAAGCCTTACGGCTTTCTCCCACATGTTTCATCCACCAATATGAATTTGATGTTTGCATTATAAGTCCCTTGCTTTCATTTTGCAAGAGGAAACTTTTAATTTTATTCTTTTTTAATAATTGACTATGGGTATAGTTTTTGGAAGCTAGGAGTGGCTGATGACTGGTAGCTAGGGATTAGTGACTAGGGATTAGGAGTCTCAAGTGACTAGTGACTAGGGACTGGTGACTGGAATGCCCGTCCATGGCATCGCCATTATTTATACTCCGCGGCGCTTCCTAATTGTATGCGCCGCACCACCATTTCTCATTTCTAATTTCTAATTTCTCATTCACTCGAGGCTTTCAAACGCAATCAAGGAACGCTCTGCTTCATCATCTTTCCTTGTGATTTCTTTCCTTCTCCTCGTACATGCGCCGATCGGCCAAGATGCGGATATATGTTGTGTCGCCAGACTCCTTCGGATACGCGGCAAAGCCTATGCTGCATCCCACGTGCAGTGTGTGATCATCGATCTGGAAGGGCTTCTCCAGCATCTCCTTCAGCCGTTTTTTGATCTCTCCTATCATATGCTCATCGAAATCCATGCTGAAGAGGATCGTGAATTCATCGCCGCCGATGCGAAATACATAGTCATTTTTACGAATGCACAGCAAGAGGCGCTTCGCCGTTTCCTGCAAGAGCTTATCCCCCATCGCATGTCCGTAGGTATCATTGATGGGCTTGAACCGATCCAGATCCAGATACACCAGCACGAAAGGCAGCTTCTGTTTCTCTTTGTTCTGCAGCATCATCTTGAAATAGCGCTCATTGAAAAGTCCGGTCAGCCCATCGGTATTCGCTAAGGTTTCCAGTTCATGCTTCTCCCCGATATCCTGACTGATGCACATCACCTTTTCCAGCATTCCCTTTTTGTCCCAAGAGATCGGCACCACCGTCATAAGTCGGAAGATCTGTTTCTGGCGGCCACAGTACTCAAAGCGCATGAGATCATCCTTTTCTCTCAAAACGCTGACGAGATATTCTTTGGACAGCAGCTGGCTGAGCTTCATATGCTCCGCGTCCCCCGTCGCGACATATGTCCGGGAGACTTCTTCCACGAGCTTTGAAAAAGCACCCGTCTCCGGATACAGAGATCTCTTCAGCTGATTCTCCCCATAATGATACTGGTCCGTCTTCAGATCGGCCACGACGAAGCGATCCGCCACGCGCCCCATCCCGCCAAAGAGCTCTCGCATCATCTCTTTTTGGCTGGTGAGTATCTTCTTTTCCTGCTCTTTCTCATGCAGTCTCTGTCTGGCCTCCTTGATGGTCACACCGATCATGAAAAAAGCCAGCAGGGAAAAGACAGCCGCCAATGCAACGATCGTTGCATTCCGCACGCGCACAAGCCCTTCATCCACCACGCGGTCACGGACGATCCCCACCAATGACAGATGACCGATACCAAGCGGGCGATAGACGGTATAGTACTTCCTTCCCGCCAGAGAGAGCAGAAGACTTCCTCCCTGCTCCTCACGAATGCCTTTCGCCATCCATTCCAGGCTTCCCTTCTCTTCGGCTGCATCATGCACCTTGAAATAGGAAAGAATATTATCCACATGCTCCGGGATCTCACTCTTCGGTGTCAGGGACAGCACCACATTGCCCGCCTCATCGACGACATAGCAGTCACTTTCCCCATCGTAAATATTGCCCGTGATGAGACGCTCCACCACCTGATTGTCATACGATGCAGCGATCCCCATATAATCGATCCCATCGATCGTCAAAGGTTCTTTGAAAGGCACGGCAAAGACGACACGCCGCGTGCCATCCGTCGACACATAGCTCGAAAGGACCGGCTTCCCTTCCTTTTCTACCGCTTCAACGACCGCTTGGAAGCTGTCCGCCTGCCCCTTGCGACCGCCATCTGTCACAAAATGGCCAGACTTTTCAAAGAGATAGAAATCCCTATACATCCACTTGTCTCGCTCCCCGAGAAGCACCTTCCATCGATCATCCGTTCGATATTCCGCCGGCAATAAATGAATATTCTTTTCATACACTGAGAGAATATTCCAGTTGCGCTGCGTGAACAGACGAAAAGAAGTCCCCACCTGTGTATAGGTCGCACGCAGACTGTCGGTACTTTCCTGATAGATCATGTCCTGGGTATAGCGATAATAGGAATGTATACCGCCCCATCCCAGCAAAGTAATGATCGCCAGAACGGCCGCCTTTTTGTACGCCTGATGCATGAGATCTTCCCCCTTGCACATAATAAACCGCAGATAACGATAAAATTTCTATAAAATTATACAAAATGTAATCATTTTCGTAAAGAAGCACACCTGTGATTCTTATCATTTTATCACAAAAAAAGACGGCTGCCCCTGTCATAAGTGACAGGGGAGCCGTATACCTGATTCTGATTTTCTTATCTGCTAAACACACTCTCATCCCAGTGCGACATCCAGAGCCATCATTATCATGAATCCAATGGCAAAAGAGATGACCCCTACATCCGAGTGTTCACCTGCTGACATTTCCGGGATCAGCTCCTCCACCACGACATACATCATCGCCCCGGCCGCAAAAGAAAGGAGATATGGCATCATCGGCACCACCATCGCTGTCAGAAGAATGGTGGCTACAGCGCCGATAGGCTCCACTATGCCGGAGAGCACCCCGCCGGCGAAGGATAGCCAGCGCCCCATCCCTGCGGACTTGAGCGGCATGGAAATGATCGCGCCTTCCGGAAAATTCTGGATCGCGATCCCCAGAGAGAGCGCCATGGCCGACGCTGCCGTGATGCTCTCATGCCCGGATAAGAATCCCGCATAGACCACACCGACAGCCATCCCTTCCGGAATGTTGTGCAGCGTCACCGCGAGCACCAGCATCGTCGTCCGCGCCAGATGACTCTTCGGCCCTTCTGCTTCCCTGGCATTCATGTGCAGATGCGGGATCGCATGGTCAAGCAGCAGCAAAAACGCCATCCCGATCCCAAAGCCGATGACCGGCGGCAGAAACGCCCAGCGGCCCATCGCTTCGCACTCATCCAGTGCAGGGATCAAAAGGCTCCAGATCGAAGCCGCCACCATGACCCCGGAGGCAAATCCCGTGAGACCTCTCTCTACACCGCGGTTCATCTTCCCCTGCATGAAAAAGACACACGCTGCGCCCAGCGACGTTCCCAGAAATGGGATCAATAATCCCCAAAATGTATCTGTCATAGGTCCTCCTTATTGAAAACTATTTTTAACATCTTTATAGCGCGTCCAGAGAGCTTTGTCAAGGGAACTTATGACTAGGGATTAGGGATTGGGGATTAGGAGTGACTGGTGGCTGGTGACGGGGATTTCTCCGGCATCGTCATCCCGAGCGCAGCCCTCGATCTTTACTGCACTGCGGGAATCAGCGTGTATGCGCCGAGGGAAAACGATGTCCTAGTGCTGCCTCACATCAGGCAATGAACGTTCTTCAATAAAGACCCTCGGCTACGCTCGAAATGACGATGCGCCGCGCGAAGCGCTGTCAAAACTCCGCGGCGCTTCTGATTTTTATGCGCCGCACCACAATTCCTAATTCCTCATTCCTAATTCCTAATTCGCACAAAGCTTTCATTCATAATCAGTGGACGGAGCCGCCCAAGGAGCTAACCCTGAACCTTGAAAACAGGGATGAGTGTCCAGGGAGCAGGAGTAAATGATGATGAGACCAGAAACCCCAAAGGCCCGTATCCCGAACCATTTTATGTGAATAATTGAATAACTTCATTCACTTATCCACATAAAAAATAGCCCGATACTATCGGGCTTTGTTCACATGTATTCACTTTTCTTTTCACAGCTGTTCACAGGTTGTTCACATTTTGTGGATAAGTTTTCAAGATAATTAGCTAGGGATTAGGGATTAGGAGTAACTCCCCTCATAGATTTCAAGGACTTTTAGAGTCTGTTTCCAGCTGGAAAAGTTGAGTTGTATAAAATAAGACAGCTTGTTCATTATTTATATAGAACTCCGCGGCGCCTCTTAATTTTATGCGCTGCACCTTCACTTCTCACTGCAGAGAAGAAGAAATCTGTAGACCGATTAATAAGAAAACGCAGTACTAGTCACTAGCTACTAAACCTCCCCATCTCCCGATTGATCTCCCCTGCGATCATCTGCTTGGCATTCCAGTCGCCATGCAGGCCGTCCATCGCAAGCTCTGTCGGCATGACAGGAAAGGCAGCAAAGGGCGCCGCGGTATCGATATGCTCTTCGCTTCGGATGAAAGCATTCACCGTGTCTACCGCCTCCCGCCAGTTTTCATTCGTCTTTTCTCTATAGTATTTCTCTATATTTTCCGGATTGATGGGAAGGATCGTCATCAGGATCGGCGTGATGCCATGGGCGCGGCATTTCTCCTGTATCCGCTTCAGATGCTTGATGACCTTTTCCGGATCGGCTCCCATACGCAGGTCATTGATACCGCCCATGATCAGAAGCTGTTTCACGTGAAACGGCAGCACGTCTCGCTCAAAGCGTTTCTCCATCATCTCCGTCGTATCACCGCTCCTCCCCAGATTCACGGCAGGAAAGTCCAGATATGACACATAGCTGTAGGCGAGATCGGATGGACTGTGGTAGAGGTGTCCCCCGCCCTGTGTGATGCTGTCACCGAAGATCCCGATATCAAAATGCACCGCCGCCTGATTTCGTATCTTTTCCGGCAGGCTCCAGACACCGACCGGTTCTCCGTCGCTCCCTATCCCGCGGACACGCCAGTAGTATGTCCCAAGTCTTGGCTGCTCATCATAGACATTGGAAAGTGTCGTCACCTCGCTCCAGACGCGGTATCTGGAGGGACGCGCGTCATCAATATTCTCCGGATATTCCTTCGTCACTTCGACTTCATAGGATGAGGCACCCGGATTTCCTGTATAAGAGTAGACGGGATAGAGAAGAAAGGCGCCATTCCCCCGTCCGCCTCCCTTCGGATAGGGGGCATTTCTGGAAATGAGGCGCATCGTGCTCCTGACTTCCATCGGTGCTGAGAAAGGAGCTAGTCCCTCCCAGTCGGCATTGATCGGACGCACGCGCCAGTAGAGCGGCGTACCGTCCATGACAGGCGGGATACGGACAAGGATGCGGTTCATATAAATGCGGCGGTCGTGATAGACCGTCTCTTTTAGAGGCGTATTCCGATCCAGATGCTCCGGCAGTCCTTTGAAGATCTCCACTTCGTAGCGGACGGACTCCGCATTTTCCGGCCAGGAAAGAAGCAGAAGCGGATCTTCTGCCTTTCGGGCATCCGCATTTTCATAAGAGATGGCATTTTCCATCAAAACGGAGCCAAGGTCTGTCTCGGCCATGGCTGCCGTGGGGAGCGCTGCCAAAAGCAGCGCAGAGAGTAAGATATGTTTCATAGTTGTTTTCTTGTTTTAAGGGTTATCCCCTGGGGCGTGCTGCCCCTTGATTTCGCACAAAAGAGGTTCAGCGGGTTCTATGGGTTCAAGAGGTTCAAAAGGGGTTGAGCGGCGCATAATAATCAGGAGTGCCGCAGAGTATAAATGGGGCGATGCCCGAAAGTCTACTGGATAGTGGATTTCCCATCTTTGTTTATCCATGAGCACAGATGGCATGCTTACCGTTACAGGAAAAGCAGCCTCGGCCCCTTCGGGGCACTTTTTTTCGAAGGAGGGCGATCAGAGAAGCCAAATTTCTAATCCCTAATCCCTAGTCACTCTATCAAAAAAGCAGGCTTGCGCCTGCTCGTGATCAATCATTTCCGGGGAGGAAGTACGTCGGATCGACCGCATCGCCATGGATGCGGACTTCATAGTGGCAGTGCGGGCCGGTACTGTTTCCCGTACTCCCGACGAGAGCAAGGATGGTGCCCTGCTCGACCTGCTGGCCTTCCGTGACGAGGATCGCAGAATTATGTCCATAGCGGGTCGTGATATCGCCATCGTGCTTCACCTCGACGAGATAGCCATAGCCGTCCACCCAGCCTGCGCGGATGACTGTACCGGAGGCCGTCGCTGAGACAGGCGCGCCGTAGTCGGCAGCAATATCGAGGCCTTCGTGGTAGGTGGAGCCGATGCCCCTGGGACTTGTGCGGAAGCCGTAACTGCTGGAGACCTGCCCTTTGACCGGCCAGATGTCCGGCGTCGCAGACGAGGCATGGAGCAGCGTGGTCTGCATGCCGTAGGTCTGGTTCATCACCTGCTCACGCAGGACGATCATGGTCTTGATCTGCGCATCGAGACGCGCATCAAGCTGACGCATCGATTTCAAAAGACTGCCCGGCGTCGCATAGGAGGTGCTTGCCCCCTGCTCTTTTGCGGCTGCCGTTTTCGCCTTATCCGGTACGGTGGAGGCACCGCCGATGCCGCCCGTCATATTCTGCGCGGCACCATTGCTGTTGGCCTTCACCATGTCCTGCAGCTGATCGGAGAGCTTTTCTATCGTCGCTGTCTTGTCCTCCAGCGACTTCATCTTCTCCTCTGCCATTTTGAGCTGGTTCTGATAGAGCTGGTTCTGCCGGGAGAGACTCTCCATAGACACGGCAGAGTACACCGCCGTCCCGAGGCTCGCTGCCAGAAGGAGGCCCGCTGCGATGCCTGCGATCTTCAGTTTTTTCCATTCGTCACTGTTGAAATGAAAGCTCACTTCGCCAGTGTCTGTATTTTCATTTCGTTTCATAGTTGCTTCCTTATTTCAGGTCATCCTCTCGGATGGCAGGTCTCCCGTCACCGACGCGAGCCTTTATTTCCCGGCCGTATCAATGCGATGGTTATCCGGCTGGGACTTAGACAGTGCTTCGCCGCGCGTCTCATTCACAAGCTCCTGCGCTTCTGAAGCCATATCCGGCATCAGGGTATCCAGAGCCATATTGATGCTTTCCGCTTCTTCAGAAGAGAGAGCCTCCTTGCACTGGCCATTCACGATCTGCTTCGCATAGATGCGGGAGGTGTCGTGCCCCGCCAGCGAGGACAGGATGAAGCCATTGTTCTTGCCGTCGAGCACGGTCAGCGAGAAGGAGAGCTTGTCGCCGGTGTCATCGAAGGCATCGTAGCACACAAGTCCCACCTTTTGGAAGGAGGACAGCTGCATGGTCGCGAGAAGCTCCTGCTGATGCAGCATATTTTCTGAGGAACTCACCATTTCCCGAAGCTCTCTCACTTCGGTCGAGAGGCGCAGCTCGAGCGAGCCGCCGTCTTCGCCATTCATGAAATATTTGTACTTCTTGGCCAGACGGTTCAGCTTATTTCTCATGAGCAGCATATTCACGAGAAGAAGGATGAAAAGCACGATGACGATCGCACCGATGACATAAAAGATCATATTTGCACTCTGCATGGTTTGTGTATATCTCCTGGGGATAGGGTTGTAGGTTAAAGGTTTGGGGTTTAGGGTTGTAGTGGCGGCTTCGCCGCAATTATATATAAGGCGATGTCCGAAGGTTTCTTAGGGAACAGGTTTCCCGTTTGAACTTTTCTGACATGATTCGTTTGACCGCAAACGGAAAAGATTTCTCGCTTCGCTCGAAATGACGATACGAGAGAGTCTGATGTCTCTTAGTCACTAGTCACCAGTCACTACATCCTACCTTTTCCCATTTAAAAATTCCGTGATTCGCTCAAATTCTTCATCATTTTTGAAGGTGATGGAGATCGTGCCGCTGTGGGCATTTTTCCCTCGGCCGAGTTTGATGGCGACGCGGCTGCCGACGGACATGCCTAGTTTTTCTTCGATGGAGCGAAGGAAGGCGTGCGTCTGCGGATCGGCGATTTCTTTTTTCTTTTTCTTCTTTTCACGGGTCAGGTCTTCGACGTGGCGGGCTGAGAGACCTTCGTCTACGATCTGTTTCGCAAGCTGGACCTGCTCTTCGCCGGACGAAAGTCCAAGGAGCGGGCGCGCCTGGCCGGTCGTGAGCTTGCCTTCGACCATGAGCTTTTTCACTTCATCGGGGAAATCTGCGAGACGGAGCATATTGGCAATGTAGGGACGGCTTTTGCCGACCTTGGCCGCCATCTGCTCCTGCGTCAGCCCATAATGATTGATCAGCTGCTGATAGGCTTCACACTCTTCGATCGGGTTCAGGTCTTCGCGCTGCAGATTCTCGATCAGCGCCACCTCTGCCATGGATCTGTCATCATAGGCAGAAACGATCGCCGGCACTGTCTTGAGCCCTGCGAGGTCCGCCGCCCGCAGACGGCGTTCGCCGGTGACGAGCTCATACTCAAAGTCGCCGTCCTTGTCACGGTAGCGCACCGTGATCGGCTGGATCAGTCCTTTTTCCTTGATGGAAGCCGCCAGATCTTCCAGCGACTTAAAATCAAACTGGCGGCGCGGCTGCCAGGGATTGGGATGGATCTTGGAAATATCCAGCTCAATGACCTTGCCCGTCTCATCCAGTGCATTTTCCAGAAGAGAGCCGAGCCCCCGTCCCAATTTTCGCTTAACCACGTTTCAATACCTCCCGGCACAGCTTCTTATACGCCTCTGCTCCCTTGGACTTGGGCGCATAGGTCAGGATCGGCTCACCGAAACTCGGAGCCTCCGATAATTTCACGGTCCTTGGAATCACTGTCTTGAAGACCTTGGAGCCGAAATACGTCTTGACTTCCTCCGCCACCTGCAGCGACAGATTCGTCCGTCCGTCGAACATCGTGAGGAGGATCCCCAGGATACGGAGCGACGGATTCAGCTTGCGGCTGACGATCTGCACCGTCTTCACCAGCTGCGAAAGCCCTTCCAGTGCATAGAATTCCGCCTGAATCGGGATCAGGATCGAATCAGATGCGACAAGCGCATTGAGCGTCATCAGCCCCAGCGATGGCGGGCAGTCGATCAGGATGAAATCATAGGCATCCTTCAGCGCTTCGATCTTTTTCTTCAGGATGTGCTCCCGTCCGTCCATGGCCGACAGCTCGATATCCGCCCCCGCAAGATCGATAGAGGAAGGAAGAAGAGAGAGCTTCTTCACCGCTGTCTTGACGATGGCCTCTTCTGCGTCCGCATCATCGAGCAGCACATCATACAGATTCTTTTTGAGCTCCACATCCTTAGAGAGTCCGCTGGTGGAATTTCCCTGCGCGTCTTCGTCGATAAGAAGCGTCTTTTTCCCGCGGTCTGCCAGGTAGGCCGCCAGGTTCACCGCCGTGGTCGTCTTCCCCACGCCGCCCTTCTGATTGATAATGCTGATGATCACGCCCATAGCTTTCTTCCTTTCATCGATAGTCACTTTATTATACCATGATTGTATGGGGTTATGGGAGAAAAAATAAAGCTCTCCTGCTTCCGAAGGCCCCCGCGGAAGCGGATATGCCGGTGAGCGCTTCGCATTTTCAGGGCTTCCGGAAATACGGATCTCCCATTTCTGCGTTCTGAGACCATCCCTTACAGGAAAAAAAGATCGCCCGACCGCCGGGCTCTCCCGATCCCCCTCCCAAGGCTTTCTTCATCAAAAAAGCGAAGCCTCTCGGCTTCGTTTTATTGATCTGCAAAGCAGCGTTTTTTCTTTTTGAAGATCGTCCCCATGATGGTGTGCAGCTCACCTAACGCATCCGGATTCAGCGTATAAAAAATATGCTTCCCATCACGACGATCAAGGACCAGACCGGACTCGACCAGCACCTTCATATCATGAGAAAGCGTCGGCTGGGTGATGGCGAAGGCTTCCTGCAGCTTATTGGCACACTGGGCATGACAGGATAGCATGTCGACGATCTTCAACCGTTTCGGATCGGAGATGGCTTTTAAAATTTTCGCCGTATCAATGTAGATCTGTTCCATAAATGCTCCATCAGTCAGTCAAGATTCATAGAATACATTTCCTTTAATGAATTGAAATATTTCTATAAATGGTAACAGAGCAGGCATGGAATGTCAAGAAAATCATGACAGGGGTGTGATCCGCCCCGCGTATTCTGCCCAAAAAGACGCAAAGAGATCACTCCTCCGATGGGCAGATCCGCATGTCCGGAAAAGCGCCGCCTTGGCTCCTTCATTTCCGGCCTGCCTACGGCTCCAGGGAAACGCTGATTCAATCGCAGAGTCAGATTTTACTCAGTGTTTCCCTAGAAATTTTTCCTCTTCTGTTTATTATGAAAAAGTGTTATATTATAGGAAGAAATAGCAATTTCCTTGCTATAAATTGGTCGTGAGGTGATAAACATGGCAGAAGTAACTGAAAAGAGCATCATCGTCAATGGCGTCGACAAATATCTCGTCGCTGATCTGAAACGTGTTTATGGCGGCGTAAGCTACCAGGGTGAGGAATACGTATTCCTGCAGTTCCCGGTCGTCGGCGATACCGTCAGAGACTACCGTCCGGACAGCTACACCACCGCTATTATGCTCGGTGATGAAGTATTCGATGGACAGACCTTCCATTACCACATCACTCTGACCTATGATGGTCATGTCAGAGAAGTGGCTTACCTGGGTCTTGATGACGCAGGCAGACCAGACACCGTAGATGTCGAATAAGCCAACAAAAAGGAGCTCCCGCGGGAGCTCCTTTTTGTTGGCTTAT
>OGPM01001004.1_pt1 | contig 25544 bp, 25 predicted proteins | sample 1552961 | NCBI WGS metagenome assembly OGPM01 (sample SAMEA2580304, study PRJEB22360) | human gut metagenome | biome: human gut; feature: human-associated habitat; material: faeces | place: Denmark | collected 2008/2010
GTGCTGCGGGAGTTCTTGAAGCAGAACTGAATTTTGCACGCATGTGTGCAAAATTCAAAATGATACGATATAAGGAAATATTTTGACATGACGAAAGTGCTTTTCATCTGCCACGGCAATATCTTTGAAAACGCAAAATAATAACGATACTAAATTGAAAACTTGCGTTTTGAGTGGATTACTACACCACAATTACACCATTTTGTAAGAGCCTTGAATGACAATAAAACCGCTGATAGTCTTGCAGATTGCAGGCTGTCAGCGGTTTTTGTTTATTGTAGTTCCTGATCTAAGTCATCAAAAAGCGTGCAGGAGAAAAATTGGCCAAGTGTGATATCAAGACCGTCACATAACTTCTTAATAGTAGCAATGGAAATCCGCTGGCGAGCAGGGTCAAGCATACTGTAGACTGTGGACGGCGTGACCCCGGAAAGATTGGCCAGTTCGTTGGGCCGAATTCCTCGTTGATCGCAAAGCTGTTCGAAACGTTTAACAACAGCATCCTTTACCGTCATGCAGCATCACCTCTAATAAAATTGTATAGAGATGTGCGCACCCACGTATACGCACTTGCGTATAAAGCTGAAATGTTCTATACTTTTGACAGTACGCAATCGCGTAATGAATCTGGAAGTGAGCGTTTCAAAAAATAAAAAAGGTATCTTCCATAGTAATAATGGAGGATACCTGCATTTCGACATAATTGTATTAAATCTCCTTATATTTTATCATGAGAGTATAGAAGTTGCAATAGAAACAGGCAAAGTGGCACTGTAAATCTGGCAGAAAAACGTCAATATGTTCTTTTGAAACTGACTATTTTATCCCGAAAGCATTCATTAAAGAACAATCTTACCGAATAAGTGGTCAGTAGGGAGTCGAGTACAGGAGGGTTTGCAATGGCAAGGCGTGGCGAAAACATCCACAAACGGAAGGATGGTCGGTGGGAAGGACGGTACATCAAGGCACGCACGCCAGACAGAAGAATTTGCTGGGGCTATATCTATGGCACAACATACGCGGAGGTCAAACAGCGGCTCATTCATAAGAAGTCAGAGTATGGGGGATTTCAACTCATAGATGCCCACTTGACTTTCACAGAGCTTGCCGAGACTTGGCTGCAGTCTGTCAAATGTGGGCTGAAAGAATCCACTTATGCCCATTATCAGTACACACTGTACAAATATGTTCTTCCTATCTTGGGCACAGTGCCAATCTCAAGACTGGAAGAAAATATTTTGGAACAGGCCTTGCAGAAAATAATCGCGCCACCTGATGGACAGCACAAGGAACTTGGCTTCTCCTCTGCCAGAGAATGCCTATCTATGGTACGTCGTATTTGTAAGTACGCTGTGCATCTAAGGCTGATTCGACCGATGGAGTTATCTGTCCGTCTGCCGCAAGAGAAGAGCCATTCAATGACACCGCTCTCTGTAGTAGAGCAAAATCGGCTTCACACCTATGTTTTATCCAATCCGACGCCCCGAAAGCTCGGCCTGCTACTTGGCATAGAATCCGGTTTGCGAATTGGAGAGGTCTGTGGACTGAAGTGGGACGATTTTGATCTGAAAACCGGAACAGTGCAAATCAAACGGACGGTAAGCCGAATTCCCTGTGGTGACGGACATACCAAAATTGTGATCCAGACACCCAAAACTCGTACATCCCGACGGGAAATCCCACTCTCAAAGCACATGGTCCAGGCACTCAAGATTCTTCAAAAAAGTTACCCATCGGATGCGTGGTTCTTATCAGGCAACACGATTAAACCTGTAGAGCCGCGCTGTTATCGGAAGAGTATCAAAACCTATCTGAAACAGGCGGCAGTACATCAGGTACGCCCTCATGTTCTCCGTCATACTTTTGCCACTACCTGTCTGCAGTCGGGATGTGACATCAAGACTCTCAGCGAGTTGCTAGGTCACGCAAACGCCAATATCACCCTGCAGCGGTATGTACATTCTGATTTAGTGCGAAAGCGACGGGAGATTCAGCGTATCTTTTCAAGAGGATAGGGCGTCTATCAGCAGTCCGCACAATCGAAAAATGAACGCAATATCACTGTATCTCAGCTTTGTTCTTTCATTATTACTATGGAAGATACCCCGGAGTTGCGGCTGGGGGTGAGATGCGTGCTGTTGCAGCTGTTTGAACATAATGAGAAAGCATACCGCGCAGCAGTTCAGATGATGGAGGAGTGCGGCAAAGCGGCCATCGTGCATCCCACCGGAACGGGCAAAAGCTATATCGCGTTCAAGCTCATCGAGGAGCATCCTGCTGGTACCATTTTCTGGCTGTCACCCAGCGAGTATATCTTTAAGACTCAGATTGAAAATCTGAAGCGGCAAGCCCCGGACATTTCGCTGGCAAATGTGTACTTCTACACCTATGCCAAGCTGATGTGCTGCGCAACCGAAGAACTAGAAGCTATTGCAGGGCTGAATCCGACCTATATCATCCTGGATGAATTTCACCGTGTGGGTGCCGAGTGCTGGGGTGCAAGCACACTGGAACTGCTGAAGCTCTGCCCTGAAGCGAAAATACTGGGTCTGAGTGCTACCAATATCCGCTACCTTGATAACAACCGTGATATGGCAGAGGAACTGTTTGACGGCCACATTGCATCGGAAATGACCCTGGGCGAAGCTATCGTCCGGGGGATTTTGCCTGCCCCGAAATATGTAACGACAGTCTATCAGTACCAGAAAGAGCTGACAAGATATCAGAACAGAATTGATAATCTGCGCTCTGCCGGAATTCAGGATGTGAACCAAAAGTATCTGGATGCACTCCGCCGGGCATTGGAAAAAGCAGATGGACTGGATGAGGTATTTGCACGGCATATCACGAACAAGTCTGGTAAATATATCGTGTTTTGCGCCAATAAGGAGCACATGGATGAGATGATCTCCCATGTGCCGGAGTGGTTTGCGGGGGTCAATCCGGATGTAGCAGTGTACGAAGCTTATTCAGACGATCCCGGTACGGATCAGGCATTCGCAGATTTCAAGGCAGACCAAAGCAAACGTTTAAAGCTGCTGTTCTGCATTGATATGCTCAACGAGGGCGTTCATGTGGATGGTATCTCGGGTGTGATCCTGTTCCGACCGACGATTTCACCCATCATCTATAAGCAGCAGATCGGCCGAGCTTTAACAGCGGGAGACAGCAAGACACCACTGATTCTGGATGTGGTGAACAATTTTGAGGGTCTGAGCAGCATCTCGGGAATTCAGTCAGAACTCAACGAAGCGGTTCATCGACTGTTTGCCAATGGCGAGGGCAGCAAGATTGTGACCGAACATTTTGAGGTCATCGAGCAGGTGCAGGACTGCCGGGTGCTGTTTGAGCGGCTGCAGGCCAGCTTGTCATCCACTTGGGATCACTACTTTTCCGAGGCCAGCACCTACTACGCAGAGCACAGGAATTTGCGGGTGCCGGTGGACTATGCGACATCGGCGGGTTTGCATCTCGGCACGTGGGTGCAGCTGCAGCGGCTGATCCGGAATGGAAAACGGATGGGCAGTCTGACCGAGGCACAAATCCGGCGATTGGACAACATCGGAATGATTTGGGATGACCGTGCAGAATTTGCGTGGAAACGTGGATTGGAACACGCTAAGGCGTATTTTGAAGAGCAGGGGAATTTGCTGGTACCCGCAAAATACAAGGCGAAAGATGATTTTGCGCTGGGGCATTGGATCATGACAAAGCGGAAAGATCGTTCCAATGGCCGGATGACCGAAGAAGAAATTCGCCAGCTGGATGCCCTTGGAATGGCGTGGAATGCAGTCAGTGCCAAATGGGAGCGCGGTTATGCAGAGGCGGCCGCCTACTATGAGCAGTATGCTGATCTGGAAGTCCCGACGAAATATATTACCGAGAGTGGCTTGAAGCTGGGCGCGTGGATCTCCTATCAGAAAGATGCTTACCAGAAAGGGTTGCTGAGTACAGAGCGGATCCACCGGTTGGAGCAGATCGGCATGAACTGGGGTGAACGGAACTACCGCCGCTGGATGGAGCAATATCACGCGGCAGAACGCTATTATCAGGTGCATGGCGATTTGGATGTTCCAGCAAATTATGTGACGGAGGATGGCATCAAGCTTGGAAAATGGATCGCAACCTTGCGTCATGCCCGAAAGAAACAGACAGATGTCCGCACAAAACTGACTCCGGAACGCATTGCAATGCTGGATACCATCGGGATGCAGTGGGTAAAGCCGACTGCAAAAGCGAAAACGGTTCGATTGTCCAGGGAAGAGCAGTGGGAGGCTCGGCTGGAGTGCGTGAAAGTATATCAGAAAGTGCATGGAACCTTGGATATTCCGGCGAAATATAAGACGGAAGATGGTTTCTGGCTGGGCAGATGGTGGTATTTGCAGAAAAAAATGTTGCGGGAGGAACCGGGAAAGCTGAGGCTGGAACAGACTGAGAGATTGGAAGAAGTACTGGAAGGGGAGCGGAAGAAAGCTTTGCCGGAGAGTGCATGAAAGAAAAAAGAGGAATAACGCGGCTGTCATAATAGGGACAAGGGCACGGCAGAGAATGAAAAGCTCCGCGACCCGAATCTTACCCGAAGAATGAACGACGGATCTTTCTGGATGGCAGAAATGCCGAACAGGAAGAAATTTCGACCATGAGGGTGGGGTGACAGCCAGCGGACAGGTGTGAGACCTATCCGCCATTTGTGCGGTCTGAAATACCCAAAATCGGATATTTGAAGACTTGGCGTTGTTACATGTAAAGGCGAGGACTATTTCCCGAAAGATATTAAACAACTAATTGTGCAAAACAAATTTGAGTTGGCTTGAGGGACTGTACTCATAAAAATGAATTTGGAATCTATTTATGTGATATGGGGGATTCTGCTCATGGCAGAGAAGAAGAAAATACTATACATAGTTGAAGCTATGGGCGGAGGGGTGTTTACATACATCGTTGATTTAGCCAATGAACTGGTTGATACCTATGATATGTACATTGCATATGCGGTGCGTAAGCAAACGCCTTCAAATTATAAAGATTATTTTGACAAACGTATTCATATGATTGAAGTGAAAAATTTTGCACGGGCTATCAATGCAACAAAAGATATTGCGGCTTTTTTTGAAATTCGGAAAATTGCAAAAGAGATAAAGCCTGATATCATCCATCTTCATTCATCAAAGGCAGGCGCATTGGGAAGATTTGCATTCAGTGGGAAAAGAGTGCCTCTTTTTTACACACCACATGGGTATAGTTTTTTGATGCAGAATTCCAGTGAAGCAAAGCGAAAAATATACAAAGGCATCGAGATTATTTGTGGAAAACGGAATTGTACAACGATCAGCTGCAGTGAGGGAGAACATTTCGAATCGCTAAAGCTAAATAAGCAAGCTATCTATGTGAACAACGGCATCAATATGGCGCAACTGCAAAAGTTGGTGGATGAAGTAGGAAATTCGGAACCACATCCATTTACGGTGTTTACCCTCGGACGGATATGCTACCAAAAGAATCCTGCACAGTTTAATGCGATTGCCTTGGCAATGCCGAATATCCGTTTTTTGTGGATTGGGGACGGCGAATTACGGAGTACATTGACGGCACCCAATATCACAATTACCGGATGGGCCGAGCGTAAAGATGCCTTGAAATACTCTGCATCAGGGGATGTGTTTGTTCTGACTTCTCTTTGGGAAGGATTGCCGATTTCTCTTTTGGAAGCGATGTATATGAAAAAAGTGTGCATTGTGAGCAATATAATTGGAAACCGTGATGTTATCCATACAGGTGTAAATGGATTTGTGTGTAATAACACAGAGGAGTACGTCAAGGCAATTCAAAGTGCGAAAACTGAAAATGTAAATCACTTGGTGGAAGCTGCTTATCAAGAGATAGTGGACACCTATAATACAAAAAATATGGCAAACGAATACAGTAAAATCTACCTCTCAAAAATGGGGGGGGGGTACAAAGCAATGTAATAGTTGTACTTCTTCTCGCAGATAAGTGGATTGTGCCATCGACTTGCGAAAAGGCGGTGGCATGATGAAAAAGATAAGGATTTTACATGTGGCGCAAGCTGCTGGCGGAGTGGATCGTTACATCCGAATGCTTCTCAAGTATTTGGATAAAGAAAAGTTCGAGAATATATTGGTTTGCTCACAGGATTTCCATGAGGAAGACTACAGAGGTTTGGTTGATTTTTTTGAACAGGTTGAGATGACTAGGGCCATAGGAAGCAATGACCTGAAGGCAATTAGAAAAGTTCGAAAACTGCTAAAGAAGTATACGCCGGACATTGTTTATGCTCATTCCAGCAAGGCGGGAGCGATTGCAAGAATTGCAGATCTTGGACTGAAAAACCATCTTATATATAACCCGCATGGTTGGGCTTTTAATATGAAGTGTTCAGAAACCAAGAGAAGGTTATACACGATGATTGAACGAGTGGAAGCACCATTTTGCGACAAAATTGTCTGTATTTCGGACGCAGAAAAACAGTCTGCACTGGATAAGAAAATTTGCAGAGAAGATAAGTTGCAGGTTATTTTTAATGGAGTGGACATTGAAGCATATGAGCAAAAGGAACATGGAAAGGTAAGTAAAACGGACTTGCAAATCCCAGCGGATGCTTTTGTCGTCGGAATGGTGGGAAGAATCAGTCTGCAAAAAGCACCGGATGTATTTATAAGAGCCGCAAAGCTGATAAAGCAGGAAATTCCGAACGCACATTTCATTATCGTTGGCGGCGGTGAAATGGAAAACGAAATCAAACAGTATGCAAGAGAAAATAGTTTGGAAGATTGTCTGCACATTACAGGCTGGGTTGATAACCCAATGAGCTATGTAGAGCTTTTTGATGTCGCATGTTTACTGAGTCGATGGGAAGGCTTCGGACTAGCACTGCCTGAGTATATGATGGCAAGTAAGCCTATTGTGGCAAGCCGGGTGGATGCCATTCCTAATATAATCTGGGATGGAGAAAATGGTCTGCTAGTTGAAGTAGATGACTATGTTGGAGCAAGCAAGGCTGTGCTACGAATTTATCAGGAAAGCGGATTGAAAGATAAATTGGTGACACAGGGATTGGAAGATGTACATAACAGGTTTAACGCTCGGAGAGTTTCTGAGGAACATGGGAAACTGTTTGAGCAGATAGTTAGGTAATCAAGAGTAGTTTGGAGAGTAGAGGAATGAAAAAAACGGCAATTGTGTCATGCTATTTCCAGCATAACTATGGAAGTATGCTACAGGCATATGCCACGCAGATGGCATTAGATAAACTGGGATATGAAAATGAAACCATAGATATTTTAGGTTTTAACGGAGAAATTAAAAAGGCAAAGTTGCTGTATTTTGCTAAGGCAAGTTTAACTTCAGATATTTTGCTGTCTAAACTTGGTATGGCAAGGAATGTATTGATTAAGAAATTTTCTAAAAATCAGTATGCACAACTGTCTAAAGTTCGTTCAGAAAAATTCGATGCATTCAGCCGTAAACAGTTTAGGCTCTCTCCAAAATATAATTCGAAAGCAGAACTTGGAAATAAATGTAAGGATAACTATTCGAGTGTACTTGTAGGAAGTGATCAGCTTTGGCTTCCGGGAAACATAGCAGCGGACTATTACACATTGAATTTTGTGCCGGAAACGGTGAACACCATTGCATACGCAACGAGTTTTGGTCAATCGAGCCTTCCAAATGATTCGGCACGGAAAGCTACTATTTTTCTGAAGAAAATCCGGCACATTGGTGTGCGGGAGGAATCGGGCCAGAAACTTGTAAAAAAACTTGCAGGGCGCGATGTTCCTGTGGTTTGTGATCCTACATTGCTTTTCACAGGAGAGGAATGGCTGGGTATCCAGCAAGAAAAGCCGATTGTAAAGGGTAAGTATATCCTGTGCTACTTTCTCGGCAACAATCCCCCACACCGAAAGTTTGCAAAACGTCTGAAAGAAGCGACAGGATGTAAGATTATTGCGTTGACTCATTTGGACGAATTTATAAAAAGTGATGAGGGCTACGCAGATGAAACGCCTTATGATATTGATCCAGCAGATTTTCTGAACTTGATTCGGAATGCAGAATATGTTTGCACGGATTCGTTCCACTGCTCTGTATTTTCAATTCTTTATAAGCGGAAGTTTTTTACATTCCGTCGTTATAACAGAGATACTAAACAGTCAACAAATAGTCGGTTAAATACGCTATTCCACATGGCAGGTATCACTGGCAGATTACTGACGGGAGAAGAAAATATAACTAATTGTTTGAAGATAGAGACAGACTTTGAAAGTGTTCATAAAAAGTTAGAAGGAATTCGGCAGAAGTCGTATGAATATCTTCTTGCGGCATTAAAAGATGAAGGGAGTACAGATTTGTGATTGAAGTTAATAAAAAACAGGACTGTTGCGGCTGTACTGCCTGCGCAGCAATTTGTCCGAAAGATGCAATTGCTATGAAGGAAGATAATGAAGGATTTCTTTATCCGACTATTGACAAAGAAATCTGCATTGATTGCGGTGCCTGTGAAAGAGTATGTCCAATCATTCATACAGCAAAAGAAAAACCTTTTGAGCAAACCGCATATATCGTACAGAATAAAGATCAAAAGGTCTTAAGAGAAAGTACAGCAGGCGGAGCATTTACTGCAATTGCTAAATATGTCTTACATAATAATGGTGTTGTGGTTGGTGTGGAACTAGGCGCCGATTTAACAGCTCGCCATGTTGCAGTTGAAAAGGAAAACGATTTATATCGATTCCGTAATAGTAAATATGTCCAAAGTTCTGTGGGGGGGGTACCCACCGACAGATTAAGTCCTTCTTAGAGCAAGGCAGATTCGTATGCTTTAGTGGAACGCCGTGTCAGATAGAGGGACTGAAAAATTTTTTAAAGAAAAATTACGACAATCTGATTACCGTTGATGTAGTCTGCAGAGCTGTACCTTCTCCTTTGATATTCCGTAAGTATGTAGAATATCAGAAAAAAGTGCTTTCAGACAATATAAAGACGGTTCGTTTCCGCGATAAGCATTACGGATATAAATATTCAACGATGAATGTCATAACAGACAGAAATCATGGTAATTACCATCAGGGCGTTGAATCTGATCCGTGGCTAAGAGCATTTTTCTCTAATATTTGTGATCGACCATCGTGCCATTCTTGTCATTTCCGAAAGCAGTATCGTGTTAGTGATTTTACGATATGGGATTGCTTTAATGTCGGTAGGTTCTCAAAAGAGCTGGATAATGACAAAGGGGCTACAAGAGTTTTGGTGCACACAGAAAAAGGAAGAGAGATCTTTAATGCAATTAAGGATGATTTCTCTTACATTGAAATCGCACCAGAAGCCGCTGTAGCTGGTGCAAAAGAAATGAAAGAATCTGTTGCACCGAATGAGAAGCGTGAGTCATTCTTCAAAGACGCAAATAGAATGAGCGGAGAAGAATTGTTTAATAAGTACTTCCCGGAGACCTTTAAGGTTAAAGCGGAACACAGCATCAGGTTGGCCTGTTATAAACTGGGTATTTATAGCGTAGCAAAGAAACTATATGTCAGACTAACGCATAAGTACTAAGTTTATTATTCGTCTTGATTTCTGAATCTGTATTATGCGGAAAGGAAATCAGATGATTGAAATTAAGGATAAAAAAGACTGTGTTGGATGTACAGCCTGTGCAGGGATTTGTCCCAAGAAATGTATCCAGATGCAACCGGATGAAGAAGGATTTCTGTACCCGGTTGTCGATAAGAGTAGATGTGTAGAGTGTAATGCCTGCAATATGGTTTGTCCAATTCAAAGTCCCGTTACTGAGGAAGAAAAGCAACAAAAAGCTTATCTGGTTCAGCACTGTGATGAAAAGGTGAGATTGGATAGTTCGGCAGGTGGTGCGTTTACAGCTATAGCAACAGTTGTTCTTCAAAAAGGTGGAGTGGTATTTGGAGCAGCATACGATGAGAATTTTCATGTGCAACATACTTATGTAGAAACTGTTGATGAATTAAAAAAAATCCGGAACAGCAAATATGTACAAAGCGATTTGGGAGATTCCTTCTGTTTGGTAAAAGATTTTCTCCAGAAAGATAGATGGGTTTGCTTTAGCGGAACACCATGCCAAATTGAGGGTTTATCAAAGTTTTTGAGAAAACCATATGAAAAGTTGATTTTAGTTGATGTGGTGTGCCACGGTATTCCGTCGCCGCTTGTGTGGAGCAGGTATCTGGAATACCAAGAACAGTTATTTCCGAATCCTGACAACATCCGCTTCCGGGATAAGTTTTATGGATATAAATATTCCACAATGAGTATTATCCAGGATGGAAAGAACGTATACCATGCAGGATCGCAACTTGATCCAATGTTAAGAGCTTTCTTCTTAGACACATGTGATCGGCCATCTTGCTATGAATGTCCTTTCAAAAAGAGATATCGTGTAAGTGACTTCACAATTTGGGATTGCTTTTCTGTATATGATTTTGATAATAAGTTGGATGACGACAAAGGCACGACCAGAGTTCTTTGTCATTCTCAGAAAGCGGCGAGCCTTATGCAAGAGGTAATGGAGTCTGCAAGGTGTGAAGAAGTTTCGGCGGATAAGTTGGTTGCAGGTGTAAAGGAAATGTTCGAATCTGTTCCAATGAACCCAAAGCGGACCGTATTTCTGACTGATGCAACAAAGATGTCGGGTAAAGAGCTGTTTGAAAAATACTATCCTGTCACGAACAAGGTAAAAGTAAAAACGGCCATTCGGAAGGCACTTCTGATGACTGGAATCTATGGAACAATGAAGAAATGTTTAAATCGGGTGCGAGGTAGATAAAATGACGGAGCCATTTGTAAGTATTATTGTTCCGGTATATAAAGTACCGGAGCAATATTTAAGAAAGTGCATTGAAAGCACAATGACACAAACACTGAAAAACATTGAAATCCTGCTGGTGGACGATGGCTCACCAGATCAGTGTGGCAAGATTTGTGATGAGTACGCAGAAAAAGATACGCGAATTCGGGTATTACATAAAAAAAATGGTGGTCTCTCTTCGGCTAGGAATTACGGCTGTAAAGCTGCACAGGGCAAATGGATCATGTTTGTGGATGGTGACGACTGGATTGAGCCAGACATGTGCCAGACCATGTATAGTGCCGGAGATGAAAAACAAGTGCAGCTCGTTATGTGTGGCATTATGAAGGATTACGGTAAATCGGCTACGGAATATAAATTCTATCTGGAAGATGGAAAAGTATATAAGGGTCAGGAATGTAAATGGCTTCAGCAGCAGCTTTTGGTCTATAACGGAAATATCGCAGTTGCGTATTCCAAATTGATTGACCGAAAATTATTGTTGGACAATCAGATTTTCCATGATGAAGTGCTTCGTCAAGGCGCAGAGGGACTGGAATTTAATCTCCGGCTATTTGAAAAGCTAGAGAGTGCGACTTTCATCAATAAGCCATTTTATCATTATATCTATAATGAAAACTCGATTTCAGCGTCACATGATGAAGCAAATCACGAGTTTGTGATTAAGTGCTTTGAAAAAATCAAGGCGTTTATTGATACCTCCGACAATAAGGAGATGCTGAAACCTTGGTTTGATAATCGGTTACTCTATGTGATTGTAACCACAGCAATCAGTGGCTATTTCAATCCGACTAATACGGAGCCGTATGCAGATAAAAAGCAAAAATACGAAGCATATCTGGAAAAATCGATTGTAAAAGAGGCTTTGAAGACAAAGAATACAGTTGGAATTGGAAAGCAAAGAGAAGTAGTGCTGTTCTTTATTAAGCATCGGATGTACTTGATGCTTAATATGATGGGAAAAATGAGAAAATGGCAAAAGGAGCATAAATGATGGGACAGTACGCAGCAGGAATTGTTCTTTATAATCCTGAAAAGGAAAGGTTGAAAGAAAACCTTGATGCCGTTTGTGAACAAGTTGAAAAAGTTTATTGCTATAATAACGGCTTGCAAAAAGCCGATGAAATCAATGCGCTACTCAGTGCTTATAAGAATCTTCGTGTGATTGGAACGGGAAAAAATGTTGGAATCGCGGCCGCATTGAATGAATTAGTGAAAGAAGCCGCAAAAGAGGATATTGAATGGATTTTAACACTGGATCAGGACTCGGTTGTGTGTAATGGAATGATAACTGCATTAGCATCTATAAAAAATGAAAAGAACGTAGCTATTATATGTCCTGTGATTGAGGATGTGCGTAGAAAAAATGAAGCACCAGCCGTTGTAAAAAATATGGTTGAAGACGTGAACTTTTGCATTACTTCCGGTAGCTTTATGAATGTAAAGAAAGCTCTTGAAGTGGGGGGCTTTGATGAAAAGCTATTTATCGGATTAGTGGATGATGAAATCTGTTACAAGATAAAGAAAAATGGTTACAGAATTATTCGTAATGATGCTGTTGTGTTAAATCATGAACTTGGAAATCTTACCCCATCAAAGCATGAATCCTTTTATTTGAGGATAGGGGAAATTCTACACAGTGATAGCATAAAAAAATTATCATATAAGCGCACTGTTAATCCAATGCGCCTATACTATGCAACGCGTAACATGATTTATTTGAATAAAAAGTACCCGCAAGAAAGTATGTCTTGGTCAACAAAGAGGCTTGTGTATAATTCGGTTTCATCTTTGTTGAGAGGAAGAAGAAAAGTGTCTCTACTAAAGAGTGTTATTAATGGAATTAAAGATGGAAAAGACATGAATATTTGAGGTGAAAGAAAAATGAAACACGCTTACATGATTATGGCACACAATCAAATCGATCTTCTTAAAGTGTTGTTAAACAAATTGGACACAAAAGAAAATGATATTATAGTTCACTTGGATAAAAAATGTAATATTGAAGAAAGTGATTTGCAAGATAGTTTGAATGAAGCGTCGCTGTATTTTGCGAACAGAGTTTCTGTTACTTGGGGGGAGTAAGTCAAATCGAGGCGGAACTAAGTCTCATGAAAAAAGCGCGGAGTATTGGTTCACACTGCTATTATCATCTTTTGACAGGAGTGGATTTGCCATTAAAGCCAATAGAGTATATTAATTCTTTCTATGAAGAAAATCAGGGGAAAGAATTTATCAATTATTCTGATAGAAAAGAGTGCGACAGGCAGTTTAATCTCCGAGTGAAATATTACCAGTATTTTAGAGACAATTGTGGCAGAAGCAAAAATATATATACAGTTTTAAACAAGATTGGAATTGTCTTACAGAAAGCAATACACAAAACAAGTCCATTTGAAATGAAAAATTTTGTTTGTGGGAGTGCATATTGGGATATTACAGAAAATCTAGTAGATTACGTTCTGAAAGAAGAAAACAAAATTGAAGAAACATATAGATATACAAGTTGCTGCGATGAAGTTTTTTTACATAGTATAGTTTGGAATAGTAGCTTCAGAGAAAAACTTTATGTGAAGTGCTTAGGGAATGGATATAAAGGAAATATGCGTTGGATTGATATGACACACGGAGAAAATGCTGGACCATATATTATTCAAGAAAATGATGTGGAGAATATTATTGCATCCGGGATGCTATTTGCAAGAAAATTTGATATGGACAAATATCCAGGCGCAGTAAAAAAATTAACTATGTTAGTTTAACTAATAAAAACAAGTTGACATTTCAACAACAATAGGAAGAAAGGAAATGTACATAGTACATTGGACAAAATGAATGGTATGTAGTCTATTTGGTTTGTGTTTAATAGGGTATATAGGATATATTATTTTAACAAATAAGAACCCCAAAAAGCTATTGAGCAAAATGATTGTTTTAACAGCAGTATGCTCATTAAATATTAGAATGGGCTACATGTTGAAAATTGGAAATAGTGTGGTTGGTTTTTCAAGCATACTTGTGTATTTGACTGGATTAATATCGTTGCTTTTGATTGTGCAAAAAAAGAAGGTCCCAAGAAAATTAACGATTGCTGTTGTTGGGATGATTTTGATATTAGGTCTTGGAGCATGCAGAAATATTATACTACCTTATAAAAAAAGTGTTGTTACTGGGAATTGGACAGATTATGTTTTGGGGAAAAACGTTGAATCATATATATCGGGACAATCGTTACAGATAGGGTATTATTTGGTTCTTTCTTTTATAGGACTAATTTTAATAGCATCGGATATTTTGTTAGATGAATATGACTTTTGGGATGTACTCGCCGATGTTATAAAATACTCGAAAATATCGATAATTGTCGGGTATGTTGAGTATGTAACAAAAAACTTTTTTCACTCGCGTATAATAACTGATTTATTTATAGCTTTTTTTGGAAATCAGGGTGCACAACAAAATCTGCTAGTAGATCGAGGTGGACATTTTGCAGTTCAAGGTGCAACAAAAGAGTCGTCAATGTTTACAACGGTTCTTTTTTACATAGCTATAATGCTAATAGTTGATTATGCAAAAAATAAATCTAGTAAAAACAAAAAATGGCTATTTGGCTGTGTGTTTTTGCTTGTGTTAAATCCAGCGGTATCTTCAATTGTATATTTAGGCATTCTTGGGCTTGTTTGGATTTCCTATAAAGATATTTTGGGAGTAAAAAAATTCAGTGGCATTAAAATTGGACGGATAGTATTAGTCGTTTTTGTAATTGCTATTATTGGGTGGAGCATTATTTCAAATGCAGACACTATGCTCAATTCCAATAATTATCTTTTAAAACGAGTAGGCATTTCGATACAGCAGTTACAGATTATTGTATCGGGGGCAGGAACATTAATGTATAGTTCTGAAGCTATCCGGTTGTCTGGAATTGTATATGACTTGAAATTGCTTGCTGAAAGGCCGCTATTAGGATTTGGATTGGGCTCAGTTTCGTGTAATTCTGGAGTAGTTACAATGTTAGTTAATGCTGGAATACTTGGCTTCGTAGCTTGGTATTATACGATAAATAGATATATGAATATAGAAAAATCACTAAGTGAAGCTGTATTCTCGATATATATTGTTATTTTTCCAAGTGTTTTTTTGAATGATTATGAGACTATCTTCTGCATTATAATTCCAATTGTTTTGCGCTGTTTTAAATATCTAGGCATATCAAATTATGCAGCCAGGACAATAAAAAATCAAAATGCGTGAAAGGATAAAAATGGAAAAGCCGTTAATAAGTGTTGTTACATTAACATATAAGAAATTTGATTATATTTACAAGGCGATAGATTCGGTTCTGAATCAAACATATCCATATGTTGAGTATATTATTTCTGATGATGGATCGCCAAACTTTCCGCAAAATGAAATAGAAGATTATGTTAGTAATCGCAAAGGAAAAAATATCATAAAATTTAGTATCATATCCTCGCATAAAAATAGTGGAACTGTGAAAAATATTAATCGAGCATATCAGGCTGCGACAGGAGAAATTTTAATTCCATTATCTGCGGATGATATGTTTTATTCGGAAGATGTTGTCGATGAAATAGTAGCAGCTTTTTCAAAGAAAAAATGTAATGTACTAGTTACAAGTCGGATGGCCTGTGCAGAAAACGGGACAGAGCTAAGAAAACTGCCATCAGCTAAAAGTGAAAAATGTATCCGAAATCTTGATACAGCATATAAGCAACATTTGGCATTTATCACGGATGAATTTTATAATATGGCTTCTGGTAGCGCAATGTATATAAAGAAATCTTTTATAGATAATTGGGGATATTTTGATGAGAAGTATGTTTTATGGGAAGATGGTCCGTTTCTCACACAATACACGAGAAATAATATAATTTCAACAGCATATGAAATTATAAGTATTAAGTATCGCTTGGGTGGGGTATCTAATGGAAAGCCACATCCACTTATGCGTAAAGACCGAGAACTTTATAATGAAACAGATCGCGTCGCAGAAGTATCGGAAATAAAAAAATCGCAGAAGAGGAAAATTGAGTACATCTGTAAAAGATACAAGGTATCTTCTTGGAACCAAAAGCTCTTTCTATATCTGGCTTATCCGGATGTTATGGTTGAGAAAGTTATATATAAAATTAGACAGGAGTGAATGGAATGCAAGTAATAAAATATGTATTTCAACCCCATGGAGATGATCGTGGACAGCTAGTAGCGTTAGAAGAATTTAAGGACATCCCTTTCCGGATCAAGCGTGTTTATTATATGTATGATACTGCTGATGGTGTAACACGAGGTTATCATGCACACAAATGCTTGCAGCAGATTTTGGTGTGTATCCATGGAAGCTGCAAGATTCGTTTGGATAATGGTCACGAGAAAAAGGTTGTTCCACTGGAAAAACCCTATGAGGGCCTTTATGTGGCCAACAATATGTGGCGAGAAATGTATGATTTTTCGCCGGATGCAGTATTGCTCGTTTTAGCTTCTGAGTTGTATGACGAATCAGATTACATAAGAAACTATGACGAGTTTCTGGAATTTGTTAAAAATTGTGGAGATACCACTGGAATTGAAGGAGAAAAAGAATGATGAACGTACCTTTTGTGAGTTTTCGACCCATGGAGCATGAAATGGATGCGGAGCTGCGTGCAGCGTTTGAGCGTGTTTATGAACGCAGCTGGTACATCGAGGGCAAGGAAGATGAAGCATTTGAAAAGGCTTTTGCTGATTTCTGCCACGTAAATTATTGTGTCGGTACAGGCAATGGTCTGGATGCACTGATGCTTGCGCTCAAGGCACTGGATATTCATGCAGGTGATGAGGTGATTGTGCCTTCCAACACCTTTATCGCAACCGCTCTGGCAGTTACATATACCGGAGCAACACCTGTTTTTGTGGAACCTGATATCCGTACTTTTAATATCGACCCTGCAAAGATCGAAGAAAAAATCACTGCAAAGGCGAAGGCTATCATGCCAGTACACCTTTACGGTCAGCCTTGTGATATGGGGCCTATTATGGAGATTGCGAAAAAGCATCATCTGTACATTGTTGAGGATTGTGCACAGGCACATGGTGCTACCTACAAAGGTCAGCGCATTGGTTCCTTTGGTGATGCAGCTGGCTTCAGCTTCTATCCCGGTAAAAACCTTGGTGCACTGGGTGATGCAGGTGCAACTGTGACCAATAGCGAGGCAGTTGCACAGAAAGTACGTGCATTGGGCAATTATGGTTCAGACTATAAGTACCATCATATTTATCAGGGCAATAATTCTCGTCTGGATGAGATGCAGGCGGCCTTCCTTGCTGCAAAGCTGCCGCATCTGGATAAGATGAATGCAGAACGCCGCCGTATTGCACAGATGTATCTGGATGGCATTCAAAATGAAAATGTCATTTTGCCATATGTTATCCCGGAGGCTGAGCCGGTCTGGCACATTTTTGCTATTCGTTGCAAGCATCGTGATGAGTTGGAAAAATATCTGAACGAGAAAGAAATTGGCACGAACAAGCATTATCCTATCCCGATGCACATGCAGAAGTGTTATGCAGATCTCGGCATCCAGCAGGGGAAACTTCCTATTGCAGAGGAAATCAGTGCTACAGAACTGAGCCTGCCAATGTTCTATGGAATGACGGATGAACAGGTGCAGTATGTAATCGATGCAATCAATGCTTTCTGAGAGGGTGAAATCTGTAGGGAAAAAAAGAAGGTGTGAATCTAAATGGATAAAGCCAAAAGACAGTCCAATATTGAACTTCTTCGAATTATAACGATATGCGGTGTGATAGTGCTACACTATAATAATGTAACAATCGGGGGGGGGCTGGCGTATGCAAAAGGAGTGAATTTATACATCCTTTATTGCCTTGAAAGTCTATTTGCATGTGCGGTTGACCTATTTGTACTCATTAGCGGATATTTTATGTGTACAAAGCAAAAGAGGGCATTGAGTAAACCCTTTGAATTGATAGTACAAGTGATCTTGTTCAATGAGCTTTTTTATGTTTTTTCATTGCTCGTACATCATGAACATGCTGATATAAAGCATATTTTGGGGCGGTTAATTCCTGCAAATTGGTTTGTGATTTTATACATTACACTTTACTTTATTTCGCCGTTTTTAAATATAGTTATTCAAAAAGTTGAGGAAAATGGAATTTTTAAGAAATTTGTGGTGACGCTGCTATTGTTATTTTCTGTTTATCCAACATTTGTAGACGTCTTGGGAGAATTTACGCATAAAGAGTATATTGGGCTTAGTTCGGTTGGTATGTACGGCAGTCAGTGGGGATATAGTATCATTAACTTTTCACTGATGTACATAATCGGTGCATACTTAAGAATGTATCCAGATAAAAATAATATTGCGAAGAATATTGCTAGAATCTATTTTGGCGTTGTAGTATTGACTATATGGGCGTTTGTTAATAACAAAACAGGATTTGCAACAGAGCGCAGCGCATGGGAATATTGTAATCCTTTAGTGATTTTTATGGCAGTTGAAATTTTTAGGACGTTCTCCCAAATAGAGATGGGCAATCGTAAAGGTATAAATAAGATGGCGGGAGCATCTTTTACAGTGTACCTTTTACACAATCGGTTCTTAAAATTTTTACAAATTCCTTATTTTGTTTCTAAATCTTCTCTTTTGATGATACTACATATTATAATTTCAGTAATGCTCATTTATATAATATGCACAATAATTGATATCTGTTATAGTAGAACGATTTTGTGGATGCTGAGAGCAATATGGAAAAAAATCCCGATTTTCAAAAAAGACATATTTGAAGTGAATGGAGATAGTAATATTTGAAGAAATTAAAACTATTTATTGAAAATTTCTTGGTGTATGGTTTGGGCAGCATAATTAGTAAGATTATCCCACTGATTATGGTTCCTATTGTCACACGCCTGATGCCGAGTTCCGACTATTATGGTATCAGCGACCTATCAAATACTGTTGTCAGTTTTGGCAGTGCATTGGCCGTTATGGGAATGTACGATGCCATGTATCGTATGTTTTTTGAAAAAGACGATGAATCCTATAAAAAGAAAATCTGCTCAACAGCCTTGTGCTTTACTCTGATAACCTCGCTGGTGATTTTTCTGGTGATGTTGTTGACAAAGAATTTAATTGCACAGTGTTTCTTTGGCGATAGGCAATATGCATATGTGGTTTACCTTTCAGCAATGGCAACCCTCGTTGGTGCAACAAACAGTATCATTTCGGCTCCGACACGGATGCAAAATAAGCGAAAGATTTTTCTGGTAACAAATACCATTAGTCCGCTGTTGTCCTATTCGATTTCTATCCCGATGTTGTTAGCAGGGCATTATGTGATTGCATTACCAGTAGCAGCAGTTATTTCAGGTGTTACAATGGAAGTGGCATTTGGAATTATGAATCGTGAATGGTTCGATCCTCGTCAGTTTGATTTTACATTGCTGAAAGAACTACTTGCCATAGCGATTCCGTTACTGCCAAACTTTCTCATTTACTGGGTATTCAATTCCTGCGATAAGGTCATGGTTACAAATATGATCGGTATCGGCGCAGCAGGTATTTACTCAGTTGGCTCTAAACTCGGACATGCAAGCCAATTGATTTATACTGCGTTTGCAGGTGGATGGCAGTATTTTGCATTTTCTACAATGAAAGACAATGATCAGGTTGAGTCAACCTCTAATATTTTTGAATACTTGGGAGTGTTGTCATTTAGCTGCACGGCTTTTGTATTTGCATTAGCACAGTCGATTTACCAAATCCTTTTTACAGGAGACTATGTTAGTGGTTATATAATTTCACCTTACTTGTTTTTAGCACCGTTGCTGCAAATGCTTTTTCAGGTGGCTTGCAACCAATTCTTGGTAGTAAAAAGAACATGGCCTAACATGTTGATCTTGTCGGGAGGTGCAATTGCAAATATTGCAATCAACTACTATTTAATTCCAGTTTTAGGAATTGAAGGAGCTGCAATTGCGACGCTGGCTGGTTATGCAATTTCGGATATTGTAGGAGTGCTTGTGCTGCAGAAAATGAACTTGCTCAGAATTCAGCCACGTTTTATCGCTACCACTGGGATGATGTTGGTATATATTCTTGTATGGCGATTGATTATAAAAGACAATGTGCTTGTAAGTTTTATAGCGGCAGTTTTGACATCGCTCTTGATGGTTTTATTATATCGAAAAGATTTAACAAAGTTGCTGGAAAATTTGAAAGGAAAGAAAAAATAGCCCTGTGCAAATTGGAACGAAAGGGTGTACCACTCATGTTATCGTGTGAATTACGAATAAGATCAAAAACGCTTCAAGTTGGAACACACAATAGAATAGCGTATTCCCTTTTTATGTGTGGTAGAAACATGATTTGAAAGTGGAGATAAATATGAATACAAGTTATACAACCGGAAAGAATTGTATTATTGATGAAACGGCATCTATTGGCAAAAATGTCGTGCTTGGGCACAACTGCATTATTGAATCAAATGTGAAGATTGGGGACAATACCTATATTGATAGTAACACGATTGTTCGCAGTGGAACTCAAATCGGTGAAAATTCGTTTGTCGGTGCAAATTGCATTATTGGCGAATACCTCATGGACTTCTGTATAAATAGAACAAGCGGTAGCCATGTCCTGAAAATCGGAAACGATGCATTGATTCGAAGTGGGTCAATTATTTACACGGATTCCGAGATAGGGGAGGGATTTCAGACCGGGCATCAGGTAACAATTCGGGAAAAATCCCAAATTGGCAACCATGTGAGTGTTGGAACACTTTCAGACATTCAGGGCAATTGCTCGATTGGCAATTACGTTCGGATGCACAGTAATGTGCATATTGGACAATTGTCCGTAGTAGATGATTTTGTATGGATCTTCCCTTACGTTGTACTGACAAATGATCCGACACCACCGTCCAACAATTTTGTAGGAGTACATATTCATCCCTTTGCAATTGTTGCAACGGGGACTGTAGTTATGCCTGGAATTGAAATTGGACAGGATGCGTTGGTTGCAGCTGGATGTACGGTAACAAAGAATGTCGAGCCGTATGCTGTTGTTATGGGTAATCCGGGAAAGCCTAGAGGTGATGTTCGTACAATTAAAAGCAAAATTACAGGTGAACCTATTTATCCTTGGCGTCATCACTTTGATCATTATATGCCTTGGGCCGAGAGTGATTTTGATACATGGTATAAGAGCCTTGATTTGGAAATAAGAAAAGAGTATAAGATTGATACATTAAATGGATGATTCGACATTGTTCTTGAAGAACTGGTGTATAAGCACACTTGTACTTCTAAAGAGATGACGAATGCCATAACTTGTGTTATACTAGAGCCATGGGAGACCATGGCTTTTTTACTTCGCTACAGATTGCAAAATACTGAACGTTCTCAACACGTGTTGTGTATAAAAATTCAATGAAATAGGAAAGGACGTAATAAAATGTCATATGAAATTGACTTTGTTGGAGTGAAAGCAGATAAATGCACAAAAGATGCAGATGCAATTTGCCTCCGTTGGAAAGTGGGTGAAAAAATTGATGGGACGCCAATTTACAAAATTGGGGTTGTGGATGGAGGCTTTGAAGCACATGGAAACGAAATGGTTGCGCATATGAATCGCTATTATTTTAATGATAGGGAATGTGCGAAATCTGAGGCCGAAAAGGTAATCGATTTTATTGTTATTACACATCCGGATCAGGATCATACACTTGGAGTTAAAAGAATTTTGGAAAATTTCAAGATTAATAAAATTTATATGAACCGTCCATGGAAATATATAGATGATTTGTTTGATAAGGTTGATGATGGCCGCATAACGAAGGAAAGTCTTAAAAAGCGGCTTCGAGAAAAGTATAAAACAATTGCAGATATTGAAGATGTTGCAGAAGAAAAGAAGATTTCAATTTGTGAAGCGTTTCAAGGAACATACGTTGAAAATGAAATTTTGATTTTATCGCCTCAAAAGCAATTTTACTTAGACCTTCTTGTGGAATCTGAGAAAACTCCTTTCACAGAAAATGCAACATTACGACAGGATGGCTTAGTATCAAAAATTTTTAGTGCAGTTAAGGAGGCTGCCTTGAATGTTCTTGAAACATGGAATATAGAGACGCTTCGCGAAAATGAAAAAACTTCTGCTGAAAATGAAACGAGTGTGATTTTAAGAGGAAAAGTGGACGGTAAGGGATTTGTTCTTACGGGAGATGCCGGAATTCGTGCACTAGATAGAGCTATCGAGTATATGAAATCAATTGGCGAGAATCCCGCGTTAGATATTTCATTTTATCAAATACCGCATCATGGAGGAAGACATAATATTAGTCCATCGATTTTAAATAAATTGATTGGGGAAAAGGTTGATAATGGCGTTTCTAGAAATAAAGTAGCATTTGTATCTGTTGCACAAGACTCAGATCACCCACTAAAAATGGTTACGAATGCCTATATTAGGCGTGGAGTGGCTACCTATAAGACAAATGGAAATGTGATTTGTCACAGTAACGGAAAAATGCCTGATCGAGGATGGTCGAGTTTGAGCGCGATTGAATTTTCCGATTATGTAGAAGAATGGGATAATTGATAATATGGAAAAAAACATTAAGGATTATAGAGAAAAAGAGTTAAAGACATTTGTCTTGGGGAATATTCTGCTAATTTTAGTTATAACAGGTGCTATTAATGATATTGCTTCACTAATAGGAGAAGATAATCTTTGGAAAGCAATAGCAGAATTATTTGAATCTTCTATTCTGTCGTCAATTGTCTATATATTTGTTTTTGTTTTTGATTCAATTGTACAAGGAAAATTAAAAGATAGAATTATTTGGCCCATCAAGGGACTTCCGGGAAATCGTATTTTCTTAGATATTGCTCAAAAGGACAAGGATGAGCGAATTACAAAAGAAATGGCCCAAAATGTGTACAAGGATATATATGAAGAAATAAAAGCAACTAAAGATAAGAAAAAGGTTGCAAAAATGCAAAATGGAAGTTGGTATAGAATATATCAAAAATACGAAAATCAAGCGCAAGTATATATATCGCAGCGTGACTATTTACTCCTTCGAGATATGACAATTATGACATTGTGGATTGGCGTAATACATTTTTTGCTTTCATGGTTTCTTAAAAGAAGCGTGCCAATAGAACTAATAAAAATGATTGTTGCTGAATTTCTTCTTCTGTGGATTGCTGCAAGGGTAAAAGGAGAACGTTTTACCTATAATGTAATTGCAAAAGACGTGGCAAAATATTATGAAGAGAATAAGACAGGTGCGGCCATTTTGAAGTGAACCCCAAAAGTTAGACAAAAATAAGAATTAAGCAATCTGAACGGTCTGAATCTTGTATTGCACAGGGCTCAGGCCGTTTAGTTTTAATTTGATTCGGCGGTTATTGTAATAGTCGATGTAGTCTACAATGGCTTTTTCAAGCTGTTCAATGGAATCGAGTTTTTCCAAATAGAATAGCTCCGTCTTGAGCAGACCGAAGAAATTTTCGGCAACAGCATTATCCAAGCAAGTAGCTTTCCGGGATATACTCTGTATAATGCCTTTCGCTTTCAGAAGATTCTGGTAAGTTTTCATCTGGTACTGCCAGCCCTGATCTGAGTGTAGAATAAGACTGTCCACTTTGTCGGGAAGTTTCTGAAAAGCACGTTCCAGCATATCCGTGACTTGCTTAAAATTAGGATGGCGGCTAAGATTGTAGCTGACTACTTCACCATTGAATAAATCGATGATCGGCGACAGGTAGAACTTCTGGTCGTTGACCTTGAACTCTGTAACATCTGTGACCCACTTGCGGTTGGGTTCATTTGTTTTGAAATGCCGTTTCAACAGATTCGGAGCCACTTCTTCGACCTCACCTTTGTAAGAATTGTACTTCCTTCTTTCACGGACATGACATACCAAACCTAGCTGTTTCATGAGTTTTTACACCGTCTTGTGATTGATACAAATATCGTTGTTATGTAATTCTTGCGTAATTCTGCGGTATCCGTAACGTTTCTTGTTTTTATTGAAGATTATAACGATTTCTTCTTTTACCAGCTGGTACTTCGCTGTTTTTTGAGATTGGTGCAAATAGTAGTAGAATGTGCTGCGAGGAAGTCCAGCAAGTTGCAGCAGCGGTTTGAGTGGATACTTTAGCCTTAATTCCTGAAATACTTGTGCTTTCTGTTTTGGCGTTCCTCTTCCAGAATTAAGGCTCTCAATTTTTTTAAGTAGTCGATTTCCATGCGCAGACGCTGATTCTCTGCAATGAGATCTTCTTCCAGTTGCTTATCCAGCTTAGGCTTTCTGCCTTTTTGCGTTCCACTAGCGGCACAAGCTCGACCGCGCCGCTCCACCAGAAGAGCTTCTTTGCCTTCTTCTAAATAGATTCATTCCCATGTGCGCACTTGCGTGTCGCTTCTCAGCCCAAAGTGTCTCACTGTTTCTTTGTAACTTAGATTTTCTTTTCGCATCGTTTCAACGACTTCGATTTTGAATTCTCCACTATATGTCTTTTGCTTTTTCTTTTCCGGTATACAAAAACACCCCATTTCTTAAACAGTATACCATACTGTCTAACAAATGGGGTGCAGTTCATTTTTTAAAAGAAGTGCAAATCAAGTGAAAAGGTCAAGATGATTATATACGCGAGGAAACACTCCGTGTATCAAAAATTGGATGTCTGCTCCCTCCCGGCAGAAGTGCTCTGTATCAACGAGGTGTTGCTGGCAGGAAAAGTTCCCTACGAGATAGGGGATGCTATGGAGAGGACTATCACCAGAAAGAACAAATTTGTCTATAGTCCGGTGTGAGGAAGGTGATCTATCAGCTGAGTATATGTTGTCGGAATATAGCTATGAGTGTAAACGCTCTTGAAAATTGCATCTCGGAAAAACCATATTATGGAATGATGATTGAACATTGGAAAAAGTCTAAAAATGACCCAATTGGTAGCGTTACATCAAGAATATCCTACAAAAGTGAAAAAAGACAATTGGGTAAAAGACTTGCAAAACAAAAGGCGGCTGCTAAAGGCTAAGCTCTGGTTGTGGGATTACGATATTGTGCAGCCAATGTAGACCTGCTGCAGAAGGAGGATGCTATCCATTGAAGGAAACGGGGCATTCAGATTTCGGTCTGTAAGATACTACAAATTATAGAGTAACTTGAACGAAACGGTGAGGCGTAAAAGTCCTTACCGTTTTTCTTTTTGTCCAAATTTGTGAAATTTTCAAAACTGTATTCCAAAATGGCTCTGCGGATTCCTATTAGTATAGGAGCGTTCAAAATCTTTTGTGAAAAGGCTTTCCTCTAGTTTTATGAGTGGGAAATAAACAAAATCTATATTCTAAAATTAGTCAGTTCAACAAAATTTGAAAATCTGGTTGCCAAACAGCCATTTTAGATTGTTATAGGTATAGGGGAATGCTGAAAAAGTGAATTTTCTTTGAATTTTCAAAAGACCCGGTTTAAAAACACCCCTTTAAGTTTGTATAGGGTGTAAGGACTATTTTCTCAAACAGACCTATTCACTATTCCTTACAAAGCTACATCGCACCTTGAAAATCGCATGAGCCACCCCAGCAGGATACCTCTGGTACTGAATGTGCATTCTGCGCGTCTTACCAGAAAAAACGTCGGAGAGAATCGG
>OGPM01001005.1_pt1 | contig 25542 bp, 10 predicted proteins | sample 1552961 | NCBI WGS metagenome assembly OGPM01 (sample SAMEA2580304, study PRJEB22360) | human gut metagenome | biome: human gut; feature: human-associated habitat; material: faeces | place: Denmark | collected 2008/2010
TTGCGTTGTTCCATCACTTCGCCTTCACCTGCATATACATACGAACCGGAGTCGGGGAACAGGTTCTTGCCGTTAAACCACATTTCGAAAGTACCGTTATCCGGCTGACAATGCCAGAAACCTTTCGGACCGGCTTTTACTACCATTTGTGTAGCATCCATTCCCCAGGAATTGCGGAATACAAAGAAACCTGACTTCAGGAAACCTTTCGACATATAATCAGGTAATGCACCCTCTTTGCCGTCTGTTGCCAAATACTTGATAGTTTCGTTTTTGGGGAACAGTTTGCTCCATTCACGATAGTTCTTCAGCATTTCTTTTTTTTCTGTGATTTTAGCATCACTGAAACATGGATTTGTGTAATCCGGGAAAGAAATATTAGCATAGAACATGATCATCTTTTCGATGGTATCCAGATATTCCTGTGGAAATTCATTACGGAATCCGTTAACATCCGCAATACCCAGTGCCTTGCAGAAGATATTGATAGCAGCAAGGTGGTAATGCGGGTCAAGTTCAAACTGACCGCCATCGTTGTAAACCTGTACGTTTATTTCACGGTTCAGAATGTCGATACCGCTTTTTCTCCAGGCCGGAGCTTCTTTAAATTCCGGGAAGAATGCACCTGCATAAATCATACGCTGAGCTTCGAACAACAAGTGATTACCCTGATCAGAGTAATTAGCCAGAATATGTACGGCATGTTTATGATAGTTCACCAGAAATTCAGTCAGGAAATCCGGAGTGAAAGAAGGAGAGGGGAGGAACAACTGGAACTGTGTAGTCTGATCCTGCAGACGATTACTTACTTCCAGCGGACGCCATGCGAAACGTACATTTTCCACTTCGCCTTTAATCTTACCGTCACTTACCAGTTCGTATTCTTTCTTGTCCATCTTCACCAACGGATTCTTTTTGATCCAGTCGATGTATTGGTATGCCCATTCTTTGGCATATTTCTCGTCACCCGATACACGGTATGCCTTACCCATCGGAGTAAACCATTTATGACGGTGCAACTGCCAGCGGAGTTCATTGTCTTTCACCGGCCAGTATTGCCAGTTGATATCTTCTCCGTAGTTGTAAGAAGGCTGGTAACCTTTGTGAACAAAGAATGTATGTTTCAATCCGTCGTCCGCCCATTGCTGTTCTTCTTTGCCGATAGTGATCTTTTTCAGATTAATATCCGGAGTCTTCACATTCGTACGTGCACGGTAGTAGTCGAGCAGTGCTTTTGCGGCATCCTCATCTTTGCCTTCCTGATGTAAGGCTTTTACTTTCTCCAATCCGGGGTAGTCCAGGTTGAGAAGCGAGAATACCTCGCTTTTCAACTCTTGGGCATAACCTTTGCCTACGAAACAAGCAAATGTCAGCAGGACGATATATTTCAGAGTTTTATTCATGATATCATTTATTATTCTGCAAATTACAATTTAGATTTGAATTTTCTCAGCTATGTTACTCAATAACTTTCACCTCTCCATTCTCCAATCTCAACTTCTTCAAGTCCATGAATCTCTTCAATGCTTCCAAATAGTAGTAGTCAGCATAATTCAGCGGAGTATCGATTTCAGAACCGTTAGGCAATGATCCGACAGAGTGCATTAAGATGAATCCCTGGTTTTCGCCGACTTTGGCAAGGTATGCGTCGCTTGAAAGGCTTTTCAGAATTTTTTCTGCATAATCCAGATATTTCTTTCCGTCGGGTACCATTGTGCTAAGTTCAATGAATCCTGCGGCTGTTACAGCAGCAGCCGAAGCATCGCGTGGAGTCTCTTCGGTGACAGGAGCATCGTAGTCCCAGTAAGGAATTGCATCGTCTGTTTTCACGCGCTCCATGATCATGTCGGCTATGTTTACGGCAAAGTTCAGGAAGGTAGTGTCATTTGTTTCGCGGTAGCAGGAAGTGTATCCGTATACAGCCCAAGCCTGTCCGCGCGACCATGAAGAATCGTCGTTTTTACCCTGGTGAGTCTGTTTGCGTTCTACTGTGCCGTCGTTGTTATAGCTTACTACATGCCAGCAAGTATAGTCAGGACGGAAATGATTTTTCATCGTAGTGATGGCATGCTTGATAGCGACATCCTTGTATTTGTTGTCGCCTGTCCATTTGCTTACAGTGAACAGAAGGTCCAGATTCATCATGTTATCGATGATTACCGGGAAGTTCCAGCTGCCAAAGTCCCATGAACGGATGGCTCCGATTGAATCGTTGAAACGTCCGCTCAGGTTATCGGCAGTTTCTTTCATGACAGCTTTGATGGTATCGTTAGGAGCCAGACGCTCAGCGTTTCCGTAGCTGCAGTTGATCATAAATCCCAAATCATGTGTACCTTTATAGTAGCGTACCGGATTCAGCAGGTTTGTATATTGAATGGCATCCGCTTTCAGTGTATCATTTCCGGTCAGTTCGTATGCGTACCACAGTGATCCGGGGAAGAAACCGCTTGTCCAGTCGTATACTACACATAAACGACGTTTGCCCATTTGTTCGGCAGTAGGTTGCGGACGAAGTGAATCCTGAAAAGTGGAAGGATCTCTTTCTAATTGGCGGCAGAGGAAATCCATGTCATATCCGGTGCGGATTGAACGTGGAAGCTTACCGGTTCCGTCAATTTCTTCTGCTGTAAGTTGTAACTGGGCAGAAGCTACATCCAGCCCTTTCTTAATCCAACTGTAGTCTTCCTTTGGAGTTGTCTGGCACGATGCAAGTGCAATGGCAACCGAAGCAAAGAGAACAAGTTTCTTTTTCATGTTATTCATTTTAAGTGATTGTTTTTAGAAGTTTTGTAATTGATGCAAAAGTAGATGATCTGTTTAATTTTAAATGATACGAATGTTGAAAAGGACATTGAAACAGAATTTCGACTATTAGTTTTGTTGAAAAAACTATTAATTTTGTCAAGCATGCCCTTTACAAGGGGGCTAGAGCCCTATTTCCGTTCGTTTAAAATGAAATCTTTTTTCTTTCTCCTGCATTGAAATGAGTCTTTTTTATTTGGTTATTATAAACAATTTCGATGGTCTGTTCGTATGGACTGGTAATGTTTGCGACTGTCATTTTTCCTTCTTTCCACTCCATGTCTATAGTAAATCCGCCTCGTGCTTTTAGTCCTTTTATGCTTCCTTCTTTCCAGGTAGGGGGGAGGGCCGGGAGCAAATGAATATTTCCATTATGACTCTGCAATAACATTTCCGCAATGCCGGCAGTAGCTCCGAAATTGCCATCGATTTGGAAAGGAAGTGCATTCAGTAAATTTCGATATAATCCCCCGCGATTATCAGCTTTGACATGGGGATCGATATAATTGACCAAATTACTCAACGCTTCATAAGCATTTGATGAATCGTACAAACGTGCCCAAAGAGAGATTTTCCATGCCATGCTCCATCCTGTTGTTTTATTTCCACGGTCATTCAAAGATTTCCATGCTGCCTTGAATAGTTCCGGAGTGTTGTCTGTAATGTCACATCCCGGATACACCCCGAAAAGATGAGATACATGGCGATGTTGCGGTTCGCTTTCTTTATATTCTTTGTCCCATTCCAATAACTGTCCTTTACTACCGATTTGGTATCCTTTCAATTTACTTCTCTTTTTGATTAACTCCGAACGAAAATCCCTATCAGTCTGAAGTATCTTTGAAGCTTCAATTGTATTGGAAAACAAGGATCGGATAATGGCAATGTCCATCGTACTACCTTCGCAGACAGATGCCGGAGTGTCGTCAGGCATAAGATATGCATTCTCAGGAGAAGTACTGACTGGAGTTACCAGTTCTCCTTTACTGTTTTCGATTAGCCATTCGGAGCAGAATGTTGCTGATCCTTTTAGTATCGGATAGTATTTCTTTAGAAAATCCACGTCTTTCGTAAATAAGTAGTGTTCCCATATATGATTACATAACCATGGGCCGGACATATTCCAGAAAAACCAATAAACAAATCCGTCTGATGGGTATGCTTCCCGCCATATAGATATGTTATGATGAATAGCCCAACCATTTAATCCATACATATCACGAGCCAGTTCTTTACCTTTATCTGCTATTTCTTCAATGAGTTTGAATAAAGGCTGGTGACATTCTGATAAGTTGGTGACTTCTGCTGGCCAATAGTTCATTTCCAGGTTTATATTTAAGGTGTATCCTGAATTCCATGGAGGTAATACCTGATCATTCCATAAGCCTTGCAGATTCAAGGGTTGTCCTTCGCCTCGGGAACCGGCTATCATTAAATAACGTCCGAACTGAAATAACTGTGCGATTAATGCCTGATCTTCTTCTTCCTTGAATTTCTTTAACCGTTCGTCTGTCGGCAATTCTTTTTGTAGTTTTTTCGCCGGAAGAATAAAAGATACCCGGTTAAATAAGGATTGATAGTCAATGATATGTTTCTTTTTTAATTCTTGGTAGTTTTCTCCTTCACTGATTTGCCGAAAACTCATAATTTCTTGATGCGGATTCTTACCTTCTTTGCTCGGACTTTTACGCGGCCCGTTATAACTGGTAGCAGCATATAGCATGAGGGTCACTTCACTGCAATTTCGGGCAGTGACCTGATGGTTTGAAATGGATAGTGTTCCACCTTTATGACTTGGAAGGAGACATGCTTCGAAAAACGTTCCCTTTCCATCCATTTCGTTTCCATAAATCACGTGCTTTTTCTGTATGATATGTCCTGCGGCATTAAAATATTCCGGATGTAAATGTTGAGTATTGAAACGCTTCATGTGTTCTGTGTCTCTTCGTTGAGCGTGTGCAGGTGCCTGCCCTTTCAGGTAAACAACTTGTGAATCGGACTCATTCGTTACAGGATGTGGAGAATTCAGATAAGCGGTAAAACTTAAAACCGGTTTTGAAGCCTTTAAATGTATAACAATAGCTTGTGCCGGATAAGATGCAAAGACTTCTCTGCTTATCTTTACGCCATTTTGTTTATAAGAAGTTGTAACAACTGCGTTTTCCATATCCAGCGAATGGATATAGTCTGTCACGGTTGCTTTGGAAGCAAAGTCGATATATAAATCTCCGAAAGGTTGATAGGCTTCATTGAGTCTGCCAATCCATTTCTCTTGCATGATAGTTCCTGCTTCTGCGTTTTTTCCTTCGTTGAGTAACTGGCGTATATGAGCGAGATCAGGTACTATATTTATGTTTTTAGGAGTTTCCGGCTCTCCGCTATAAAGAGTGTTCTCATTGAATTGTATTCTCTCTTTCTGTGGATTTCCAAAAATCATGGCTCCCATACGTCCGTTACCTACAGGCAATGCTTCTTCCCATGCTTTTGCAGGAGACTTATACCAAAGTGTCAGATTGCCCTGGGCGTTAGTACCTGTTATGCAAAGAGTAATAATAAATAATGCTATTAATCGAGTTTTCATAATTAATGATCAGCTTGGTGTAATAAAAGCGTATAGTTTTCTCCCCGGATAGTAGAAATGGTTATATATGTTTTGTCCTTTTCTTTATCCAATGATACTTTTATTGTTTTTTGGGGACATTCCACATTATATAGCCCATTGATGGTCAGTTGCGTATCATAAGGCTTCTCTTGTTGTATTACATCTTCTTCCGTCAGTAGTCCCATATGTGCACGGGATATTCTTCTCATATCCGGTTCACAAACAGAGAGTTTAAATGAATTGTCCTTCTGCTTTTCCAGTATATAAGAAAGCGGAATATTTACTTGGGATACCAGTTGACCTTCATACTTCTTCTGTGCATTGAAAAGAGCGCCGCATGTAATTTCTTTCGTTTTATAGGTAACAATGTGCGCATCGTTATCCTGTGCTATTACTTTTATCGGACTCTCGTTGGATAATAGTTGACGGGCCAATACTTTTTTCTTGTTTTTAAGTATATAATAGTGATATTTTGCCGCCTCCGGTGCGGTCCCGTGTTCTATATAAGCTCGTGTGTGAGAGCCTTCACTGGAAGTTCGTACCGCTCCTCCTTTTACTGCGTACATGAGTGAAGGGTCTGTCAGAATATATCCTTCCGGCATTCTTTCTTCACTGGTGTTTCTGCTGAACGACTGAAACAAAGTAGTGACTGTAGGGTATCTTTTATCTTTAGTTTGGATGTCCGAACCCAGGCAGAGCAGGAAATCCTCAAATACAAAGACTGATTTGTTGGCACGGAATGACTGATCGTAAGTGATATCGTGCATTCTGAAAGAGAACATCGCATTTTTGTCGGAAGCATGTACCCCCGTTAAGAATGTCTCATCTGAGAAATTACGATGTCCGGAACTTGATCCGCCTTTATCTTGCAATACTTTATCAGGTAATACTTTGGTAGTAGCTCCCGGAATATAATTCCAGTCGAAGTCTGTTTCTTGCGGATTGAAAGATTTATGTCTGTTTTTAAGGTCAAAATATTCTATTTGACCATAGCCCAGATAGCGTCCTTTGGTGTTTTCTGTGGCAGAAGATTCAAAGTCCCATATATAGCGGCTGAATCCCTTGATGTCGAAATGAAAAAGACTGTCTTTAACAACCAATAATCCGGAATAAGGCATGAACAGTGTACCGGTGACAGGCTTTTCTTTAGCAATGGAACTTGATGCCAATTGAGTTACTAGCTCGATTTCTCCTACGGTGCTGGTATATGCTAAGTTTGAATTCACGTTACTGATATATTCAGTGATAGCCTGTTGGTTTTCTGTGGATTCAAGTATTCGCTTGAAGGCAGCTGTTAATTCTTTATCCGGTTCTTTAAATGACAGAGCTGTATAGGCAAAAGCCGGTAATAAGGTCTCTAAAATCTGTTGTCCTTTTGGGAAACGTCCCACAGTTCCGGCAGGTACCTCCAGACCGGCGCAAAAGAAACGGAAGGTCAATAACCCTTGTTTCAGATTATGCAATGTTGTTTCGGACAGTGCATAAGGAGTATCGTGCAGTAAATAAGCAATGAGTGCACCTGCATAAAGTGCATGAGGGTAATACGCACTATGATAAGGACCTCTGTGATGATATCCGGAGAAGTCAGCTTTGAACGTCCCGAAAAATCCCGGAGCTATTCCTAATGCATTGTCCATATAATACTTGAATGCAGTCAGGGCAACTTCCCTTTCTTGTTTATCATTTTGTGATAGCGCGTATATTAGCTTTGGAATCGCCAATGCGCGTAAGTTATCTGCTACTTCGCCGGCATGTGAAGGAAGCTGATAGCATGCCCCGAACATGGTAAACCAGTTCATCGTTTGGAGTTCACGTTTTAGTTGTTCCGGAGATAATTGTTCTTTGAGCAAAAAGAATGAGTGAAAATAGCCGGAACTTCTAAGTTTCTCAAAACATAAAGTTCCCATACTGCTGCCGTCTGCCCAGCCTTGGTCGTTGAACCAATCATAAATGTAAAGTGCTTTTTTCAGGCTTTGATCATTTTGATTTTTACGATAATCCAGTGCCAATGGAAGCAGGATGTTTTCATTAATGCTCCTGAACTTTTTAGCTTCTTGTCCGTCTATGATAGTGGGTGCTCCCATCGGGAATAATGGTTCTCCTTGAGGAGTATGATCTTCGGTATATTGGATTTTGATTTTTTGGGCAGCTTTCACACCATTCCGAATAAATGTCTTTTCATTTTCCGTTCTCATTTTTATCCATCTCTCAGATGAATGTTGCCCGCTGCCAAGATACCAGGTTGTTAATCTGTCTGTGATGGTTGTAATCTGATTATCTTCGGCTGTGATTACTTTTTCTACTTTTGGAGTAGCATTTCTATAGCCAATGAAGTCAGGTATTAAACTATAGTCAGTACGATTCACCTTATATTGTGCATCCGACATATTCTGCCAGGAAACTTTAGACGTGAACTCTAAAAGATCTATGTAAGTAACTCCTTTTTTTGTATGCTGTGGGAATTGTATTTCGACTGACTGAATATTACTTTTGGATGACATATTCATGTCTCCTTGAAATTTAGCCCAAATACATCGCCAACCTTTAAAGTCAAGTAAGAAGGGAAGTTGGCATACTTCTTTACCAGTCTCATCTCTGAAGGAAAACAGTAAATTCTCTTTGGTGGGAGATTCGTTATAGATCCATGCGTTCATACCACCATTTCTGTTTCTACATGCTTCAGAAATACCGGTAGGTGAGGGGATAGTGAGAACTGCGTTCTGTTTCCATTTGATTTGAAGTGATCGACTGCCTGATTTGTATTTCTCAGAGGAAATATGGAGCACGCCTTTATCTATTTTCCAACCTTCGGGCACTTTTCCCTTCTCAAATGAATAGGTTTGGGAGAATACCGATTGACTGATGGCTAAAGATATAAGAAGAATTACTATGCTAAGATTCTTTTTCATGGTATATAGAAATCAGTGAAATAAAGAATTATGATAAAAGCGTTACCAAAAGAAAGACTATTTCTTCGGTAACGCTTTCATGTTATATTACAGTATGATTATTTACCATCCCGGATTCTGATTGAATTGAGTACACAAGTCCATTTCCTGTTGTGGTATGGGGAGTAACTCATTCTTATTCTTTTTAGTATAATCGACGCATACATAGAATTCGTCACCGGCACTATACCAGTCAACTAAATCCTGAGCTGTTTTTCTGATGCTGTCGTAGTAGATTCCCCAGCGAACTAAATCTTGTCTGCGATGTCCTTCGAATGCCAATTCATAAGCTCTTTCATTACGTACGGCTTTTTGGAATTCGTCGTAAGACAATCCGGATAAGTCTGAGGCGCTGTTGTCGGTTTCCACAGGAAGTCCGAAGCCGCGTCTGCGTACCATATTGATAGCCTTATATGCTTCGTCGGTCGGTCCTTGCTTCCATTCGTTCAAAGCTTCTGCATATAAAAGTAATACATCAGCATAACGTAATATATACCAGTTGATATTGGAAAGATTAGCATCGATAAGATAGTTGGCACTGTTTACATATTCTTCTGTATCCCATTTTCTCGGGCATACATTATCGATATAGGATTTCTTTAATGCATCTTTAGCATCGTCTTTGATGGCATCTTCAATATTACCGCTGGCATTGATTACAAGTTTGACTCCATCTTCACCGGTAGTCGTGTTTTTACCATATTTGTAATCAGCAAAGGAGTACTTCCATCTGTTATCACTTTCACGGTCTTTCCAGTCGCGCAGGAAAGTCGGGATGACACGCCAGTTACCGGCATTACGGACGCTTCTGATACCGCTTGCCTGTACACCGTTCCATTTACCAATACGTCCGCAAGGGTCATTAGCTGATACTCCGGTAACGGTAGGAGCATAGAAACTTACTTCGATCAGACTTTCTTCGTCATCCCAAACACCATTACAAGTGTTCTTCCATAATTGTTCGAAGTCAGAAAGCAAGTGATGTTTACCCGATTCGACTAGAATCTTAGCAGTTTTTGCTGCATTTTCCCATTTGCTTGTATCATGGATAGGATAGCCTGCCCAAGTAGCGTATACTTTAGTCAACAGTCCGAGTGCGGCGCCTTTAGAAAGACGGAAACTGTTGTCAGAACGTATATTGTCATCCACTGAATAAGGCAGATTATCAATAGCGTATTGCAAATCAGTTTCTATAAATTTATATACGTCTGCGGGATCTGCTTGTGTGAAAGTAGATGGATGTTGACGGGATTGAGCAGTATTGGTTATCAATGCTACATTCCCAAACCAACGTACTAATTCGAAATAGTACATGGCACGCAGACAACGTGCTTCTGCCATATAGACAGCGGCTTTCTTGTAATTACCTTCATCGTAGGTTCCGATTTTTTGTCCCAGTGTCTCGATAAAATCGTTTGCATCATAGATAGCACTGTATAGGTTTGCCCATGTTGTTGCTATTTCTGTCTGTGAACTGGTATAAGCGTTTGAGGGAATCAGACGAAGTCCGTCGGTACTGTTACCTGTTACTTTGGCAATATCACTGGGGATAGTAAAGTACAAAGATAGGTGGAAACCATAAATACCATCCTGAACCATATCACGATATACGCCCAGAAGTACATTTTCTGCTTCTGCCGCATTCTTCATGTAGTTTCCTTTCTCAATTTCTGTATAGCTGGTCTCATCTAATGAGCAAGATGAAACGGTGATTGCACAGGCTAATGTGCATAAGTAGTATTTGAACTTTTTCATTGTCTTTTTTTTGTTTAGAATTGAACTTCTACACCAAATGTAAATACTCTACTTTTCGGATAAGCACCCCAGTCGAATCCTGGCATAAGCGGACTGCTTTTCATATTCACTTCAGGATCGTAACCGCTATATTTAGTCAGGCAGAATAAGTTCTGAGCTGTACCATATACACGCAAGCGGTTGATATATGCTTTTCTTGTCCATTTATTAGGGAATGTATATCCTAATGTTATGTTTTTTAAGCGAAGGAACGAACCGTCTTCAACGAAACGTGAGTATAATTCATATTTTACATATCCTCTGGCGGAAGGCACACGATTAGATGCATGTGTCGGAGTCCACCGGTCGGCAACTTCTGCCAGTTGATTACTTCGTTCGTCTTGCGATTGTGTATTGAACATACGCGTCGCATTATAAACATCGTTGCCATATTGGAACTGGAACATGAAGCTGAAATCAATGTTTTTGTAATTGAAGGTGTTGGTGATACCTCCGTACCAATCCGGTTGGCCGTTTCCAATAGTGGTACGGTCGTCAGGAGTAATGACACCGTCTCCATCTATATCTTTATACTTCACCATACCCGGTTCCACCGTCTTACCGGCATGTTTGCTTATATCTGCCACTCCGGGTTTCAGTTGCATTGAACCGTTAGGAAGTACGTTGAAATCAGATGTTTGGTAAACACCGTCAAAAACATATCCATACATTTGTCCAAGTGAAGAACCTACAATGGAGATATAATCATTTCCATTGAAGTTACTGTTGAATTTAGTTGCTGACTGTATATATGTATTGCCGTCCTGCAACGCTTTCAATGTATTCTTAATGAATGAAATGTTGAAATCTGTCTGCCATAAGAAGTTACGAGTTTGAATATTAGTGGAATTGATGTTCAATTCGATACCTTTATTCTCAATCTTACCAATATTCTGCCATTGAGAGTTGAATCCTGTTACATAAGCAAGCTTTTGTTCAAGTAACAGATCTTTGGTGTTCTTTAAGAAGAAATCTGCTGTCAGGTTCAGGCGGTTATCAAGAAGGCCGACATCAATACCTAAGTTATCAGTGGTAGATCCTTCCCATTTCAGATCTTTGTTAGCCAGTTGTTTCGGACTCAGCACTGTGGCCATTTGTTGTCCTATTCCATATTTGCTTGATGAATACAGATCCATAGACAGATAGTTTGTGATACGGTCATTTCCTACTGTACCCCATCCAAGGCGGAGTTTTAAGTTTGATATCGGAGTTATGTTCTTCATGAATTTTTCTTCCGATACACGCCATGCTGCGGAGAATGAAGGAAAATATCCCCATTTATTTTTTGCAGAGAATACGGTAGAACCGTCAGCACGTATTGTAGCAGTAAATAGATAACGGTTGTCGAAGTTGTAGTTACCTCTTGCAAAGTAAGATAACAGTTTCTTGTCGCTTCTTGAAGTTGATACGCTGCTAGGAGTGGCTCCTATTCCCAGATTGTCGTTACCCAGGTTTGGGAACGGGAAATCTTTGGATTGTCCATATAAAAGTTCCGAGCTTCTGAATGAAAACTCATGTCCTAACATGATATCAAACGTGTTTTTCTTATTGATTTTCTTTTTATAAGTTAATGTGTTACTGCTCTGCCAACGTAAGTCTTTCTGCATTTGTGTAGAACCATAAACGCCTCCACTACGATATGCCTGGCTGGAGTTTTCACCATAGAAAAGATCCCTTCTGGTATTAGTCGTATTGTAAGTGGCTGATGCTTTGAATGTCAGGTTTTTCATCAATTGTACTGTCAGTGCAGCATTAGCTCCCCACAATTCAGATTGTCTCCGGTCTTTTACAGCTTCAGCCTGTTTAATTGGATTAATTTGTGAATAAGTGGTGTTTTCACTTAATTCCAATGGGTCAAAAACAGAATTCAGAAGTTCATCGTTTGTTACATTGTTACCTCCGGTAGGACGGAAACGTAATATATTTGATAACATATTTAGTGTTCCTCCGGTACCTGAAGTACCGATGCCTTCTTTCACCGTATTTGCATAGTTGATAGTAGCATCAAAAGTGATGAATTTAGTAATCTTTTGGTTGATGCGTAATTTACCTGCATTCTTTTTATAGCCACTGTTCGTGAAGATACCATTTTCATCAAAATGTGAGAAAGAGGCGGCATATTTAGTTTCTTTTGTACCGCCGCTGATACTGAAATCATGGTTCTGAGACCAAGTCGGTTTGAATGATTCACTCTGCCAGTCAATTCCGGGATCCGTCAGGTAGTCTTCCAAAGTTTGATGACGATAAGGAACTCCGTCAGAATCATTTCCTTCTTGATAATAAGTCGTTCCGTATTTAGTCGGGTTGAGTTCTACTTGTAATGCGGCAAACTCATATGTGCTGAGCATGTCCAGTTTTTTAGGAATGTTACGATAAGTAGCCGACCCGTTATAAGTGATAACGGCTTTTCCTTCTTTACCGGATTTTGTTGTAACCAAAACTACACCATTAGCAGCGCGTGCACCATAAATTGCAGAAGCTGAAGCATCTTTTAATACTTCGACTGATTCAATGTCTGAGTTAGGAAGATAGTCGATACTACTAACTTCGAATCCGTCAACAATATAGAGTGGAGAAGAATCTCCGTTTACTGTACCAACACCACGAATTTTGATATCGAAACCCGAACCGGGAGTACCATCCGACTGGGTGATCTGTACACCGGCAATCTGACCTCCAAGTGCTTCTACTACAGAACCTGTTTTGAAACCTTCAATAGATTTTGCAGCTACAGAAGAAACGGATCCTGTCAAGTCGCTTTTCTTCATACTGCCGTAACCAACTACAATTACTTCGTCCAGCATTGCATTGTCTGGTTCTAATTTGATATTCAAGTTCTTTTGACCTTTTATTTTGATCTCTTGGTTCTTATAGCCAATGTAGCTGATAATCAATGTTGCATTACTATTCGCTTTAATGGAGAATTTTCCGTCAAAGTCTGTAACTACTCCTTTTTGAGTGTTTTTTACTTGAACCGTTGCTCCGATTAATGGAGTATCCGTTTCATCGATAACGACACCGTTTATTGTGATTTCCTGAGCAAATGAGGTAATCGCAATTAAGAGAGCTAAGAGGGTAAAATACCCTCTTTTACTCAATGCTTTAAATTTTATATTGTACATATCTATTCTATATTAGATTTAAATTAGAAACTTTCATCAAACCAAATGGCTAATGGGAATGTCAGACTTTCCAAGCTAGAGGGTGACGGTGCAAGATTTGCTTTGTTACCATCAGTAACGAAAGTCATTCTTCCGATAAATACACCATTAGCATATACTCCTTCAGAATCTTTCCATTTGCCTGGATTGATTGTAACCGACAGGTCTTTGTTGTTAACATAGCCCAAAGGTAAGCTGAGGTTAGTATTGTCATAGTAAGACATCGGAGCTCTGGCACCTGTATTGTTACTCTTGCCTAGTGCATCCCAATATGCTTTCCAAAGTATATTCATAAAACTACCTGAGTCTGATTGTTTTCCATCTTTATGTGCCTCAATAAAACTATAGTAATAGAAATCTCTACGATAATCCATTAGGAATAATGAATAATCTGTAGTAACAGTTCCGTCTACTGTGACTACTGGAGCTGGTGTTGTACCCCCTTTGGAAGGATTCATTTTTACAGCAAATGGGGTATACTTAACCAATACTGTTTTTTGAGCATTATTAAAACGCAGGAAGAGTGGAATCGTTTTGGAGATAGCTTCCTCACCGTCACCAACAGTAGCTGTAACAAACAATACTCCACAACCATAGTTGCTGTTCCATGTAGCACTTGTGAATGAAATCTCACCGGTATCAGAGATGGTGGCACCTCCTCCTACTGGATTATTTTTAGCTACAATGCTCCATTTTACCGGACGTCCTTGTGGTATGTCGGTTTTTGCAGATAATGTAGCGGCCTGGAAGTCTTTCTTTTTGTTATATTCAAATTGATCAGCATAGTTTTCTTCAGGGGTAAGTCCCAGGTTATTTCCATAACGTATGTAAGTGAAATAGTTAGGATTTGCTGCAATAGTCAGTGTAAAGGTTGAAGTCTTCTCACTCTTGTCATTTTTCGCCTGTACTGTGATTGTATATGTGCCAGTTTCTATTGAATTGCCTTTTTTTGCAGAAATAACACCAGTAACTCCATCAATATTAAGTTTATCGGCTAATCTGGAGTCCAAGTCAATGAATGAGTAAGTAAGTTCGTCTCCATCTACTTCTTCCGGACCAAATTCAAATGCAACAGATTGTATCTTTTCCTGGTTTGCATATTGAAGTTGGGTAATAGGGTTAATGAATGCCACTATATTGATAACAAATGTATTATCAAAGTCTTTGCTGCCATATTGGTTGGTTGCTGTAACAGATACATTATAGCTATTATCTATTTCTAATCCGTTATTGGCGGCAAGGGTTATGATTCCGGTCTGTTCATCTATAGATATGGTTGAAGTTTCGGGAGAGATTGATTTTATCTTATACGTCAGTCCTTCTGGAGATCCTTTGAGAATTGGAGCTCCGGACACATATGCTTGATCTTTTTCTACTCTCACCGATGCGGGTTTGTATGTTAACGTAAGCGGACTGGAAGTGATGTTGAATGTAACAGCATTTTCGTATATACCTGCTCCTGCTTCTGTTGTTAATTTAAGATTCAACACATATTTACCAGGAAGAATTTCTCCTTCATATTTATCGTTGACTGTGATTTTTCCGGTATTGGAAATAGCAAAGTATTCCTTTCCTTCTTCTTGAATGATTTCATACTTGCTGATGTGTACATGTGTTCCTTCTTCAGTTTTTACCTGAGCACTGGCAGACTCTTTATAGATGTCTGCAAAATCTACTGTAACTTCGCTTGGGTCTACTGTAATTCCGTCAGGAACCGGTGCCAGCATATTTACAGTGATTACATCTTTAAACTCGTAATAATTTCCATTTGATATACAAGATACACTGATGCAGTAAGTGCCGACAGGCAGATTATCCGTATTAGCTAATTTAATAGCTCCTGTACTAGGATCTGAAATTTGAAAACAATCTGTATCGTATACTTCTCCATCAAGAGTAATGCGAGTGATAGAAAAATCTGAGGGTGTACCTCCGATGTAAGTCGGTCCGGACATGTTGAAATTCATAGAGGGGCCTATGTCGGTAATACCGGCATAGAAAATCGCAAACTTGGTAGAGTCAGTTGTCTCCGGATCCGTGCAGGAGGAGTCCGTGACACACAATCCAACTACCATTAAGATTGCCAGCAATCTTGAAGTAATGTTTTGTAATTTAGATCTCATTTTTCTTAGGTATATTAAATTATAAAGTATAAGATAATTCGTATTTCTTGCCATTGATAGTTACTTCTACCGCAGCACCATTTGTATGGAATGTACCTGCGTCTTCAGGAGTATTATCGGTAAACTGAGCATCCATAGTCAGATTGTTTAGTGTAGAAACAGCTTCGAATGGATAGATTACAGTAATAAAGCGGGCAGCTCCATTCCCAGGTTTTCGTATAGTATATTGATAACCTTTGCGTGACGCATTCTTTTCTCCTAACTTATTGGAAACATCAGATGCAACATTTGATTTGCCAAAATCCTGGTTTGTCTCGGCAAAAGTGCGAACCAGTATGTTATTATTTGCAAATGTGGTATGTGCGCCATATTGATAAGAAGCGGACAAGTCATCATATACCGTTTCATTAGCTTCGCTTGAACAAAGATGGAAATTCAAATTGATTTTGTCTTTATTACCATCTCCGTATCCTTCGTCTACAAGAACAAAGAACTCTTTATCTACAAAGAATACAGCCCGACGGTGAGTAAGACCGGCTTTAATTTGATTCTGAGTAACCAAAATCTGTGTGTTTCCTTTGGTCTCATGTTTAAGGAACTCGCCTTTCATATACCCGTTGGCAATTGTTGCACTTAAGGCTGTCATTGTGTTATGATTCTTAGTTGCAAGGAATGTCTTGCGATCTTCATTACTTGCACTTGTTCCTCCATAAGAATATACACCGGCATCCGGGAAGAAATTACGTCCGTTACGATAGATACCGAATGTTCCGTTATCGGGTTGGCAGTGCCATTTGTTATCCGGATTATTATTGTTTTTCAGAATCATCATGGTCGAGCTTTTTCCCCATCCGCTACGTAACATATAATACCCGGAAGCATCATATATCTGTGTCAAACCGGCAGGTGTTGTTCCTTGTTTACCTTCTGTTGATATCCATTTCATTTCTGCATCATCCGGGAACATTTCAGAATACTGTCTCAGATTTCTTAATAATACATTTTTAGTATATGAAGCAGAACGTGTATCATTGAAGTTATCAATTGTATAGTCCGGATAGATGATATCCATAACAAAGCGGGCTGCTTTTCTCAATTGTTCTATATAGGTAGAAGGGAATAAGCTTAACTTGTTATTGAGTTGGGCGATTTTATATATATTATAGAATCCTGCAACTACTCCGATATGATAACTTGGGTCCAATTCATTTTGAACTCCGTCCTCTAAGAACTGTGCAGTAATCTGTTCAGTAATTTTTTGTGCTCCTTCATTCAGCCATGCTTCTGCATTCTTGAATTCGGGCATTAAAATACCTGCTGTAGTGATTGCTTGTACCTGGGTAACATAAATATTACTACCGTCAGTATAATAATTGTTGCGAATGCACTCTACTTCATTAGCAAAAGCAACAAGGAATGTTGAAAGCCATTGAGGGGTAAAGTTGGTAGATTGGATAAAATGAGGCATGATATCGATTTGGTCAAGCACTCTTTCGGCAGGTTGCAGGCCATACCACTGGACAGCATCTTTGCTTACCGTACCTTCCGGACAAGGAAAGGTATTCAGCCAGTCACTATAAACCTCTATCCATGATTGAATATATTTCTCATTCTGATTGACGCGGTAAGCCTTTGCTTGTGGAAGCATCCATTGATGACGGTGGGTCTGAGACTTAAATTCCTGGTCTGTAATTTCAGCAGGAATATAAGTCCAGTCTATCTTTTTATCTTTATCAAATAAATAATAGACTTCTTTGCCGTTTTCTTCTTTTTCCTTAAAGTTACGTACATAGAATCTGTGTTCCAATGCCTGATCAGCTATATTCTGATCAAAAGCAGTAATAGAAGGGTTGATCAGATTGATATTCGGGTTGCTGACATCCGATCTGTTTCTATAGTATTTTAATAACTCATGAGCAGCGTAATAATACTCATTAGCTTCATAATACTCTTTCACCTTTTCCAGACCCGGATAATCCAGGTTGATAACCTCGAATAACTTTTCATTAATTACGCCATTCGGTTGAGGATTAGGAAGCAAGTTAATGTTAGTGTCTCCATTTGCCAATAGTTCATCATCGTCATCCGTGCATCCGGTAAAAGCGAATAAGGCACAAATGCAAATAAAGAAGATGTTCTTCATACTTTATTAGGTTTTATAATTATTAAAAGTGTATTTTTACTGTTGCAAATGTAACTTCATTAAATATGATTCTTAATTTATGTTGTCCACACTTTGTTCAAAAATGACTTTTTTGATATTAATTTTGTTGAGACATATGCTATTTTTGTTCAAAAAGGTGGTTTTGTCTCTGAATTTTAGTTTTTTAGATATCAGAATGTAATATCTCTACATAGTGTCATAAGATACCTTTTGTACAATTTGAGCTGCTTAAATGGATGATTTTAAAATTCATTCAAGCAGCTCCTTTACATGTTGATTTCAATAGGTTATTTTGCCTTCTTTCCAAAATAGTTTTGAGACATATGTGATATGGGTGAGATACTAAAATCTGGAGATGTACCTTTAGGATACATGATGATTTCTTCTCCCTTTTTTAAGTCAATCAGATAAGTACCATTATTGACAGATTTTATTATAAAGTCTCTCTTTCCTGTGAAAATAGGATTAGAGATGTCGGTCATTACTATACAAGGCTCGCCGGCCAGGCTCTTTATATGCACGAATTCCGTCTTTCCCTGTTTTCTGCTGGCAGAAACTTTGAAGGCTCCTTCTGTGCGTAAACCGGAGTAGGCAACATCCTGCCAGGCATCCGGCACTGCCGGGAAAATCCTGATTTTTCCTCCCCAACTCTGTAGCAACATATCGTGGATGCACTGAGCACCTGATAACGGGGTTTCGATAACGGGGCCTGCTTCTTTATACATAGTGGTAGGGCTAAGAAACTTTCCGAATAATTTATTCAAATAAGCAAGTGCGTCATTTCCCTTACCGATAGCTGACGAGATAGAAGAAGCACCGGTACATGAATAACCTTGGAGTGCTTTGGGTTTACTTTGCCAAAAGGCCAGTGACTTCTCGATGATGTCAACAGCACCGGTTTGTTCAGTGTTGAGCAGATATAAAGGATAGATGGCAAGTAAATGTGAGTAATGCCTGTGAGAAAAGGCATAAGGCATGTCTTTTCCTATTAGCAAGCCGTTTTCATCCATAGGATAAGCCACCAGATCATAAAGAACACTTTGCCAAGTTTCCATCAGGGGATCCTGAATGTTCAGACGTTTTGCTGATTCAAGTAAGGTCTGACATCCCCAACGTAGCAAAGCGAGATCGAAGTTACAGTCTTCTACGGCATCGTATTCCGGTGAATAGGTTTTGGGGAGATGCAATTTGCCATCTTCGCCTTTTTCCAGGAAGTGCAGATAATAGTTGACAGCACCTTTTAATAATGGGAATAACTTGTCGCGTAACACATTATCATCCATCTTGTGGCGGTAGATGAGCCAGAGGTTATGGCATGCCCATGGTAATAATCCTACTTGTGCTTTACCTTTGCCGGGAATACCAATTTCCGTTGACATACATTCCAGATTGGAAGCCACTCCAATTCCTAAAGAATTAGAACGGTAGGCAGAAGGAACGTTGAGGCGTAGTTCGTCTATATGGTTGTAAAGTGCGTTTTCGAGTGAGGCGGCCAGGTCTAAATGGTCAGAGGCATTCAATGCCCAATAGGTTAGCTGTACGTTGAGGTTCCACCAGGCGTTGGGCCAGGGAGTTTCTGTCAGCCAGGGACCTGTATTGTCTATCAAGGCGCGGTCACCGCGAGTAGCGGAAGCCAGTTTGTACATCTGTATCCAGTAAAAGTTTTCTTTTTGGATTTCGGGCAATGTGATGAAACTGGCAGGATAATAGGCATTCCACCATTTGCGATGCGTACTTTGTAGCTTTTTAAATCCTTGACGCCCGGCTTTCTTTATTTCTTTCATACATATTTCTCCGGCATTTGTCTGTGGAAATGTATGTGTAAGGTTTATCCACAGAATGCGTTCTCCTTTTTCAGCTTTGCTTTCCTGCCATCCTACTACTGTTTCACCACCGGCAAGTAACTTTTGGGTGGATAAGTTTATATCATTCTTTTGACTGATTTCAGCAGCAGGATTGAGTTGATAGTCTTGCGGAATTTTGTCCATTTTATCTTGATTCTTGAAGAAAAGATAACGGGGACTATTAGCTTCGGCGGCAATCCATTCCCACTGAAAGTCTTTTTCTTCTCCTTCTGTCGTTGCTTTTACGATCATAATCATATCGTCTGCATGGACAAACGTTTTTAAATGGATCGCTCCTTTGGTAGTGACAATATCTGTTGTAGCTTCTGCGTTCCAAAGGTCGAGGCGCATCTTACCACTGATGATTTCCCCTTCGGGGTGTAATGCAAAGTGACCGGTGAGTAATCGGGGCGTCCCGAATACGTCTCTTTTTTCTCTGTGGTCGTGTACATCGCAGTTACTGGTTTCGAACCGTATGTAGTTTTTTTCCGGTTCTTTATAAATCATTAGACCCAGCCTGCCATTTCCCAGATAGGCTGATTCGTGCCAATATTCAGGCAGTACTTCCCATATCATATCCTGACTGCTCATGAATTCGGGCCAGTCAATTGTTTGTTGTATAGTTATTGAACGTGCATTAACTATACCCATACTGATGAATGATAAAATTACATAGATGTAAAGTCGTTTTTTGAAGCTCATAGTATAAACATTTCCTTTAATGTGGTTTATATTCTTTTGGTTCTGATATCTCTATACAAATGTAGAGAGTTATACAGCCAATACTTGTTCATAACGTCTATACTTTGTTCAAAAACAAATTAGCTACTATTAGTTTTAATGAATTATATATCAAATTTGTCTAACAACATACTTTCCTTGAATGAGAAGGTTATCCTTTTGATTTCTTGATATACTCCGTAGGTAAGCATCCGAAGTACTTCTTGAAACTGGTGGCAAAATATGACGGTGTATTGAATCCTACCATAGTACTGACTTCCGCTACCGTATATCGTCCGTCTTTCAGTAGCTTGGCCGCTTCGTTGAAACGAATCTTACGGATAAAGTCAATGGTTGATTCTCCGGTAATTGCTTTTAGTTTCAGATGCAGATTAGAACGGCTCATGTTCATTTCTTTGGCGAATTCGTCGGTAGAGAATTCGATGTTATCCATATTCTTTTCCACAATCGCCATGGCACGTTTCAGCAAGGCTTCATCCATTGCATTGAATGTGATTTTCTCAGGTTCTACTTCCAATGATTTGGCGTACTTATCGAGCATCCGTCTGCGTGTACGCATCATGTTCTGTATCTTGGTTGTCAGGATGGCAAGAGAGAATGGTTTGGGGATATAGTCATCCGCACCCATTTGCAGACCTTCCATCTGATCTTTGATATCGGTCTTTGCGGAGAGAATAATAACCGGGATATGGCAAGTCCGGATATTTTGTTTCACGTTCTTGCATAGCTTGATACCATCCATAACCGGCATCATGACGTCGGTGACAATCACATCCACTTCGTTGTCTTTCAGTTTTTCCAGTGCTTCTTCACCGTTCCCGGCTTCCAGTGTGTTGAACAAATCCGCCAGTCCGTTACTCAGGTAACGGCGGATTTCGTTATTATCTTCTACGATCAGAATTGTTCCGCGCTTCTTATCACCGGATTCCACAGATTCGTTTTCCACTTTCTCCGTGTCGATGAAATACATTGCTTTCGAATTGGTAGAATACACTTGCTCTTCTTCATTCTGTTCGTTATTGGAAGCTAACTCGGAAGGTTTGTAAACCGACAGATCCTGTGGCAGATAGACAGAGAATGTACTGCCTTTGTTTTCTTCGCTGTCCAGTTCGATACGCCCATGATGAAGTTCTATCAGACGTTGTACTAACGAAAGTCCGATACCACTTCCTACGTGTTCACTTTCTATCTGATAGAAACGTTCAAATATCTTTCCCTGTTTGTTGATAGGGATACCTATGCCTGTATCGCTGACTTGTAGCAATAGCCAGCCGTTCTCCTCTTTCAGAGTTACGGTAATGCTTTGCCCGCTTTCCGTATATTTAAAGGCATTGGAAAGGAGGTTGTTTACTATCAGTTCCAGATAGTTGGCATCAAAAAGAACTTCTTTGTCTTCCAGTTCAGAGTGTAGAGTATAAGTAATCTTTTTGTGGCGTGCCAGTTTATCGTAGAAAAGGAAGTTGTCCTGTATCAGTTGATGAGCGTTTCCTTTTTTCGCTTTTAGTTCGAACACTCCGAGTTCAGCACGGCGGTAGTCCATCAATTGGTTGACCAGATGCAGCAGGCGGTTTGCATTCCGTTGGATATATTCCAGTTGGTTACGTGTCCATCGGTCGCTGATTTTGTTAATGATCTCTTGCAGGGGAGTCAGAATCAGCGTCAAAGGTGTACGAAGTTCATGCGAGATGTTGATGAAGAAACGCATCTTCATCTGATTGATTTCTTCCTGATGTTCTTTGTCTCTGCGTTCTATTTCAAGCTGGGCTTCCATACTTTTGCGCATCCAGAAGAAGCGGAAAACAAAAGTGATGAAACCTGCGAAGGTTGCGAAGAAGATGAGTAGTGCCCACCAGGTCTTATACCAGATTGGCAGAACGATAATCTCCAATGCTGTAGGGATAGGATTCCATTTACCGTCGCTGTTGGCTGCTTTGACAAGGAATTGATAGGTTCCCTGTGGCAGGTTAGAGTAGGAGACGGTGCGGCTGTCCGTCAGATAATACCATTCCTTATCATAACCTTCCAGCTTATAGGCGAAAGTATTATGTTGTCCTGAGATATAATTGGATACCACGAACTCAATGGAAAAAGCAGTTTGCCAGGATTTCAGTGTGATACTTTTCGTTTCACTGATGTTCTTGGTCAGAATACCGGTCTCATCATCCGGGCGGACTACCTTATTGAACAGTTGCAGTTTGGTGATAACCACCGGAGGCGTATAAGGATTGTCGAGCAATAATTCCGGACGGAAAGTCGTGATTCCGTTGATACCGCCAAAATACATTTGTCCCACAGACGTACGACAATAAGAAGCGGTATTGAACTGATTGCTTTGCAACCCGTCCGATTCTGTAAAGTTACGGAATTTTTCCGTTTCCGGATTAAAGCAGGAAATCCCCCGGTTGGTACTTAACCAGAGTCTTCCGAAGGAATCTTCCAAAATACCGTATACTACGTTATTCGGCAGACCGTTGGTCGTGTTATACCGTTTGATCTGCTTGTCTTTTTCATTGAAACAATAAAATCCTTCGCGTGTACCTACCCAGATGATTCCGTTGGAAGCCTCGTAAATACAGTTCGTAAAGAGCTTCGTGACGTTGGAAACCGGAAGTATGGATGCTTTTTGTATATCCAGACCTTCTTGTTTAAAGACTGATAGTCCCTCTTCTCCACCGATCCATAAGCGTTTATGGGAGTCGCGGAATAGTGTCGTGATTTGTTTGGAGACGACCGGAGTGCCATCTTTCTCTTTTTCAATCGTAGTAAAACTTCGTTGTTCCGGATTAAAACGAACCAGTGCACTGAGTGTTCCCAACCAGAGATTCCCTTCTCCGTCGGGAAGGATGGCATAGACATTCTCATTCACCAGCTGGCTGTTGCGTTGGTTAAAGTTTTCTACCTGACCGCTGTTGCGGTGAAGGATACTCAGTCCGCCGGCATGAGTACCTATATATACCAAAGATTTCTTTTCGTCTACATATACCGCCTTGATATTGTTGGAACCGATGCCTCTTGCACTTTCATCCTCTTGCAGTGTATAAGATGTAAATCGCTGTGTAATCGGATTATAAAGATTCAATCCTCCGTCATTCGTTCCTATCCACAGGTTTTTGTCTTTATCTTCGACAATACAGCTTACTACATTGTCGCTTAACGAGTTTTTATAAGGAATATTGCGGATATTCTTGAAGCGGTTCCGGATAGGGTGATAATAGTTCAGACCACCGAAATAAGTTCCCAGCCACATACCGCCCTGAGAATCCATAAAGATACTGCGCACCGAACGTTGTGACAGACTGCCGTTTTCTACGGGGTTACTGCTGTACGAGGCAAAAGAATCAGTACCTTCATGATAAATATTCAAGTCGTTGAAAGTTCCGATCCATAAACGGTTTTGTGAATCCATTGCCAGTGAGCGGATGTAATTGGAACTGATACTCTTCGGGTTGGAAGGAGAATGCAGATAATTCTTTATTTCCTTCGTTTTCGGATTAATCAGGAACAGTCCGGCTCCTTCGGTTGCCACCCAGATGCGGGTAGGGGATTGCTGAAGAATAGCCTGAATCTGTTTAGTCCCTAAAATGGGGATCACTTTTTCAAAAGTTTTCTGAGTAATAGAGTAAGTATAGAGTCCGTCGGTCGAAGTTCCGATATAAATTTGGTCACCCTGTCTGTAAAGAGTGGAGGCGATTGTCTTATGCATCGCTGTGCTGAAAGAATCATCTATAAATTTGGATTCTTTGATATCGAACATGATCAGCCCTTCCGGAGTACTGATAAGTAACTGTTCCGGTGAAATCTCTTCGATACCGTTAACTTGCAAATGTTTCCCATTCTTTTCATAGAAGAAGTTCTGGAATATGTCTTTTTCCTCATCATAACGGGACAAACCATCACGTGTACCAATCCATACCCGTCCCTGACTGTCTGTTTTTACAATACGGGAGATGTCGTTGGCGATACTGTTCGGGTCATCCTCATTATGCTGATAAACCGTAAATGCATATCCGTCGTATTTGTTAACTCCGTCATAAGTGGCAAACCACATATTGCCCCTTTTATCCTGATCGATGGAGAACACCGTACTTTGTGATAGTCCCTCATTGATGGAAATATAGGAAAATGTGATTTGTTCCGGAGTTTCAGAAAAGGCGGAATGCATTCCTAAGCATAGGAAAAACAAGTAGATTACTATCTTCTTAAGCTTGCTCATTATTAGTTCACGAGATTAATAATGACGCCAAAGATAGTAATTTCCTTTAAATACCCCATGAATAAAGTACAAAAGACTGTATTCTTTTGGATAGTTTCGTAGAGATAATAAATAAGCCCGGCATCATACCGGGCTTTTATGCTTACAGAATTCGGTTCAGAAGCCGGGGCTTACTTGGATAAGTCTCCTATTTCATCCAGATTCTTCTGAATATCTTCGTCAGTCAGTGCGTAGTTCACTAAATCGCCTGCCAAATATTTGTCATAAGATGCCATATCGATCAGACCGTGTCCGGACAGGTTGAACAGAATCACTTTCTCTTCTCCTGTTTCCTTGCACGCCTTTGCTTCGCGTATAGCGGCAGCAATCGCGTGGCTGGATTCCGGTGCCGGAATAATACCTTCCGCCTGTGCGAACAGACAGCCGGCTTCGAAAGATTCCAGTTGCTGGATATCTACCGCTTCCATCAGATTGTCTTTCAGCAATTGGGAGACGATGACGCCTGCACCGTGATAGCGAAGACCGCCTGCATGGATATGGGCAGGAGCGAAGTTGTGTCCTAATGTAAACATCGGGAGCAGCGGAGTATATCCGGCTTCATCACCGAAGTCATATTGGAATTTACCGCGGGTCAGCTTCGGGCACGAAGCTGGTTCGGCAGCAACGAAACGCGTTTTCTTTCCTTCCAGGATGTTGTGACGCATGAATGGGAAAGAGATACCTCCGAAGTTGGAACCACCTCCGAAACAACCGATTACTACGTCCGGATATTCGCCCGCCATTTCCATTTGCTTTTCAGCTTCCAGACCGATAATGGTTTGGTGGAGAGTAACGTGGCTGAGTACCGAACCAAGAGTGTATTTACAGTTGGGAGTCATTTGTGCAAGTTCGATAGCTTCCGAGATGGCTGTACCCAGAGAACCCTGATAGGTGGGGTGAGCCGTCAGGATATCTTTTCCCGCACGGGTAGACATAGACGGAGAAGGAGTGACCTGTGCGCCGAAAGTCTGCATAATGCTGCGGCGGTAAGGCTTTTGTTCGTAGCTGATCTTTACCTGATAAACAGCGGCTTCGAGACCAAAAACTTTGGCAGCATAAGAAAGGGCGGCTCCCCATTGGCCCGCACCGGGTTCGGTAGTAATCAGGAGCT
>OGPM01001008.1_pt1 | contig 25509 bp, 23 predicted proteins | sample 1552961 | NCBI WGS metagenome assembly OGPM01 (sample SAMEA2580304, study PRJEB22360) | human gut metagenome | biome: human gut; feature: human-associated habitat; material: faeces | place: Denmark | collected 2008/2010
GTGCTGAATATCGGGTTTTGGCGAAGCCCAACAATCGTTTTTGAAGTCGGATTTGAAAAATTTGATTCAAAACTTGTGAGTTGGCACCAACTCGCCCTGCTTGCTGCGGTTGCAAACTCGAAAATTTTTTTGCAGAAAAATAACCGCCCGCTTCAAGTTGAACTTGAAAACGGACGGTCTGATTTGCAAAATGATTTTCAAATTTGGGAAGCACGTTGAGAGGCTTCATAGCACCCGCAAGCAATGCAGACGTATATACATCTGCTTATTTTGCGTTGCAAAATACTTGTTGGGAGCACCCAAACCCTTGAACTGCATCCGGGGGATGCAGGCTGTTTTAAGCAAATAAAAAGAAAAACTGTTTTACTTCTTGCGGAATTCCCCATACAGCCACTCTGCCAATGCCGACATAATAGCCTTATACTTGCTGGTATCCTCAAATAGGGAAGAAAAGGTGTCCTGCGCTTCGAGATAGCTGTCCTGTGCGGCAGTATCAAAAGCCTTGGGGAAGATGCTCTCGGTAAAGATCTGCGGATCGGAGCTGCGCGCCAGCTTTGCCAGCTTCGGGTCGGCCAGCAGACGGTCATGCAGGGCAGTAAGCAGCACCCGGTCGGCATTGGTGAACTCACCCTTGAACTTCTCGTTGATCTTCAAAATGATCTCGTCCAGCGGCTCTTTAGGGTCGTGGCCGAGAGCACCCTTTTGGGTGACCGGCTCGTAGACGCCTTTGGCGTGTTCCAACTCGATGGCACCGGCAAAGGTCTTTTGCAGCTTGTAATACTCCAGCTGCAATTTGCCCTCCAGATCCAGCGGAGAGACCTCGTCCGGCGGCAGCAGTTTGAGCAGGTAAGCGCAGAATACATTCTCCTTGTGCAGCTCTTCATCGAACATCCGTGCCACCTGCGAAACGTAGCCGTACCACTTGACAAGGCTGCGCAGCAGGCGGCGGAACTGGTACCGATCGGCCTGCGTTTTCTGGTTGTAGCGGTCTGCCACCGGCTTCAAGACGCTGCTCATGCGGCCCACGGCGTTTTTATCCTGCTTGGTGCTGCGGAAATACTCCTTGGCAAAGGCTTCCACGTCTGCATCGGAATAAACGGCAAAGCTCCGCAGCTCCTTCTGGGTCTTGTAAATGAGGTCGGTGTTGACCTCCTGCTCCAGAAACGTCTCCTGATAAAACGGCTGGAATGCCTCCCGGATGTCCTCTGCCTTGTTCACAAAATCCAGCACAAAGGTGTCGGTTTTGCCGGGGCAGGTACGGTTCAGGCGGGAGAGGGTCTGCACCGCCTTGACGCCCTTCAGCTTTTTGTCCACGATCATGGTGTGGAGCAGCGGTTCGTCAAAACCGGTCTGGTATTTTTCTGCCACGATGAGCACATTGAAGTTGTTATGAAACTCCTTTTTGGTCTGGCTCTCCGCAATGTGGCTGCCGTCGGCGCGGACGTTCAGGGACTGCTCTGTGTATTCCACGCCGCCGTCCGGTACGGCACCGGAAAATGCCGCTAAGATCTGCACATCGTCATAGCCCTGCTCCGCAATGTAGCGCTTGACCTCGTGGAAGTACCGCACCGCCGCCAGCCGGGAAGAGGTGACCACCATCATCTTGCCCCGCCCGCCGATCTTGTGGCTGGTGGTCTCCCGGAAGGTCTCTACAATGATCTTTGCCTTCTGGCTGATGTTGTAGGGGTGCAGCTCTTCATACTTGCGGATGAGCTTCGCCGCCCGGCTGGCAGGCAGGTCGGGGTTGTCCGGGATGGTCTTGGCAATCTTGAAGCAGGTGGAATAGGTCATGTAGTTTTGCAGCACATCCAGAATGAACCCTTCCTCGATAGCCTGCCGCATACTGTAAATGTGGAAGGGGTGGTGGCTGCCATCCGGGTACTCGGTGCCGAACAGTTCCAGCGTGGCGGCTTTTGGGGTGGCGGTAAAGGCAAAGAAAGACAGGTTCTTGTGCCGTCCGTGGGAGGTCAACTCCTTCACCAGTGCATCCTCCGGGTCGATCTCGTCCTCCGCTTTGCCTTCCAGCTCGGCATATTCCCGCAGCGCGTCCTCGGTGTCGGCAAGGGCGGCTTTCAGCTTCAAAGCAGAGGTGCCGGTCTGGGAGGAGTGTGCCTCGTCGATGATGACGGCATAGTTCTTCCCGGCGGTCTTGTTCACCTCAGTATAGATGACCGGGAACTTTTGCAACGTGGTGATGATGATGCGTGCGCCGTTGTTGATGGCATCCCGCAGGTCGCCGGAGTTTTTGTCCTCGCCGATGGCCTCCACCGCACCCAGCGTATGGTCAAAACCGGAGATGGTCTCCTGCAGCTGCGCGTCCAGCACGGTGCGGTCAGTCACCACGATGACGCTGGCAAACACCGGCTTGTTCTCGGTGTTGAACAGGGAAGCCAGCCGGTACGCCGTCCAAGCAATGGAGTTGGACTTGCCCGACCCGGCGCTGTGCTGGATGAGATAGTGCTGCCCGGCACCCTTTTGCCGCACATCTGCCACCAGCTTGCGCACAACGTCCAGCTGATGGTACCGGGGAAAAATGAGGGTCTTGCCGTCCTGCAGGCTCATAAACTTTTGCAGGATGTCCATCATGCTGTCCTTCTGGAACACTTCTTCCCAGAGGTAGGCGGTAAGGTAGCCGTTGGGGTTGGGCGGGTTGCCTGCACCGCCGTCCCGCCCGGCACCGTTAGAGCCCTGATTAAAGGGCAGAAAGCGGGTGTCCTTGCCCGCCAGCCGGGTGGCCATCCACACCTCGGTCAGGTCTACGCAAAAGTAGCCCAGAATGCGCTTGTTGAACTGGAAACACACCTCCCGGGGGTCCCGGTCGTGCATCCACTGCTGCTTGGCGTTCTCCACGGTCTGCCCGGTGAACTGGTTCTTCAGCTCAAAGGCGAACACCGGGATGCCGTTTACCGCCAGCACCATGTCCACCGAGTTGTGGGTGGTGTCGGAGTAGAACCACTGCCGGTTGCAGGTGATCTCGTTTTGGGCGTAGCGCTGGGCGTCCTTCTGGTTCAGCGCGGATTCCGGCTGAAAATAGCACACCCGGAACCGCCGTCCCCGGTGCTTGAACCCATACCGCAGCACCGAAAGCAGTCCGTCCGCATCGCAGGCATTGTTAAAGGCCGTGCAGAACTTCCGCACCGGGTTTACCGGGTTCTGCTTTTCAAAAAATGCCCACTCGTTGGGCTGGGTCTTTTGCACAAAGCGGATAAGGGTATCCACAAACAACCCCAGCTTGGGGTCGTAGCAATCCCCATTGCGGGTGTAGCCCCCGGCAGGGGAGAGCAGCGCCGCCGCAATGTCCGATTCAAACTGCTTTTCGGTGGTAATGAGGGGCATGGTTAGACCTCCTTATGGTCTTTGTTATCTTTTTCGGATTCGGGCCATTTTAAGAGTTTTTTCATATATAAGAATGTGGATAACAAACCTAGAGAAAACGAGGCAATAAAGAAAATTTTGATAAACCAAAACAAATAGATATTGGTGGTTTCAAAAGGTGAGAGAATTAGTGGAAAGACAATACATACTAATGAAAAAAGGCCAAAAATATTTAACCCGTCAGATGCCCCAACTGGATTTTTAAGTAATTTTTTATCTTTTTTATATTGTGAATTCTGAAAGCGAAGAGAGTCTAAAGAAGACTGCAATTGAGAAATTGTTCGAGCGTTGTTTTCATAGCGTTGCCTGTCCCAAATGGATGCTCTGAAAAAAGTATTAGGAACACGGAGTGTAGCTGAAAAAGGCGAAGAACTGCTGCGGTTAAACTGGCCTTCAAAATAGTTAAGAATAATAAGCGAAACATTTTTAGAAAAGGCGTCTTGCGCATATTCAAGTTCGGATTCTTTTTTCAAAGAACGGAGTTGCGAAATACTTGTAATCCCGGGGACCATGCTATGCTGAATCCGTTTATTAACGGCAATACCCGTTTCCCAATATGGCTGAAGAGTTTCGATTGAAAGGCTTTTTTCTGTAGAGCTTTCAAAAACAAGATTTAGAGATTTGCCCTGAATAAGATCAGCAATGTTGGATTCGATGAAGTCTAATGCATCACTATCATTGTTTTCTTTTTGAAGGGCGTTTTTCTGGGCCTCTTTTACAGAGATTTCTTTATCAAGCTCGGAGATTTTTGCCAGTACAGCGTCTCGCTCACTACTAATAGTGAGCAGTTTACTTGCAACAAGACCGCCTAAGATGGCGATAAAACTTGCAGACGCAGAGGATATTGTGGTAAGCAATGAAGTTAAATTGTAAGTTGGCATACTGTGTCTCCCACTTTAAGCAAAAGGACTAGCAATTATCAGGATTGAAAGAATAACGCAATTTTCTTCGGTAAGAGTTGGTTATACTACTACAAACAGTTCCAATATCATCGCAGAAAAGAACCTCTTTGCTGATACCAAAACTTTCTAAATCCAAAAGAATCCTTCGTTTTGAACCATTTGGAATTGCAATTCGTGCTAGAATGATAGAATCGTTTCCTTTGTTGATTGGCTCAATTTCTTCCTTGAAAATCCAATTTGATTCAGGCGCTCCAGTAGAATCATTGAAAGGTGAAGGAATAAAATGATTGGAAAAGACAAGATAGCGACCTTGTTGAGCTCTTTGACGTTGACTTCTGATGGGAGCGTAAACAAAGTGCGGTTCGGAAAAAACTCTGTGAAGCCAAGTAGCGGCATTTTCTAAAGAACCAATAGACGGGCTTTTTGAATGTAGCTGTTCGGCAAAATATGGCTGGCACATGATATTACAATAGAAATCCTGAAAAGTCTGACCAGCTATAGCGAAACGATAACTATCCGCAATGGCATTGATTATTGGGTAGTTTGCAACTTCAAGTTCGTTGTTCTTGAAAATGATGACTTCTCCATCTGAGCCGTTGTCAGTGTTTTTAGAGCAACAAGCAAAATAGAGTGCAACTAAGGCGTTTTCTGTAACATCTAGCAGACGGGTGGGAACACCATAATGCTGAAGAAGCGCTAATAGTTCTAACGGCTGCATATCTTCTCGGAAAACATCGGGAAGTTTGAATTTTGCCATTTCTATAAGATTGCGTTCTTCGTAAATCAGGCTATCGCTACTGAAGGATTCTATTGGCCGTGCGATAGCAGGAATTAGCTGATAACTATTATCGGCGTGACCACGAAAAAGGGGAATTTCATTGAATCGAGATCCATCTTTGCGCAGAGGAGCTTTGATTTCGCAAATTTGCGCAACAAATTCTGACAACGAATTTGCAGTATAATGTGCTACACTCATATCTTACACCTCCCTCTTCCCCGTTACAACCTCATAAATCAAACTTTTCTTATAGCTTTCCAGCTCTTTTGCCAGCTGCTCCTTTTTTGCAATCAGCCCGTCAATCTCGGCGCACTTGACATCAAGGTAGTCTGCAATCTCTTTTTGCTCTTCAAGTGGTGGAAACAAAACAGGCATGGATTTAAGAAGGCTCTGTCCAAGACTAGCTCGTGTTACAAGATTCATTTCCTTAACAAGATAAAACCGTAAGTGAGAGCTTCTAAAATAATACTTTGCATACGGCGTATACAATTTGTCTGAAAATGGACGCACTCGAATAAGAAAACCTGCAAAGGTGGCGTTAGGAATGTCTTTTTCACAAACACAAGAAAATCCGACTTCTTCGATTGTTTCTGAAGTACGTGTGAAGAAAATATCGCCTTTCTTTACAGAGTAACGTTTTTGTTCCTCTGGCGTAGAATCAACTAATCCGGATACAGTAGAGGATAAAGAATAATTTTTATAGACATCACTGTAACTTACAAATGGAAAGCCTTTTCCAAAAAATTCACTGCTCTTACTTATACCGTTCTGAGTATCTCCAACATTGCGGAGTTTACCAAAAAACCACTCAGATGGAATTTGGCCAATATAGTCAATCCCACTATCCTTCATCTCGCGTTCCCCACGCACACCCTTGGTAACAGCCTGCGTAATAACTGCCTGCTTGAGCTTTTTGTAACCTGTAATGCTAGAAAGTGTATCATCAAGCATAATGTCAGCTTCTGAAATTTTCTGGAATAAGTATGTTGCAATCCGCCTTTGCTCGGATAAAGGAGGCAACGGAACGGAAAAATTATTGAAAACATCGAGGGTAACGTGTTGCATGAAGATGCCGTGCTTATTATCATTGTTCATATTTTGCATGGCTTCTTTAATCATCCAAAAGAAAAAGTATGAGGTTATCTTTTCTTCTTGAGGAATAGCTTTGAAAATATGTTGATTTAGTAATCCATCACCTTTGTTCCAAATAAAAGCATCTAGTGTAGCCGCCCAAGAAACTAGGATGTCTCCATTCTTTATGTGATATTTAGCGTCTATATCGCCATCATAGTAATTAGGACTATCATTAGAGCCAGTTAAATCTTGAATACGGATAATGGGTTTGCCCTTATCGCCCCAGTCATCGGGCTTGAAGGGATAACCATTGACATAGCTACCAAGATATTTTAGTTTAGAAACCTCCCACCCCTCTGGAATCTCACCAATCCATTCAATGCCGCTGGCTTTCATTTTACGCATTTTCAGCACCATGCTTTCCGTATTCTGCAACCAGATAGTTGACGATTGCACTGCAAGTGACCATTATGAATTTAGCTTCCTCAAAAGTGACAGTGCTTTCGGTTTCACCCTCACTATGGCGAATGCCACCTTTATCACTGGCATAACCGTATAGACTGCTAATACCTTCTCTTAAAGCATGATGAAGTTCAAGACCACAGTTTTCTAATTTCTTTAGAGCTTTTCCAAGAGTTGCGCTGTCATCACCAATTATGATCTTACATATAGATTCGACGGCACAGACACTTTCTTTGACACAGTTCTTGTAATCTGGATGTTCACGGTCGGATAAAAAGTTGAGAGCCTTCTCAAGATGTTTGCGAACTCCGTCAAAAGGCGTATGGCAAGCCTGCTCAATTTCTTTTACCTCGGATTTGTCTGTAATAGGGACAATCTCGCCAGATATGAAGCGATAGCCCACATATTCATTTTGAAAAAGCTCATTAAACCATTTTTGAAAAACATCAAAGCAATTGTTAGTGGATAAAATAAGCCAATTGCAAATATACCCAAGCAAGTCTAAAACTTCATTGTAGGGAGCATCCATCAAGACCGCTTCGATTCGGGAATAAAACCTTTCCCAATCATAATGATAGCCAAGAGGTAAATGATTTGAATCTGCAAAAACATTTTGCATTAGATTTTTACAGAAAATATTTGAAAGATTTTGGTCGCTGGGACCATATTTTATGTTACGAGTTTCGCATTCGTTATTAAATGTTATTTGCAGAAAATCGTAAAGTTTATTGCTGATAAATGTCCGAGTTCTTTTGTCGAATTCCGTTATCTGCATTTGGGTATTACAAGGATTGATGCCGGTTTTGTCACTAAATCCACCGCGAACCTTAATCATACTTTTCCGTTTGTTTCTTTCCATAAATTATCCCTCCTTATGGAACAGCTCTGCCAGCCCGGCGGAGATATCCTGTTCCAGTGCGGTGATGCGCGCCACGATATCCTCCACGGCTTCCGGTGCCTGATACTCGTAGAAATAGCGGGTCATGGGGATCTCGTAGCCCACCTTGGTCTTGCTGTGGTCGATCCAAGCGTCAGGGGCGTAGGGCAGAACTTCGCGGGCAAAGTAGGCGTCAATATCCTGCACCAGTGGCACGTTTTCAGTGTCACGCAGGCTGGTGTCCGGCACAGGCTTGCCGCGCTTCAGGATAACGTTGCCTGCTTCGTCCCGCTGGGGGCGCTCCACCACGATCTTGTTGTAGCCGAACTCCACGCTCTCGAACACCTTGCTCTCGCAGTAGATGCCGTTTTTGTCGCCGTACACCTTGCCGTTGGCAAATTCGCCGTAGGCGGTGACGATCAGCTCCCGGCAGGCATCGGTGATGTCGTTGCGCTTGGTGCCGATACTCTTGCGGCGTGGCTCGAAGCAGTGGCTGGCGTCAATAAGCTGCACCTTGCCCGCACGGTGGGCGGGCTTATCCTTGCTGAGCACCCAGATGTAGGTGGAGATGCCGGTGTTCATGAACATATCGGTGGAAAGCTGGATGATGCAGTCCAGCCAGTCGTTTTCCAGAATATACTGCCGGATGTTGCTGGGCCCGCTGCCGGCATCGCCGCTGAACAGGGGAGAACCGTTCTGGATAATGGCCATCTTGCCCTTGTTTGCCAGCTTGGCAAGGCCGTTCAGCACAAAAAGCTGCTGACCATCGCTGATCTTGGGCAGACCGGGCGCAAAACGCCCCATCTCGCCCCGGGCGGCCTCGGCTTCCACCGCTTTCTGCTCACGCTTCCAGTCAATGCCGAAGGGCGGGTTGGAGATGATGTACTGGAAGGTGAATCCGGGGAATTGATCCTCCGACAGAGTGTCACCAAACCGCATATTGTTGGGGTCGCCGCCCCGGATCATCATGTCCGCCTTGGCGATGGCAAAGGTGGAGGGGTTGAACTCCTGCCCGAAGCAGGTCACCTCAATGTCGCTGTTCAGCTCGTGGATGCGCTCTTCCATGCAGCTCAGCATCTGGCTGGTGCCCATGGCCATATCGTAAACGGTCATGCTGCTGGTGTCGAGGTCGGCTTCGGACAGCAGCAGGTCAGTCATCAGATAGATGATATCCCGGCTGGTGAAGTGGGCTCCGGCTTCCTCGCCAAAGCTCTCGGAGAACCGCCGCACTAGGTCCTCGAAGATGTAGCCGCAGTCCACGGCGCTGATCTTGTCCGGGCCAAGATATCCCTTCTCGGAGCCGAACTCCTTGATAACGAGGTAGAGGGTGTTGCTCTCCACCATCCGCTTGATGATGTTGTCAAAGTCGAACTTTGCCAGCACGTCCTGTGCGTTGGCAGAAAAGCCGGACAGGTAATCCCGGAAGTTGGACTCAATGTTGTCCGGGTCTGCCAGCAGGGTCTCGAAGGTGAAGCGGCTGGTGTTATAGAACTGGTAGCCGGAGGCCTTCTGCAAAAAGCCGTCGATGACCTGCAGCTTTTTCACCTTTTCGTAGGTGTCCAGCACTGCCTGATGGGTGGGCAGCAGGCAGTCGTGGAACCGCTTCACCACGGTCATGGGCAGAATGACCAGACCGTACTCGTGGGGCTTGAACGGCCCCCGCAGCATATCGGCCACGTTCCAGATCATGGCGGCTTTTTCGGCAATGTTGGCACCTACGGCGGTGATCTTATCGTTTGGCATACGTTGCTCCTTATTTTTTGTGATAGGTGGACATCCTGATTTTACAACAATGGGTGTCCCATAAAGTGGACGGAAGACTGCTTTTCCTGAAAAATGATTCTTACATCTATTGTACCACGATAAAAGTGGAAACACCATATTCCAACAAAAGAAAATGCCCGCCTGAAAATCAGACGGACATACTGTAAATCAAATCATCTGAAAATGCTTTAATGCTTCCACAATCGCATCCTCTTTTTCCTTCGAACACTGAGGCTGCTTTGTATTTTCGGACTTCGCCTTGTGGTGATTCTCCCGTACCTCCAGACCGCACTTCTGCTTGACCTGCGAGATATACAGGGAAGAAACCTTCAGCCCAGTCTGTTCCAACACACGAGCCTTGATTTCAGGATAGGTCGCACCTTTCTGCAATCCGGAGGTGTCCATGCCCTCCAAAGAGAACTCTACACGGATTTTTTGAAGTCGATCTCGCCCTTGGAAAGCGCAAGTACACACTCGCAATGGCTTGAGGGTTGCGTTTGTTACATCGTTTTGGTATAACAACTCACAACCTCAACTTGCTGTTTATTAGTTCTGACAAATAATGCTCCGCTTTCACCATCGTAGGTAACAGGGAAGGTGAAATGGATCGTCTTTATCAGATGCTTGTCATCCCGCTTTTCCGGATACAGCTCTATAAACGAAACCATAGCCTGCAACAATGCCTTTTTATCCTCCGGCGACATGACATCGTAATACTTGCTGAAGCCTTCCAGCATTTCAAAGATGGATTTCTTCGTCATGGCAGATTTTTCAACCATAGCGATTTCCTGATCTACTTCATCAAGTCTTGTCTGTGCATCCTCGATCTTTTCATACAGGTCATCCAGAATACGATTCAGACTGTCTACTTTACTTTGATAGTGCCTATCCGCAATGTCAAGCTCCGTCAGTCTCTTTTCGGTCTGGAGCAGATTGCCGCTATATTTGGTGATCTCATTTCGGATTGCTGTCTGCTTCTTCCGCAGAGAATTTACATCTGTCTGGATATCAATCTTTTGAGAAATAAGCTCTACAAACTCCGGGATTGTCACCATGGAGGATATAACCTCTTTCACCTCGGTTTCCAGTTTGGAGCCGCTATAATACTTGTTGGCAAGAGAACAGCTGATCCCGTTTCTGTCTCTTCCGGATATGCACCGATAGGAAATATATCTCGGATAATAACCTTCTTTTCCGTTTTTCTTTTTCCTTGGCGGCGCAGTATAACCAAAGATGTTTTTTCCGCAGTCTGGACATCTGATCAGACCAGTCAGTGGATAAACGGTCGTACTGTCACTTCTGGTCTTTCGATGGGCAACGTTCTTTTTCAGCCGCTCTTCCGCTTTTGCAAATGTCTCCTTGCTTACAATCGGTTCATGTACGCCATCCACAAGGATAATTTTGCTTTCATCGTCTTGCTTCACGACCTTTGTTTCATTGTTCTTTCCCTCAACCTTTACTGTATGGCGGCGGCCGTAGGAAATCATACCTGCATAAACCGGATTGCTGAGAATGATACGGACGGTTCTGTCTGTAAAGCCAGAGATTTTCACATTTCCCCGCTGCTCACGCTGGATATTTTCATCATTAAGTTTCTTTGCAATGTAGCTGATGCTCTGTCCTTCCTCTGTGTAGAGCCGGAAAATCTCCTTGACCGTTTCCGCTTCTTTCGGATATATCATTAGCTTTTTATCCTTCAAAGAATATCCAAACGGGGCCTGCGCTCCATTCCAGAGACCGTTTCTGGCTTTTTGCTGTCTTCCGGCAAGCGTCTGTTCATGAATGTTCTCAAGCTCGACTTCCGCAACAGCTCCCATAATATTTGCAATCATCTTGCCGGTAACGGTTGAAGTGTCGATTCCGTCCTTGATCCCCAAAAGACCAATTCCATAGCTTGAAAGCTCCTGAAGGTACTTTGCGGTGTCACTGGTATTTCTGGCAAAACGGGAAAGCTTAAAAACAAGAACATAACGAATATTGTCCTTCTTGCTCCGAATGTCCTCCATCATCTGCGTAAAGGCAGGACGATGTTCGGCATTTTTGCCAGATTTACCTTCATCCGTATATTTCCCGACAATATTGATCTTGCGTGCTTCCGCAAAAGCTCTAATTTCTGCTTCCTGTGCCTCAAGAGAAAAACCGTCCACCTGTATCAAAGTTGAAACACGTGTATATATGTATGCATTTTCCATGGACGGTACCTCCTTCATTCTGTTTTGTCAGTAATAAACATCTACTTCAAACAGTATAAACGATGACAGAAAACTTTTCAATAGCCGCAGTAAAAAAAGAAGAGGGCTGGATGCCCCTTCTTGCATCCAGCCCTCTTGGTCTTCTTCTGTTTCCATAGATTTATACTTCATCAGCAGTTCGGCGATCATCGTAGAACAACGAATGAAGTTTTCGTCTCTCATCAATTCATTGTTCATAAGCTATCCTCAACGTTCGTTTTGCAATCCTGTTGTCTTTCTCCTATAAGCAGCTACAATTTCCGGTGGTATGTTGTCTATCAGAGCATGAAGCTCACAAAGCTCCTGCTCCGTTTTTCCGTATTTCAGTCTGTCCGCAATCTTTTCCTTGCTGGCATCTTTTGCTGTTTGTAATTCCGCTTCCAGTGCGCTGTTCTCATCAGAAAGCGCTTTGTACGCCTTATCATACTTTCTTAGCTTCGTCCGCAGAGCTTCTGTTGCCGGAACATATTTGTCCAACAATGCCTCCAGTTCTTCCATTTTCGATTTTTTATTAAGAAGATTGGTATCTGTCATCAGTTTCAGTATCTGCTCCTTCATCCGGTTCAGATGGACAGCCTCCTTGAACAGCCGCGGCGGGATATGGTCGCGCCCGGTTTCGCTGGCACTCTCGCCGCGCTCCAGATCGGGGTATTTTTTGACCATGTGCTCCCAGAACCTGTCCTGCCACTGCGTCAGCTTCTTCTTGTTGCCGACGATTTCCTTGGCGGAGAGCCGCTTGTCCGCTGTCAGCGGGACAAAGCAAAGGTGCATATGGGGCGTTTTCTCGTCCATATGCACCACGGCGGATATAATGGTTTTGGGATCCTGGTGTTCCCGGATAAAATCCAGCGCCTCCTGAAAATAGGCCTTGATTTCGCCCTTTTTCTTGCCCTTAAAGAACTCCGGGCTGGCAGTCACCAGCGCCTCCACCACGCGTACGCTGTCCGACCGCGTGCGGCAGCCTGCCTCCGCGATCTGCTTTTCCGCCTCGGCGCGGTATTTGCGCTGCGACGTCACCAGATGGAAATTGAGGTGGCTGCGCGCCGTGTCCACGTCGGGGTTGCTGGCGTACTTCTCCTTGGTACGCTCGTTGTGGGACTCGATGTGGCCGATTTCCGGCCCCTTGTACTTGGCAAAGCGGAGAATGGCGTACTGTGCTTTCATCGGCGCTCCCCTCGCTTCACCCACACGATGTCGCAGTCCAGCACGTCGGCCAGTTCCACGACCTCCTTGTAGCGGATGCTCTCCCTTTGCAATTTTGCGGACAGATTGGAAACACTGTCCGACCAGCCATATTCATCATGCAACAGATCAACAACCTCCTGCATCGTAAAACCGGCACGAATGATCTGCGCCTTGATTTCATTGCGTACACTCATATTCAAATTCCCTCCATAATTAGATAATAAAAAAGCGAAGCCAGTACGCCATTCGGCGCATCCGCTTCGCTGCATCGTTAAAAAAGCCTTACTCTCAAATCCGCTCAAAATTGCCGTTATGATGTTCTGTCCACAGGTGACACCTATCGACTTTTCTGTTCCATGTGCCTTTACTCTAAACCGTATGATTTCCCATGTTTCCGCACATCAGCTTTGCTGTTCTGAGAAGCGCGATTCCGTAAAACCATTTCTGCCAACAGGCAAATAATTTACGGATTTCACTTAGCTTGATTTCGTGCCCAAAAATATAGGCTGTATCGGTCAGAGTTTTTCATATGGTGGTATTTCAGAAAAAACAAAACGTACATACGTACACGGCGCAGTTGCAGAAGAATCATCGCCAGTCCTCCTGTACGTACGTATGCTCTGAAACATCAGAAAACCCGTTTATATTAGGTCTGGCAATCGCTTCAATACCGAAGAAGCCCCATACACGCCGTCCGGCAGCATTGGTGATCTTATTGCAGTATTCAAGATTGTACTTGCTTTGGTTCGCAATCACACTCTCACTGAAACTGCGGCGCTTTAGAGGTGTGAGATTATTTTCCTCACACCACATCCGGTAAATTTCGTACAAGTCTTTAGAGCTGATGGTGCAGTCCGCCTTCAGCCGGATATAGCCCTCGGATTCCAGAAAATCAAAGACATTGTTATTATCTCGCTTCACTGCCTCCCGGTTATCCCGTGTGCGCTGGCTTTCCGTGAATTTGAAGTTGTTAGCGGCAAGCCGCTGCAAGCCCTCAAACGCCCACAGGAAGATGCCCTCGACCTCTGCTTTCATCTTTTCGGCAAGGTCAGGATCATCTACCCGTCCCGCAGGCTTTTCCTTGGTGGTCAGAACAAGCTGTCGGCGGTAAAATCCGTTGCTTCGGTCATAGAGTGCTTGCAGATCGCCGTTGGAGAACGCCAGCAGGCGGGCAAACATCCAGCCTTGATAGCTCTGCTTGCCCTTGCGTTCCAGATCAATCTTACCTTGGGCGGTCACGATGGACTTGACATAGTTGGTCTGTCGCAGTGCTTCCATCCGCATATCATCATCCACGCACAGCAGAATGTGTTCCAGGTCGGCGCGGGCAAAGCGGTTTTCAGAAATTTTGCCGATGCTGCCATCCTTCATGTTGCTGCCGAGAAGCGCAACCAGCACAGCACCGATCTGTGATTTTCCTTCACCACCGTTTCCCTTAATCACCATCATGCGTTGCCCCTTATTGCTGGGAATCAGGCAATAGCCAATAAACTCCTGTAAGGTTGGAATGTCCTCTGTATAGAGAAGCTCATCCAGAAAAGAAAGCCACCGGACGGGAGCCGGTGCGTCAGGGCGGTATGCCACCGGCAGTCTGCTCCGCACAATGTTCGGTCTGCCCTCGGTAAAGCTGCCGTCCAGCTTCAAAGTACCGTTTGCCAGATGGATTCTATCTGCTTCCGGTGCAAAGTCCTCCACATGAGCCGCCAGCTTCATCACTTCCAGAATGTTGGTGATTTTGCGGGGGATATTGTTCACGGCGCAGCATTTCAGTTTCTCATAGATTTCGCCACGAAGCGGCAGATCGTCGGTCACCCTGCCATCCGGCGTGAAGAAAGCGCCATTGGCAAAGATGATTTTCCTGCTGCTCAGAAATTCATCACAGAACAGCGCCTCATTGATATTTGTGCCATCAAACCATATGGGCGCGTCTAAATTAGCCGATTTCCGTTTCGTCACGGGCATCCACCTCCTTTTCCGTCCGTTTCAGGCGTTCTTCCAGCCGGTCAATCATGCCGTCCTTTTGAAGCATATCCACGGTTTTCACGCGAACCTCCAACTCCGCAAAGGTTAAAATATCTGTCAGATCCTCGATATAATCGAGCATCTGGCAGGCTTCCACAAAGTGGTCATCAAGAGTATCATCCGGCGTTTTGGGCGCGTATTGCACCTTCCAATGCGCCAAAAGATGCAGATAATCGCACAATATCCGCTGACAATGCAGCGTCTCATTCTGGAACGCCTTTGCCAGCGGATATTTCGGTTTCCGCAGCGCTGCCGTAGCCGGGGGCTTGTCCGGGTCAATCCCAAAGTCATACGCCAGCTTTTTCGCTGCGTCATAGCTGCTCAGGTTGAACAGCTTTACCACAAGGTCGATCACATCGCCGTGGGCTCCGCACCCGAAGCAATAGAAGTAATCCTCATTCAGCTTCATACTGGGTGTACGGTCGGCGTGGAAGGGGCAGCAGACCATGTTGCCACGATTTACTTCCAATCCGTAGTATTCGGCAGCCTCTTTCACGGAAACTGCCATCTTGATTTGTGTAAATAAATCCATACCTGTTTCCTCCTGTAAAATAATTGAACTTCGCCGTTCTACCCGATGCCGTTCCTGCCCGAGTCCTTACCCTGGCGTTGTCCCTTCCTTGGTACGCTGAATGCGATACTTCTCCGGAAGCATATCCTCATCGGACGATCATGAAATTTTCAAGGTGCTGTGTGGTTTACGTCTAAATTTTAGTAAGAAAACAGGCCCTTTCCCGTATATCCAAGAGGTAGGAAAAGTGGGGTAGAAGTTGAAATTTTCCACGCTTTGAGACACAAAACGGAAAAACATGATATAATACAGAAAAATGAAAAAGGAGGCTGCTGTATGCAAGTCAAGCTGACAATCGGAGAGAGATTGAAAGATTTACGAGTAGAACGAAAGCTGACCTTGGAGCAGCTTGCCGCCGAAGTGGGCATCTCGAAATCCGCACTTGGCAAATATGAATCAGATAACGGCAAGGACATCAGCCCGTACAGCATTCTGCTGCTGGCTGACTATTACGGTGTTTCCTGCGACTATCTGATGGGGCGGACGGAAACAAAAAATCACCCAAACACAGCTCTGCATGAGCTGCATTTGAGTGATGCTTCGATTGATGTATTAAGAACAGGCAAGTTCAACCACCGGCTGCTGTCGGAGCTGATCTGCCACAAGGATTTCCAGCGGCTTATGCTGGATGCTGAGATTTACGTTGACCGGATCGCAGATATGCGGATCAAGGATATGAATACGGTTCTGGAAGCTACCCGCCAGATGGTTCTGATGGAGCATGGCGAGGAAGCTAACGATCTGTACCTCCATACTCTGAAAGCGGCGCAGATACAAGAGGAAGAATATTTCGGGCATCTCGTTGCGGACGATCTAAGCAATATCCTGCGGGACATCCGTGAGGAACACAGGACAGATGCTCTGACCGCAGACGATGACCTGTCTGCCGCCGCTGTGCAGAAGCAGTTGATGGAGGCCGTACATTTTGAGGGAAGCTCCGAGGAAAAGAAAATCCGCGCGTACCTTGCAACACTGGGTATTGATTACGACACGCTCACGAAAGAAGAGTTTGTTTCGCTGATTGGAATCCTCAAGAAGTCCAAGCACCTAAAAACTCCCATCAGCCAACGCGGGAAAACGACCATGACCCACGGCAAAGGGAAACGAAAGAAGCGCTGAAACAGGAGCATCGCTGCGGCGGGACAAGGGCTGTATATACCTCTGCTTCCTTCTCCGGCCAGTCGGATTTTTCTTTTCAAAAATCCTGCATTTGTGTCACCTTGGTGTCACAAAATCCGCCTGTCCTACTGCCGCAGAAAAGTGTCTGCCTACCGCTATCTGCCCTCATAGCAGATGGCGAAGCCAGCCCCTTTCCCGCGTCAGCCGGAAGCAAAGGTATAACACACTAGACTTTGCAGAGCAAAATCGTGTGCCAACAGGGATGCTGCGCGCCCCTATTGGAAACCCAGCGGCAAAGAGATATTCTCTTTGCAATCCCTCATTTTCCTCGCAGATGCATATACAAACTGCAAAAGCAACAGCTTGAAAATAGAAAAACGCTGTAATCTTCGCCATATAATTGGGCGAAAATTACAGCGTTTTTATCACACTCAATGTAAATAAAAAGTGGGCAGCCGTTTCAACAGCATTGATATAAGATATCCAATCAGCACAAACATCACCATTACGGAGAGATAGTTGATCAGGAAGAGGATTACAGGCTCGGAATAATCGTAGAATACGAAGTGGCTTCTGAGCAGCAGATACAAACTAACGCCTCTGCGTCGGAAAGCGAACGCACCATACACTGCCCAGAGCCAGCCGATCAGTCGCAGGCTCCATATTCGCATGGATGAAGGCTGCAAGTGTTTGCGCGCCATCGCCAGCATCATGCTCCAGTGAAACCCCAGATGCAGGCTCATACAGACGAAGCCCCAGTAGGCACAGAGAATATGCACCTGCTGTGCAAGCTCATAGCCGCCATGCCTGGGGAGAAACGCAAACACATGGCGGGACAGCACAATGCCGCTGATCATGGAGCCGACCATGCACAGGAAAATCAGCCCTGCCAGTGCTGTCTGCACGACGCGCAGGGGAGTGTAGCGCCCCCGCGGAACAGCTTGGATCCATCGGTGGTTCAAAATATGGTGCGCCACGGACAAGGCAAACATTCCCATGCCGATCCACTCGTGGGCTGCCTCACCCACAAGGCCATAGGCCATCAGAAGCAGCATGGACACCGACATGGCCGCATCCACGGCGATTTTTATTTTGAGAATTGGTTTCATGTCCTCATCCTTTGCTGTGAGAGATCACCCAGTTCAAATTGTCAGGGTCGTCAAAGACCACATTGGCTCCGCCGTGGTAGTTATAAATGCCCTTTTCGTTGAAGAAGGCGTTGTCGGGTGTTTCGATACGCAGAACTTTGTCGATGTCGGCACCGCTCCAACCGGCGTTTTCATAGGCATCGTGAAGATTTTCGTAGGCCGAGCGGGCCTTGGCGCTGCCGTAATACTCGTCGCCGTCGGCCATGTAGATATAGATCGCCACACTATTCTCCGCAATGGGTGCATAGCTGCCGTCCCACTGAGAAGCGCCATGGAGATAGGCGGCGTACAGGTCGGGTCGCATGGACACTGCACGGGACATGGTCTCGCCGCCTGCGGAATACCCGGCGGCATAGATCCGGCTGGTATCCACGGCAAAACGATTGATAAAGTATTCCGTTAGTTCAATGGCCTGCCGGGCGGATTTTTCGCCCCAGTCAGTGAGCTGTGCAGAAACCACGACCATCTCGGTGTCCAGCCTTGTCCATGCGGTAAAGCCATTCCAATTCAGATTGCTGCCGGAAGAGTCTTCACCGAACCACATCATGTTATAGCCCGGCATAACGACCATCATCGGAAACTTGCGGCTGCCGTCGTAGCTGTCTGGCAGATAATAGCTGTAATGGATGTCGCCGTCCGCGCCGGAGAAAATCTGCTCTGCAAACAGGCCGGTCTGAACTGGCTCCGATGTGACCGTCGACGCTGTACTTTCCAACGGATCTTCCGTCGGTTCGGCACTCGGTGCAGGCGTTGTCTCCGGCTGGGTCGGCGCTGCTGTACCGGCTCCACACCCTGCGAGAGCCAGTATCAGCGCAAGCACCAGAACAAGCGAAAGAAAGCGTTTCACTTCTGCTCGTCCACCGGCGGAACCATTTCCGCATACTTTTTCAGCAGTTCGGGGGTGTTGGTGTAGTAGCGTACATTCTTGTTGAGGGCGGCGACCTGCGCCATTTCGTCATCGGTCAAGGCAAAATCAAAGAGGTCAAAGTTGGACTTGATATGGTCAGGCTTCTTGGAGCCGGGGATGACAATGTTACCGCTCTGAATGTGCCAGCGGAGAATAACCTGCGGTGCGGACTTGCCGTATTTCTTGCCAAGTTCTGCGAACAGCGGCTCCTCCAGCAGCGCCTTGTCACCGTGGCCCAGCGGATACCATGCCTGCGGCACGATACCGTTCTCCTTCAGGAAGACTTTCAGTTCAGGCTCCTGATGATAGGGGTGCAGCTCGGTCTGCAAAATCGTGGGTTTTACTTCACAGAGGGAAAGAATCTCCTCAATCTGCTCCTTTTTGAAGTTGGACAGACCGATGGCGCGCACCTTGCCCTCCTTGTACGCCTTCTCCATCTGACGGTAGCCCGCCACATAATTGCCTGCGGGCTGGTGGATCAGCAGCAGGTCGATGTAGGGAGTGTCCAGACGGGCAAGGGTCTTGTCCACCGCATCGGGCTGCTCATAGAAGCTGGGCCACAGCTTGGTTTCGAGAAAAATTTCCTCCCGCTGCAAGCCGGACTTCTTCATAGCGCGGCCAACTGCCTTTTCGTTCACATAGGCGTTGGCGGTGTCGATCAGGCGATAGCCATTCCGCAAGGCACTGACGCAGGAGGCCTCTGCCTCGTCCGGGGTCAGAAGAAATGTGCCGATACCGGCCATGGGCATTTTCACGCCGTTATTGAGAGTTGCGTATTCCATAAAAGATTCCTCCTTAAATGTTCTTTCCAAGTTTCGTGGCTTCGTTTTTATTGGTCGCCATGCCGCCGTAGGTCATACCGTAGAGACCGGCGAAGCGCTTCATGGTGTACTCGCCCGCATCCAGCATCCATTTCTCCGGAGCTGCGCCCTGAAACACAAAATACAGTTTGCGTCCGGATAGTTCGCCGTCCTCCACCTTGCCGTAGAAACGATCCAGCACGTTGCGCACGCTGCCGCAGATGTTGTGCCAGTACAGGGGTGAGCCGATGACGACGATGTCCGCCTGCTTCATGGCACCAATGACAGCATCCAGCCCGTCGCCGGGGAGGTTCTGCCCGTAAGCGCCGATGGTGTAGTCTGTAAGGTTCAAAGTCTCATATTCGTGACCTTTCAGCAGCTCTGCCGCCAGCTTGGCGGTGTTGCCATTTTTGTTGGGACTGCCGTTGATAAATAAAATGCTCATAGTGATGCTCCTCATTTCAGTTTTCGATATTCTTCTTCACTCACTGGTTCACACCACTGACTGCGGCAGTTTTCTCCAGGTACTTCCACAGCCAGATGGGAAAACCAGCTATCCGGCGCAGCGCCGTGCCAGTGCTTGACGCCGGGGGCAATGTTGACAACATCGCCAGGGTGCAGCTCCTGCGGCTCCTTGCCCCATTCCTGATAGTAGCCCCGGCCTGCCACGCAGACGAGGATCTGCCCGCCGCCTTTATCCGCCTCGTGGATGTGCCAGTTGTTACGGCAGCCGGGTTCAAAGGTTACATTGAATATTTTGACCTGCGCCGTGGAAACCGGCGCGAGATAGCTCTGCCCGCTGAAATACTGTGCGAAACCGTCATTGGGCGCGCCGATGGGAAATATCATACTGTTTTGATGGCGCTGCTTTTCGTCGGCGCTTTCCTCGTCTACCCAGATGTCCTTTGCCATGCGGAATGCTGCCCATGCCTTCGGCCAACCCGCATAAAATGCGGCGTGTGTCAGGATCTCCGCAATTTCGCTGCGGGTGATCCCATTTTCCTTTGCCATTGCCAGATGATGACCAAAGGAAGTATCCGTCAGCCCCTGCGCCATCAGCGCTGTCACGGTGATGAGGGAACGGTCGCGTGCAGAAAGCTCGCTTTCCCGGCTCCAAACCTCACCGAATAGAACATCATCATTGAGCTGTGCGAACTTCGGCGCAAATTTACCAAGTACATCTCTGCCTGCTGTAATTTTCCGCATACCGCGTCACTCCTTATCTGTAAAAATTCGTAAAGATCGGTGTTTCCTTCTGGGGCAGGCCGAATTGCTCCTTGCCCAGCCGGAAAGACTTCATCATAAATGCCATGTTGCGCCCCAGTGTCCGCATAGTCTGCAATCCCTCAGCATCCTGCGCTACTTCTTCGGCCGAGCCGCCGTAGACCATGTTCCAATACTGGCTGGAGGCCACCGGCATCCCGTTCATGGTGAAATACTTGTTCAACACATCGAAGGTGGAGGTATTCCCACCCCGCTGACAGGTGACTACCGCTGCCCCCACCTTCATGGTCTTATCGATGCCGAGGGTGCTGAAAAACAGTCGGTCCATGAAGGAGATGGCTCCGCCTGCGGGGGAGGCAAAGTATACCGGGCAGCCGATGACAAAGGCATCTGCCTCTGCCAGCTTTGGCGCGACTTCATTGACCACATCGTCAAACACGCATTTGCCTGTCTGGGCACATTTGCGGCAGGCAATACAGCCGCGAATGTCCTTGTTGCCCACATGGAGCAGCTCAACTTCAATACCCTCGGCCTCTAGGGTATTTTTCAGTTCGGTCAGGGCGGTATATGTGCAGCCCCTTGGATGGGGGCTACCGTTTACTAACAGTGCTTTCACTGAAATCACTCCTTATGCGAAAATTGTTTCCAGCCATGCGGCGTAGTCCTTAACCCAACCACCATCGGAGCCGAAGCCGTGAGGCCAGCCGTTCAGCACGATGCGCCCGGTGGAAATGCCCATTCCAGAGATTACATCATATTGCTGCTGGAACTGACGATAGAAGGGATCCTCGGTGCCGTAGACATAGAAGGTCGGCGGCAAATCGCCCTCGATCAACCAGCTTGCATCCATATTTCCCACGCTGAGGCGGCCATAGAAGGAATAGATCATGCCTGCGGCGGAGGCATAGGCGAGAACGGCGTCCAGCTCGTCCGGCACATAGGTACTGTCCAGCGCCGTGCCGGTCACATCTTCGTCATAGTGCATCAGAAATTCACCGGCCTGAATGCCGCCCGCCGAAAAGCCCATGACGGCAATATCATCTGGATCAATACCATAGACCTCCGCATTTTTGCGGACAAAGCGGACGGCTCTCGCCACATCCAGCGCACCTTCCTCCTGCGTATAGGGAGACAGGCGGTAATCTACGATGAAGGTCTGAAAGCCCAGCTCTCGCAGTGCTGCGGCGGTGGGCAGCGAATCGGTGTAGTTGCCCCGAAACTGATAAGCGCCGCCCGCCATCAGCACCACCGCGCCTTTTGGCTTCACGCCCTCCCGGACGGGGATAGCGGTGACATAGGGGCGGAAGTTCCAGTCATCGAAATATCTGGTCATGTCCTGCGTAAATTTCGTCCTGGCGGGGACATTGCCTTCCTCCCAGAGATAGAGCACCTGAATGTTTGCAGGGTCTGCTGCCGTGTTCAGCACGGTGTTATTACCTGCCGGTACCGGCATCTTTTGCAGCATGGCTGTGCGGGAATAATCGGAAATCTTGCCGCTGCCGAAGTTGTATGCATCAGGAAAATCGTCCGGCGTGGCTACAGTGTCCGTAGAAGATCCGTTACGCAGATCATCGATGGGGGTGGTAGAAGCAGAACTGCTTTCGTTTGGTTTCGTTGTCATAGCATCCTCAATGGCCGCAACGCCGTTTTCCAGCTCACCGCCAGGAGTCCCGACGGACTCCCGGCCACAGGCGGTCAGCGACACGACCATGAGAACTGCAAGCATTGCGGCGAAAACTCTGTTCCTACGCATTACAGCCCCAGTCCGTTGACCCAGGACTGCACATCATCACTGGAAACGCCGGAGGAGAACCGCTGGCCTTCCTGCCACTCGCCGGTACCGGCCATGTCGGCCAGCAAACTGCCGCTCTGACCCATACCGGAGGAGGAAGAAGTGGCAAAGGGGATGACGGTCTTGCCGGTGAAATCATTATTTTTTACAAAGGTGTCCACGGGCCACGCTGCGATACCCCACCAGATGGGATAACCGATGAACACGGTGTCATAGGAATCCCAATCGGGAACTTCAGTGGTGGTCAGGGGCACATCCCGCAGGGACTCGTCGTCATGCTCCCGGCTGACGCGGCTGTCGGAGTTTGTCCAGTTCAGGTCCTCGCTGGTGTAGACTTCGGTGGGAACAATCTCAAAGAGGTCGGCACCGGCGGCCTCTGCAATATCCTTGGCCACCCGCTCGGTGTTACCGGAAGCGGAGTAGTAGACCACCAGTGTCTTGCCGGTTTTGGGCTGGGTCTCCGGCTCGGATTCTGCGGGAGCGGTCGAGGAGCTTTCGGGCTGTTCGGTCGGCGCAGAGGTTTCGGGCTGCGTGGTGGAAGATGCAGGCTTGTTGGCAGAGCCGCAGGCGGCAAGGCTAAGTGCGAGCACGACGCTCAGCAGTAGTGCAGTCAGTTTTTTCATGATAAAATCATCCTTTCAATTCAATTTTAGTTTTATTTACATTCGCAGAGAATGTCATATATTTCATCGTGGGTCAACTTTTTGCAGCAGCCCCCGGTTAAAACGGTGGAATCCGCAATGGCACGGAAGTCCGTATCGGCGGGGATGCCAAGCTCTGCAAAGCTGGTCGGCAGACCAATTTCCTTGATGAACGCAGCCAGCGCGTCGATACCGGCAGCAGCCGTCTCCTCAATGCTGCCCTTGGGTGCGACACCCCAGACATTCTGCGCAAACCGTGCAAACCGCGCCGCGCCGGACTTGTAGATATGGCGGTACAGAACGGGGTGGATCACCGCCAGACCTGCACCGTGGTTGCAGTTGGTGTACGCGCCCAACTGGTGCTCCAGCATATGGCACTGGAAGTCCGTGACTTTTCCGATCTTCAGAACGCCGTTCTCTGCCATGGCGGAGGCCCACGCCAGTTCACTTCTGGCATCGTAATTCTCCGGGTCGGTCAGCAGAACGCGGATGTTGCGGATGACGCTGCGCATGACGGCTTCGTTAATATCGTCGGACAGGTTGTTTTCATCCGGCTTGCCGAAGTAGGTTTCCATCGCGTGGCTCAGCGTGTCGAACGCGCCGGAAATAACCTGCTTCATGGGAACGGACAGCGTGTAGCTGGGGTCAAGGAACGCGAACTCCGCCTGCGCGCCCCAAAGAGCGCCCTTGATCTTCTTTCCCTCGTGGGTGATGACGGCCCCGTTGTTCATCTCGCTGCCGGTACCGAACACCGTGACAATCGTGCCGAGGGGAATAAACTTGGTCGACAGCGTGTGCTTCGTGTACTGCATCTCCCAGATGTCCTCGTCCAGCTTCGCCTGTGCGGAGATGACCTTGCAGCAGTCGGAAACGCTGCCGCCGCCCACGGCGAGAATCAGATCGACGTGATTTTCACGCGCCAGCTTCGCGCCCTCCTGCACCTTGGCATAAGTGGGGTTCGACATGATACCGGAGAACTCCACGATGCGCTTGCCTGCGGCATTCAGGATACCCATGATCTCATCGTACACGCCGTTGCGCTTGATCGAGCCGCCGCCGTAGGCCAGCATGACGGTTTCGCCGTAGTTCCCCAGCAGACTGCCGAGGTACTCTTTCACGCCGCCCTTGCCGAAATACACCTTGGTCTTGTTTTCAAAAATAAAGTTGTTCATAAAAACGCATCCTTTCTGAATGTTATTTCTTCATTTGCTGTTCCCAAAAGGCGACGGCATCATTGATCCAGCCTTCGGCGCTGGTTCCAGTCCCAAGTCCAAAGCCGTGACCCAGACCGGAATACACATGAAACTCCGTGTCGATCCCGGCCTGTTGCATGGCTTCGAGCCGCGCCTGCATGACCCGCCAGCTGGCGATGCCGTCCCGGTCACCGACACAGGCATAGGTGGGCGGATCGCTTTCGGAATACTCGCTCAATCCTGTGTACTGCATGATGACCGCGCCGGGACGGGGCAGATCGCCGCCGCCAAAAGCTTCTGTACCGTAAGACCCAAGCCACGCCGCCATTCGCGCTCCTGCCGAGCCGCCCCATAGGGAGTAGCAATCGGTGTCCACTTCCAGTTCGTCCGCATGGGCAAAGATGAAGCGGATGGCTCTTGCCAGATCCTCGCAGGCGGTCTGCGCGCCGGGGTGATAAATGAGAGCGAAGGCGTTGTAGCCCTTTTGGGAAAGCTCCAGCGCATGAGGGAAGCTGTCCTGCATGGCCCCCACATAGGCAAAGGCACCGCCTGCATTGCAGATGGCGAATTTCTCGCCGGGGATTCCCTTGAAGAAAAACAATCCTGTATCTTCTTTGGCAGGGTCAGCTGCCTTTTCCTCGTCGGTGTAGATGTCATAGAAGATGGTTTGGCCGTCCGCTGCCCGCTCTCGCAGAGTGTTCACGATCTCCACCGTTTCGTCTGGATCAATATGGCTGTAGTAGGTCAGCCCGAGTTCTTCCAGAGTGTCGCCGCTGTAATAATACTCGTCCGTTGGAAACAGCAGCCGCCCGAAACCGTCAAAGGACGGAGCATTGATGACATCTTCGATTTTTGTATTGCGGGTAAAGGATTCGGTTTTATTTTGCACGGATTCGTTCACTTCCTCGTCTACCGCGCCAGAGCTGCATCCGGTCAAGAATAGCATGACGCATAGAACTATGCCATGTATGAGACTGGTTTCATGGTATCGACCACCTTTTGTTTTCTGCCATTATTATAAGAAAAGCGAGACTTCCGCGGAAGTCTCGCTTTGTTCATCAGTATATACCTTTGGGTTATAATCAGCCGTACAGTTCTTTTCTGACGGCCTTCGCCGCATCCAGAAACCGCCGTACCGTAGGCGTCGGCTCCGGGGAATGGAGGATGCCGTAGGGGATGTTGTGTTCCCATTCGACAGGAATGACCTTTAGAAGCGGATGGACATTCGCCCAGCCGGGAATCGCCAGCAGCACATCGTTGGTGTTCTCGCAGCGGTTGAACACGTCCATGCTGTAAAAATCAAAATCCACAATGTGAATTTGCGGGTGGTGCTGCCACAGATCGTCCCGAAGCTGATCGACATAGTGGCTCCAGCCGCGGTGCATCAGCAGCAGATTCTCCCCATAGAGGTCAGAAACTTGCAGCTTGTCTTTGCTGGTCGAGA
>OGPM01001025.1_pt1 | contig 25189 bp, 20 predicted proteins | sample 1552961 | NCBI WGS metagenome assembly OGPM01 (sample SAMEA2580304, study PRJEB22360) | human gut metagenome | biome: human gut; feature: human-associated habitat; material: faeces | place: Denmark | collected 2008/2010
GCGGCAGAGCTTCCCTGCCGCTGGGAGGCCAGAGTCTCTACCTCCGCCGATGATTGCTCCCGATGAGCCGTCAGTTCCTCCATAGTGCTGATATGGTGTTTCCCTAAAAACCGGGTCTCCGCGTCCAGCCTGTCCAGCCTGGCGATGTCCTCCCGCAATAAAAAAGACACCCGCTTGACGGATGCCGGACGCTTGACGATGATGTGGAGTTCATAGCAGTAGCGGAAGTACAGCGCCCGCAGACCGGTGACTTTCTTCTGGGGCTTTCCCCGCACCCGGTAATGCTGGGGCAGATGATGGACAAGCTCCGGGAACGGGGGTTGCTTGTAAATGTTGCGTAGAATACGCGCCCTGATCTCCTCCAGCGTGTAGCCCTCGCCCAGCTTGTGGAAACGGAAATAGCCCTTTGCGTCCGGTGGCTTCAATGCGGGATATTTCAGGGGCTTTCCGTCCTTCCCGTGGGTCTTGACCTGATAGCCCATTTCGTCCAGCACCCGCAGGAAGTCGCGTTCCGTAGTGGAAGCGCGGATAGCCCGGTCAATGTCGGCCCGGATCGTGCCCCGGTGGGTGGGGTTTCCATCACGCTCGGCCTGCCATTCGGCGTAGTCCTTTGTCCGTCTGCCAGGGTTCTCGATCACGGAGATGGCGTACTCCCGGCACAGACGGTCCGATACCTCCCGCATCCGGGCGTAGTCGGCGGGGGAGTTGTAGAACTTTTTCCCATCAGCCCAGGACACGGAGTTGATGACAAAGTGGTTGTGATAGTGGCCGGTATTGCAGTGGGTCGCCACTACAACTTCAAAACGCCCGCCCCACAGCTCCTCCGCCAACCTGACGCCGATTTCATGGGCTGTCTCCGCCGTGACCTCATTCGCTTTGAAGGACTGATACCCGTGGTAGCACACCCGGCCACCCGGCTTGCCCCACAGCCGCTTCGTTTCCATGAACTGCGCAGCGGCGGTGTCCTCCCGGCAGTTCAGGCAGGACACATAGGAGCGGCGCTCCGTTTTCATCTCGTCGGCGGCATACTCCACCACATCCTCAACGGCATGGAGGGACGCCAGCTCCGGCAAACCGGCCTCAGTGGTCTTTTCCGGGTTCCGGACGTAGTCGATTACCTTGTCCACGCGCCCATGAATGGGCCAGATGGAGGTCACAGCCATGTCAGTCGGAAGGCACGGTATAGGCGTCCGCGATCAGCTTCTCCACAGCCCGGTTATCCTCCAGTGCCTTGCGGAGCTGGGGCACATCCAGCAGGCCGAGGGCGTTGGCCCGCTTCATGACCTGATTCAGGTTATTCCCCACGCGCCGCACCTCCTGGATCAGCACAGGTACATCGGCGGGCGGGGCCTCCTTCACCTCCGTGCCGTTCAGGACGCGGCGGCAGTAACCCTCGCGGGACAGGCCGGACTTGCGGGCCTTCTTGGTAAGGGCGTCCAGTTCGGTTTTGGTGAAACGTACCTTCATTTCAAGTGTTCTTTTCAAAACGATCATCCTTTCTCAATGCGGGGTCATAGGGGCGGCAAGCCCCTGTCAAGCGGAATTGTGGCCCCACAATTCGTTGCTTGCTAAGACAATACCGCCATCCTCCGCGCCTGCGGCGCGTGAGAGCGTGCGGGCTTGGCCTCTTCGTTATCGCTCATGCTCTTTTTCGGTTCGCATGAGGGCCTTCGCCCGCTCCACTTCATCGGACATCATATAGCACCGCTCAATTTGCCAGCCGTTCTTGCCGCCGTACTCCGATGCCATATACTGTTCCAGGCGGACACAGGGATCGGAGCCATCCAGGGACGAAGCATAGATGGAATATCCGCCCATATTAGGCCGAAACGCCTTGTTGTCGCTGGACACCGCATAGGTACGGCTTTCCACGGAATACTCCTTGTCAAAGCTGGCCGGAGAGAACACAATGAAGCCGGACAAATGCTGGCGGGCACGTTCTGCTGCGCGGAAATAACTTCGCATGGTTGCATAGGTCATATTGACTTCACAAAGGGCCTTTTCACTCATGGAGTGACAACCTCCTATTATGATTTTTGCGGCATCATAGGTGATGCCATGCCCCTCGACGGGCTGGAAAAAGCGGCATCATAGGTGATGCCGCTAAAAACTGTTCAGGAAGTCAAACACGGCGTTTAGGTCCTCCGCGCTGGCTTCCGCCTGCGCTGCTGGCCGGTCACGGCTGTTCTTTGCGGTTCGCTCCAATTCTTCAGATACGGTCTGACGGATCAGCTCTTTCAACACATCGGTTTGCTCTTTTGCGTTGATCCTGGCGATGATCTCCTGATTGATGGATCGGGCGTCCATGCGGTGCAGGGCTTCCCACGCCCTGCGGTCATCCTCCCGGTCAAGGTTAAATCGGAGAGAAAGCCGTTTGACCTTCATTTTCTCACGCCCCTACGCAAAGCCTGTTCGCACAGGTACTCATAGCCCTTTGCGGTGGCGCAGATGTCCTCGTAGATCGTTACGCGGTCGGCGTCATAAGCCCCGAAGTTGCGGACCAGACAGCTTCCGCCGCCCAGCACATGGAGCCGCATAAGAGCGGGGTTGTACTCATGCTCCCGCAGGATGCGGAAGATCTCGCCCACATACTCTGCGGCGGTTTCCCGGATGGTGGTCAGATAGTCCTCCCGAATATCCGCTGTGCCGAACCGCAGCACCCGGTTGATGATCGACTCGTCCACCGTGGCATGGTGGGTCCGCATGACATTCTCCCGGACGGCCAGCATACATTGATGGGTGCCATACTTCTCAGTAAACATCCGGTCCACAACAGGCTTGCGGTCGTTGATGAACATGATGTTCATGGTGCCGTTGCCAATGTCACAGAGCATATTCACGCCCTGGAAGTCCCTGATCTGGCCGGCCACCGCCGCGAAGCCCTGGGGAAACACATCCACCCCGGCGATCTCCACCCGGTAGGCTTTTCCCCGGAAGGTAAAGGCCAGTTCCCGGTTCCGCATGAGGTAGGCTTTGAAATCCTCCCGTTGCCGGCTCACCCAGGTGAGGGGCAATCCCACTGCAAGATATACCGTGGCGTCTGTCAGGCCATATACATTCAGCTCACGGGCGATAGCGGCCAGGGTGAGGATATAGTAGTCATCGTCCCCGGTCTTGTCCGCCTTAAACTCCTTGTGGCCTGTCCCAATCAGGTAGTAGCGTCCGTCATAGACCAGCAGATCGTCTTTGAATACCGGCTCTGCGCCATGGACGGTCAGCCCCGCGGGAAAACAGCAGTTTGCAGTCTTGATGTTGCCGTAGCCATTGTCTATCCCGATGATCTTCATGCCCTGATGGTCTTTCACCGGCTCCATTCCTCCTTCCTCTTTGCCTGCCCCAACCTCCGCTGGAGCAGCAGATCGTTTACATCCTTGCCGCTGGGCGGCGGCCTGTCCAGCACTTCGTATCTGTCCCCCAGGCCAGCCATGATACCCGCTGCCGCGTCCCGGCCCACCTCGTCATTGTCCAGGTGGAGGCAGAGCGTGTGGACGCCGGGGTGGTCCTGAAGGTACTGGCTGAGAGCCATGGGGATGACAAACTCTTGTTTCTGCTTGAACACCCCGCCCAGGGAGAGCATGGCGTCCTGCCGCCAGTCCCGGCCCTTCATTTTCAGCAGGGTGGCGTAGCTCAACAGGTCGATGGCCGATTCAAACAGGTGGACGCTGGGTGCAGCGGAGTCCTCCGCGATGGCGAAGGAATACCGCTTGTCACTGCCGGTGGCCTCGCCCTTGAAGTCCCCTATGATGCCCCGCAGGGCGGCGTAGCGGGGTTGGCCCTGCCGGTCCCGGCCCACGAATACGGCGTTGTGATAGGGCAGACTTTCATACAAGCGCCCGGTCTGGATGCAGTAGTCGATCATATCATAGTCAATGCCCCGCCCATGAAGATAGCTGACAACATGGGTGGCGCACCGGCTGGGTTGGGGAAGGACCAGTTTCCGGGGTTCCTGCTCCTTTGGCCTGGCTTGAGGCGCCGGAGACGGGGGAGAGAAGTTCGGTCCCGTCAGGGCCTCCACTGCCTCGGTAAAGGAAAAGCCCTGGACTTTAATGAGATAGTCCAGGGCTGTTTTCCCGCCGATTTTGCGGGAGAACCAGTTCCATTTTCCGTTGCTGATCTTCAAGCTGTCATGCTCACGGGTGCAGTAGGTGCTTCCGCCCACATGGACGAGCTGGTGCGGGTCATACCGCTGGAGATAGGTCAGCAGGTCCCATTCCTTAGCCTGAGCGATCTGCTCCGGGGTGACATAGCCCATCCTACCGTTCCTCCCGCTGGCCCTTTTCCTTTTCAGCCCGTATAACGGTATCTGCGCGGGCCTCGATCACATCCCGCACATCGTCCATGTGGTGAGTTTCCGCCCGCTCCCACGCCCGGTAAACATCCGCCAGCGGGGTCCGGGACCGCAGCAGGGCCGCAGCCTGGGCGTCCGTCAGTTCCAGTACCTCCAACTCCATCACAATGTCTTCTTGGACGGTGAATTTGCAGGCATTGTCCAGGATCACATTGGGGGGCTGCTCCAGAAGCCATGCCTTATACTTCTGCTGCTCGGCTGCCATCCGTTCATAAAGTTGGCGCATCATTTCTTTGTTGGTCATGCTGTATCACTCCTTATAAAATAGTGATAGCCGGGAGATCTCCAGATGAAAACCTCCCGGCTATGTAAAACGGCAAGGCCGCAGACACGGCCTTGCCAAAAAGGTATGTGATTGCTTTATCGGGCGTCCCGGTCTTTCCCGGCTTTGTGTTTCACTGGTAGAAGCCCATCTTTCGCCTGCTCTAATTTTTCCAGAGCGAAATCCAGTATCTTCGCCTTCCGCTCCGCCAGCATGGTCAGATAAAATTGCCGCTGCAAATCACTGAGGAATGGGGTGTCATAAATCAACTTCCCGATTTTATCCATGTCGATCTGGGGGACGATTCGCCGCAAAGCGCGGTTGCACCCTTCATCCCGCAGCGAGGAAATAAAATCGAAATACCGGATTTTCTTTCCTTCCAGCGTAATCGCGGAGGTCGGTATCTCATAAATTCGATGGTCGCGGTCGCCCTTATTGGTGAGGACAGACCGCATGATCTCGTCATCCGCCTGGGGACATCCCTTCTTTCTCAGCTCATGCAGGCGCTGATACACCTGACTCAGCCGCCGGACAGCATATTGGAGCTGTTCTGCCGTCCCGTAACCGCTGTTGAAGTCACGGGCGATGGCGTTGATCTCTCGGCCTGCCTCGTTCATAAAGGCAATGGCCTGCCGTGTCTCCGCCTCCCTGAACAGGACGGGGCGGTTGGTTTCCATCTGCCGCATCAGCCATGCGCTGGCGGACAGTCCGGCGGCCCTGTTCCGTTTCTTCAACAGATCGTATTCCTTTGCGCTCATGCGGACACAGGTGCGGTGTGGTTGGCTATTGCCAAACCTTATTTTCCGAGGTACCAATGTTGTTCCGAAATGCTGGCCGGAAATGGATTTTTGGCAACGCTGTCAGAAGTCCACCTTTCCCCACCCAAAATCGCTTTTGGCAATATTGCCAAACCCGGTTTCCTAGCACAAACTTGCCGGCAGTGCTGCCAAAAAGTCCCGTCGATTGGCGGCATTGGGGTCAGGGGATTTCCCCTGCAAGTGGCGTTTTGACATCAAAATGCGATGCTTGCGCCACCAAAGGTCCCGCATTGCGGGACCTCTGGCGGTCTCTCCGCCACGGGCGGGGTTTTCTCTTAATGGAGAGCAGACCGTCTCTGTATAGCACTTATGTTTTGAAAAAATGGGTCTGGCCCCAATTTTCTAACAAACATTTTTATCGTCTCTGAGAAATTTAACGGCCGGACTGAATTTTCAATTTCTCTTATGCTTTCCGATCGATCCCTTGGTGATATTCATTTAAGATACCGGGCTTAACTGGCTTTCCCCAATTCCAAGACGGGTCCCGCTGATGCACATATTCTCCCAAACGCTTAGCCTCTTGTATACTGATTTGATTTAATGTCCATCCGGCAGCGGCTCTTTCTTCAGGAGGCAACGACATAATATAGTTTTTTATAACTTGGCTTTCAACTTCTCCATCACTCATTCCGCCGTTGTTTTTCATGTTCTCAAACACCAGTGCTCTGATCCTGTTCGCAACGTCCTCGTCAACAGGAACGATCCGACGGAAATCCGTCCGACCTGTAATATCCATTCCTTCTGGGCAATATGGGTTCACGTGGTCCTTTGGAGGCAGAGAGCCGTTGGGAAGGTTTTGCGTAACGCCTTGCCGCCTGTACCTGTCCGCATTTGCCATCATCCTGGCAATATCGCTGACCGTCATCGTTTTTCCTCCTTCTGTCTTATTGTTTAGAACTGGTATTTATAGAATCGACTGACTAAGAAAAACCAAATACTGCGCATATCTTTTATTTAAAATATCGACAGCTCTTTATTAAAAGTTTAGTGTGGGTTACCAGTAAAAAGTAAATCATTTGGGGAAAAATCCATACTTTCTACTGTTATCTATGTATCATGCCACTCGCAGCCCTTCGCTCCCCGATTTTCCCATGCCCTACACTCTCGAGCCGCCCAGTATACAGCAGCAGTTTTCGGTAACTATCATTTTCAAACATTTGTTTCAACAACTACCGCATCAGTCATGATTGAAAAACATCGTGGTGATAAGGATAGCTGTTTTGAAAGCCCTTAATGGCTTGCGACCATCTTTATCTGTCTCATATCGGCTATGCTATCTACAATAACAATGCTCTCATGCGGTTAAAATATTGCCCTTGTGCGGGGGTACCTTAACTCATGTCCGGGTTCTTCTTCACCATAGACGGAAATTTCAGCATATATTGCTCCCCGTCATAGAGGACGGAAATCTTCTTGCCGTTTGCGCCGGCGTATGCCTTGTTCCGTTTTTGCATATCTGTAAAGTCAATGACGCCCATGCGGTCACTCCCTTTCCATCCGCAGATACTTTTCCCGGAGATACCACGCCTGTTCCGAGCTGATGACCTGATTGACCTCCGCGTTGTTGATGTCTGCCTGCAAGTTGCAGTAGTCGCAGTCCCAGCGCAGGTCCTTCTCACCCCGGTCCAGCCGGTCCCAGGCCGCCTGCATCTGCGCGATGGACTCCCGCAGGAAGTCAGGCAGGCCGCACTCCAGATAACTCTTGTCAGCTGGTAGGCCGGTATCGTGTCCGGGCTGCCCCATCATATCCTGTCGGCCCATCTCTTACCCCGTCCTTTCTGCTTCATTTTCCTTATTGTATCGGTACGCCGGATGCTTGTCAATCGCTAACGCTCCCCGTAGCCGGGAAAGGTAACATAGAATACCTTATTCATAGACGAATAAACATCGTGTCAAAGTCCTCAAACATGAATTGTATTTTGTCGACCTGTTTCCGGGTGTGGTAGTGGCCGCAGTACCATTTTTTGTAGTCCAGGCGGTCCTCTATGCCGTCCAGCCAGTCCTCGGTACTCTTGTCTACGGAGCTTTGGTCAAGGCCGGAGAGAAATACTTCGGTCGGCTCATATTTGCGGGGGCAGGTGTGGCTCAAAACAATGTCGATGTTCCAGTGTAAGGCGGCAAGCCGCGCTTCAACCACGGCTTTGATCTCCTCGTCCGGCTGCTCATCCGGCCACCAATGCCACCCGTGCGCCAGCCGGTAGTGCTTATCCACACTGTACGCGCCCCCGATCACGATACACTTGTACCCATCGAAATTGTAAATCTCGCCGTCAACAGCAAAGAGGATGTTCGGAAATGCTTCCTCATAGAGAATTTTCCCGCCGCAGTATTCTCCTTCCATATAGGATGGGATGCGCTGGGGCCTGGCTTCATGGTTGCCGTGGATACTGAAGAATTTGACCGGAATGGCGCTGGCATACTCTTTTGCGCGGGTGTCGCGGTCATTCAGGTAATAATTGAAACCAGCATCACCAAGGATGATTATGGTATCGGATTTTGTTGTTTCCATTGCGCGGCAAAAGGTGTCCACGCGGAGAAAGTTCCCATGTGTGTCACCTGTGAGATAGGTTGCCATAGCATTCAACTCCATTCTATCATGAATTTTGATACCGTATACAGGTGGGCGTGGGACACCCATCCGCGGAAATGATACAACAAACTATGTACGGGGGCAAGTCTGCGGCTTGCTCCCGTATCATGTTTTTGAGGGTCAGACATTTCTCACTCTTTCAGCGTTCGCGGTCGGGACTGCCACGGGCGGGGGCGGTGACTTCATCCCCTACATCTCCATCCACGATCTCGCTCTCCCGCTTGTCCATGTTCAGCAGGATGTTCAATTCATCCAGGCGGGCGGACTTTCTTTTCAGCTCGTCCTCCTGGGGAAAGGGCTTATCCACCTCCAGTTTGGCGTTTTCGAGCTGCATCCTGGTATTTTCCAACTGTTCCCGGCAGGTGTTTATCCGCTCCTCCATGCTTTCCAGCAGATTGTCCAGGCGGAGAATGTTGCCAAAAACATCTGTGCCGAGGTTCGTGGTGTAGTACAGCGCCCCTTTCAGCGTGACCTTGAACTCCCGGAACAGGCTCTCAAAGGACAGGTCCATAGCAAACCCCCGGTACTGGCCCAGAGGGACAGGTTCGGGGCTGGTCATGGCTTTGCAGGCGGCGAGGATGGCGCTGCCTGCGGCTTTTTTGTCGGTGTAGACGGTCCCCTCCACCTCCATGGGGGAGAAGCCGTCCTCATTGGGGTGAGTGTTCTCCTTCAGCCGGTCCATATCGGAAAGATAACCCTCGATATACTGTTCATACTTGGCGATTTGCTGGGGCAGCTCCTTGATGATCTGATCCTCCAGGGCGTACCGCTGGCTAAGGTGGTTGGCTTTCAGGAGCCGGAGCCGCTGCACATCAATGTCCAGGTCCATCTTCTCCTTGATATGGGGATTTCCGGTGCAGAGTGCCTTGATTTCCGCGTATGACAGGGCGGTTTCATCTATATCCTCGCAGGCCCGGACCGGGGATTTGCTGGTCATGATCTGCCCGATGAACTTCTGCTTGCCCTCCACCAGCTGATAGAGGTAGCTGTCAAAGGTGTTCTCGGTGACATAGGTGTAGATGTCCACCTCGTCATTCTCGTTGCCCTGCCGGACGATCCGGCCCTCCCGCTGCTGAAGGTCAGAGGGCCGCCAAGGACAGTCCAGGTGGTGCAGCGCCACGAGCTTCTTCTGGACATTGGTGCCCGCGCCCATCTTCTGGGTGGAGCCGATCAGCACCCGGACCTGCCCGGAGCGCACCTTGCCGAACAACTCCTTTTTCTGTGTCTCCGTGTTGGCGCTGTGGATATAGGCTATTTCTTCGGCTGGTATCCCTTTGGCAATCAGCTTATTCCGCAGGTCATCATAGACATTCTGAAATTCCGCCATCTCGTAGCCGCCCTGCTCGTTTGGGACCATTTCAATGGGCCGGTTCTTGCCAGGGGTGGAGAGGTCGCAGAATACCATCTGCGCGGAACGCTGGTCCGTTGTGCGCTGCCATATATCAAACACATCCCCAACACAAGCGTTGATTTTGCTGGTGTCGCTGTCCGGGAGCAAGGGGTTAAGGAGCCGCTGGTCCAGGGCCAGCTTGCGCCCGTCGTTGGTGATAAGCAGCATATTGTCCTCGGTACTGTCCACCATCCTGTTGCGGACCTTCTCCGCCCGCTGCCCCAGCGCCGCCACCATCTCCTTCTGCTGTTCCGAGGGTTTTAGCACGATGTTGTGGTAGTTGGCCTTGGGGACGGGGAGGTTGAGCATATCCGCCGTCTGGATGTCCGCCACTTCTTTGAACATAGACATGAGTTCTGGGAGGTTGTAGAACCGGGAGAACCGGGTCTTGGCCCGGTAGCCGGTGCCCTCCGGGGCCAGTTCAATAGCGGTGACAGTTTCGCCAAAGGTTGAGGCCCAGGCGTCAAAATTGAGCAGGCCGTGTTCTTCCAGGGCGTGGTACTGCAAATACTTCTGCATGGTATACATCTCCACCATGGTGTTGGAGATGGGGGTGCCTGTGGCGAACACAACGCCCCGGCCCCCGGTCAGCTCGTCCAGATAGCGGCATTTCATATAGAGGTCGCTGGACTTCTGGGCCTCCGTCTGGCTGATGCCGCCCACATTCCGCATTTTGGAAAAGGCGGCGAGGTTTTTGTAGTAGTGGGCTTCATCGACAAAGAGGCGGTCAATGCCCAGTTCTTCAAATGTGACCACATCATCCTTACGGCTCTGGTCGTTCAACTTTGCTAACTTGGCGTCAATGGACTTTTTTGTGCGCTCCATCTGCTTGATGGAGAAGCGTTCCCCGTGGTTGACTTTCAGTTCCGCGATGCCGTTCAGGACCTCACTCCGCTGCTGTTCCAGGAGATACCGCTGGCGCTCCACACTCACCGGGATTTTCTCAAACTGGCTGTGTCCGATAATGATGGCATCATAGTCGCCGGTGGCGATCCTGCCGCAGAACCGCTTGCGGTTCTTGGTTTCAAAGTCCTTCCTGGTCGCCACCAGAATATTGGCAGAGGGGTAGAGCTGCAAATACTCCGACGCCCACTGCTCCGTCAGGTGGTTGGGCACCACGAACAGGCTTTTTTGGCACAGCCCCAGCCGCTTGCTCTCCTGGGCGGCAGCTACCATTTCAAATGTTTTCCCTGCTCCCACCACATGGGCCAGCAGGGTGTTCCCTCCGTAGAGGATGTGGGCGATGGCGTTCACCTGATGGGGCCGCAGGGTGATCTCCGGGTTGATGCCTACAAATTTCAGATGACTTCCATCGTACTCACGGGGCCGTATGCTGTTGAATTTGTCGTTGTAGAGCCGCGTCAGCCGCTCCCTCCGGGCCGGGTCTTTCCATATCCAGTCCTGGAACGCTTGCTTGATAAGCTGCTGCTTGCCCTGGGCGATAGCCGTTTCCTTCTTGTTCAGGATGGGAACGCGGTTGCCGTGTTCGTCCTCCACATAGTCAAAAATACGCAAATCCCGGAGGTTCAGGGTTTCCTCTATGATCTTGTAGCCATTGACACGGGTGGTGCCGTAGGTGTTCTCCGCCTTGACATTGCCCCTGTCGGCAAATTTACTTTCGATATTCCATGCGCCGGTGTGCTGGGAGTAATGGCTGCGTATCATCCGCTGACTGCGGGGGGAAGTCCCGAACAGTTCATAGATAAATTGGTCAATGACCTCTGTGGGCAGCCAGGTGGCCCCCAGCCGGACGGCGATCTCGCTGGCGGTCAGGTCCACCGGCTGCACCCGTTCCAAAGCCTGGACATGGGCGGTGTAGTCCTCCGGGTACAGTTCGGCGCTTCGTTTTGCCCATTCCAGCTTCTCCCGCACATTCCCGGAGAGGTATTCGTCCGCAGTGAGGTACTTTTCCTCGGAGCCACCGCCATACCCGTGCATGGGGTTCAGGAAAATCACGCCGGTCAGGTCGGCGTAGACCTCCTGCTCGGTCTTGCCGGTCAGCTCCGCCATATAGTCCATGTCCACCTTTGCCTTTTCAGCCAGTGACACGGCCAGGGCCTCGGACGCGGTATCTACATGGGTGATCGTGATCCTCTGCTTGATGGTGCGCTTGATAAACATATCCGCCTTGCGGACAAAGTTGCGCTCATCGTCCAGCACCTCCAGGGAGGTCAGGAGGAAGTAGGCGCTGTCCATGCTGAACACGGAGCTGTTGGCGCGGGAGTTGATCCGCCCGTACTTGTCCACAAAGGCGTCGTAAAGAGCGTTCGACTTCCGCTGCTGGGCCTGAATGTCCTGGTCGGGCCAGTCCTCGGTCTGGTACTCAATGAGCGTCCGCACACAGTCCCGTATGCCGATCAGCCCCTTGATGCGGTTGGCCGCTGTCACGGACACCTCTACCGGGTTCATGCGGCTGTTTTCCCGGTAGTACACCTTGCCGTCCACGATGGTATAGCTGAAATTCCGTACCTCCGGGTCCGCGGGGATGGACTTGTCCTCGCCCTCGGTTTCCGGGTCATCCATGACATACTCAGTGATGGAGCCTCGGATATTCTGAATGGCGGCGGCAAGCTGTTCTCCCAGGTCCCGCCCCTCAATGGGCAGGCAGGCGGTTTCCGGCCCATAGGGGCCGCTGATCTCCCGCATTTCGCCCATGACCATCTCCGAGTGGTCAATAAAATACTGGTTCATTTTCAGCCCGTTGGCGTCGGTGTTCAGGTGTACCCAATCCGGTTCCTCGCTGGAGAGGGCGTCCCGCTTCTGCAAAAAGAGGATGTCGCTGGTCACATCCGTTCCCGCGGCGTCCTTGAAAGTGTTGTTGGGCAGGCGGATGGCCCCCAGCAGGTCGGCGCGCTGGGCAAGGTACTTCCGCACAGTGGGGGTGTCCTTGTCCATCGTGCCCTTGCTGGTGACAAAGGCGATGACACCGCCCGGCCTGACCTTATCCAGCGTCCGGGCAAAGAAGTAGTCGTGAATGAGGAAATTGTATCGGTCATACCGCTTGTCGATCACCTTGAAGGAGCCGAAGGGCACATTCCCGATGGCGGCGTCAAAAAAGCTGTCCGGGAGGTCTGTTTTTTCAAACCCCTGGACAGCGATAGACGATTGTTGATAGAGTTGCTGGGCGATGCGGCCTGAGATGCCGTCCAACTCCACGCCGTAGATTTTAGAGTCCGCCAGGGCCTCCGGGCGCATACCGATGAAGTTGCCGATGCCGCAGGACGGCTCCAGCAGATTTCCGGTCTGGAAGCCCATGTTCGTGAGGGCCTGATAGATGGAGCGGATGACCACGGGCGGAGTATAGAAGGCCGTCAGGGTGGACTCCCTGGCTGCGGCATATTCCTCCTCGGTGAGCAGGGCTTTCAGCTCGGCGTACTTGCTGTGGCGCTCGTCAAAGCAGTCTGCCAAACCGCCCCAGCCCACATCCCGCGCCAATACCTCCTGTTCCTCTGGGGTGGCAAGCCGGTCCTCGGCCTCCAGCCTTTTCAGCAGGCGGATGGCCCGGACATTGTTGTTGAACCGCTCCCCAGGGGTTCCCACGCCCAGGGCGTCATCGGTGATGTGGTACTCATGCCGGTCTGCGTTGGGAACTTCAGGATGGAGGACAAAGGGGGAAACCCTGGCCCTGCGCTGGGGCTGGGGTGGGGCCAGAGTTGGCTCCTTACCGCCCTGGTCGTGCCCATCTGCTGAACTTTCCGCGCCCTTTCCCGGTCCTGCTGTCTTTTCAGCCGGTCCCATCAGACGCCGAATGACGGAAATATGCTCCACGCGCTCGATGTGGAAACCAACTGCGCCCTCAAAGGTGAGATCCCGCAGGGAGGCCCGGCCATCCTCGTCGATCTTTTCTACACGAAACCGCCGGCCCTCCAGCGTGATCTCCTTACCGAGCAGGTCACGGTCCGAAGCAGCCGTTTCCGTATCCTCCCGCGGGGGCAGAGGTTGTTCCTCTTTTGCGGTGGGAGGTTCCGGTGTGGGGAAGTCCCCGATCACGCGGAGCCACTTCTTCTCCAGCAGGTCGTAGACAGCCGCGCCCTCGTAGGCAAAGCCGTCTGGTTCCATCGTGCCTTCCAGATAGCCCCGTGCCGCCTGTTCCGCTTCCTCCGGCGTCGCGTATTCCAGCTTCTCGTCCATGCCGTTTTCCAGGTGGTGGTAGACGACCACCTGATAGCGGCGCTCCGCTTCGTCCTGGTCCACCGGGGCATGGGCGGGCGGTTTCTCCTGTGCCCGGACCTTTTGGGCCAGAGGGCGGTCCGCATAAAGTTGTTTCTCCGCCTCCTCCAGTTTGGCAAAGCTCCCGGTCGTGGGCGTCACCCTGCCGGAAATGAAGCCGTACTGATTGCAGAAGGTCCCGTTCGGTTCCCGGAAGATCACAAGATGCTCATCGCCGGACCAATATTCCGCGGCCTGCCGGTACGCGAGGTCTTGGGCGGCGATGGGGTCTTTTTTTGCTTGGGGCCGATGGGTATAAAGTGCTGCTTCGGCCTGCTCAAAGGTATCAAAGCCACTCGCCGTTGCATACACCGTGTTATCCTGATCGTCATAGCAGTATTGGACATAATACTGGCCGTTGGGGTACTGCCGGATCAGGATGGTTTCGCCCTCCCCATAATACCGGGCGCAGAGCTCCACCTGGTTCAACTGACGGGCGTATTCCTCCGCCTGCCACCGGCTGGTAAATTCCTCGCTGACGCCCTCATCGTCCACATAGATACGGTCGTTCTGGCCATCCCACACGCCATAGGCGATTTGGGAGCCGCGGTCCAGCTCCACAGCATAGAAGCGGACATCCGGCTCCGCGCCGGCCTTCTCCTCTTGACTGGGCGCTGTGTCCGCGGGGTGTTCCCGTCCCTGGCGCTGTTTGTTGTACTCCTCCTCCGCAAAGGCCACCATCTCGTCAAAATCCAGGTTGGCGAGAAATTCATTCAGGTCACGGAAACCGGCGCATTGAATGGAAGCAGCCTCCGCGCCGTCCACCAGGTAGGACAGGCGGAAGGATACCAGGTCGGCGCTGATCTCCACGGTATGGGCGCTGTCGCTGGTGGAGCTGAACGCCAGGGGGACATGAGAGAGGTCGGAGAAGTCGGCCTCCTGCTCAAAGACCTCCATACAGTAAGCGTTAATGAGCCATTTTGCCCGTTCCAACTGCGCCTGCGCCATGTCAATGACCTGGAAGCCCTGTGGCGGCGGGTCCAGTTCGGCAAGGAAGTCCTGGGGAATGGTCTGGCCCTGGCCGTCCCGGTAGAGGACGATCCGCATGGGCGCGCCAGCATGGTTTTCTTCCTTGATTGCCGCCACAAATTCCTCCGCGCCGGTGTACTCCACGCTTTCGCCCACGCTGCCGTTCGTGCCCAGGAAGTCGATCCGTCCCACGGGCAGCGGGGCGTCCGGCGATTCCCCGGCATCCGGTTCTTCGGCGTCAGCCACAAGTGCCGCGTTCTCCGCCACCTGAAGCAGTCTGTCGTTCAGCGGGTTCTCCGCCAGCAGACGGTCGAATTCCTCACGGGGCAGTTCCTTATTGAAAATAGGAAAGGTCGGGTCATAGAGCCGGACGGTCTGCTCATTATAGGCCAGCAGCTCATACTCCTGCGCCCCCAGGTACACCGTGTCGCCCAGGGTCAAGCGGTATTCCTTTTTTGGAGGGGGCGGCGGATTCAGTTCCTCCTCGGTGGGTTCCAGCGGTGTGGCAAGGGGACCGCTCAGATCAGCCAGCACAGCCTCACAGCGTTCCGTCAGGTGGGTCTTGTCCCGGATGATCGTCTGCATGGCGTTTCGCAGGGTGGGTAGGACAAAGAGATTATCTCCTGACAGAACATAGCACTTCTTTTCCCCTATTCTAAAGGAGTTCGCACACGTTCTGGCAAGTAGGAGTTCCTTGTATGGGTCCGTTTTACCGGTCCGTGTTTTGAAATCCACATAATCATCAATGATGGAGCAAATCTCCGCTGCGATGTCCCAACGGGCCTTCCGCTGCTCTACCTGTGCCCGGTATTGCGGATAATGCTCTTTTTCAGCCCGGTTCAGGTAGCGTCCAGCGGCAATCAGTTCCCCAATACGCTTTTCCACCTTGGCCCAGGTCAGCAGGAATTTCCCGTCAGGGTCGCCGTAGTCGCGGGAGATGGTGATGCCCGTGCTGTCGTGGTCTACCCTAAAGCCGCTGCTGGGGATAGCGTTGGAATAGGAGCCTACGCCGTATTCCGCTTTCAGAAATTTGGCATTTTCCTGTCTGCTTTCCTGCTTCTGATACTGGTCATAGATGCGGAGTTTGGACGGTGAGTACCTTCCGCACAGAACATAGTCAATGGCCTCCTGGGGCAAAATAAAAGCCGAAGCCTTTTCTGCTTCTGCCTGTTCTATGAGAGAGACTTGTTCCGCTTCGCTGGGCAGGGGGTGTTCCTCCGGGTCGAGCCACTGGTGCAGCAGGATCATCCCGTAGATGGTGTCGGCAACAGAGGGCCAGCGCAGGAAGTCCTCTTTCTCGCGGGAGAGATACGCCCCGCGCCAGAGGTTCAGCACATCGTCCCATGCCCGATACCCGGCCCGCTGGCCATTGCTCAAAATTTTCTCCACATAGGTGTTGTCAAAGAAGCCCTTAATGAAATCGCCGCGCTCTTTTCTGTCCTCATGGGCTTCAAAGAACGCGGCGATCTCGGTCCTATGGTCTTTTAGGGCGTCGCTGATGCGGAGTAATTCCTGTTTCTCGCTGTCCTCATGATAGTAAGGGATGTCCGTGCGGGCATCAAAGTCGTGGTGGCTGTTTTGAAGTCCGGCAGTACCGGATGTCCCGTCAACAGGGGCCTGTGGGGGTGCTTCCCCGGCAATCAGTGGATCACTTACACGTCCGTATAGACTAGCTCTGTCAGCGCCATTTCCTCCGCCGCTGCCCGGATGTTGTTCATCAGGCCCACCCACTTCATCTGATCGCTGGCCTTCAGCTCCTCCGTCACGCCCTGCTCCCGCGCCATCCGCGCCGTCAGCTGCTCCACCATCTCCGTGGCCTGCCGGTCGATCTTCTCCAGATGGGCGTTCAGCCTGCCGCTGAGGAGCATCCCCGTGTAGTAGGCGTTCCTGTGGGTCTGAAGGTAACTGCGCCGCAGCATCCCATATTTTCCTACCTTCGGGGCCTCCGGCGCTTCCAGATTGGGCAGACGGTAGTCGCCCTCCGTTCGATATGTCAGTTCCATGTTCAATGCTCCTTTCCTGTTTTGTCCTGCTATCATGATACGGCCTGTTTGGAGTTTGCGCAAATGTGCGATTTTCCCTTTGCTCTGCCCGGTACAGGCTCAAAACCGTGCTGGCGATCTCCCGCAGGGGCATTTCCGCAATATCGCTCACCGCGCCGCCCAGGATGGACAGGGTTTCCGGGGTGTCAAAGTCATAGACATGGGCGAAATCCTCGCCGCTGAAATAGTCCATGGGGTCGATGCCGCACCGGGTCAGCATGATAAAGGCCACGCTGCTCTCCACCAAGCCCCTGAACCATGTTTCGGTACTGAGGTCATCCAGTTCTTCTAGCAGGCTGCCCTCTTTGACGCCCCGCAGCTCTGTGAAGTAGTCGCCAAAGTTGTCCTCTACGATGACCTTCGCCGTTTCCAGCAGGCAGGCGGCAAGACCAGAGCGGTCCGGGAACTCGCCATAGCTGTTCTCCAGTGCCTCGATTACCGCGTTCTCATACCGCGGCTCCATCTTCCAGATGGGGATCATGCGCCCCTGGCGGCTGTTGGTATCGGACATATCAAAGACATACCGCAGCTTGTAGCCCTGGTCCGTGTCCACCAGCAGGGCGATCCCCCTGGTGCCCCGGTTGACATAGCGGCCATGCTTGTTCCAGAAGTCGATCTGGGCGCAGGCGGTGGCGTCCGGCTTCTGTGCGTAAATCAAAAGCTGGTCGCGGAAATTGTACTTGAAGTTGTGGGCGGCGGTAGTCAGGAACGCCATATAGTTCCCGCTGTTGGCGGAAATTTCGCGGGTCTTTTGCGCCGCAAGCTCCACAATGGAGTACAGTTTTTTCGCCACACTCTATCCCTCCGTTTCTTCATAAGATTGCAGCAGGCCCTTTGCCGCTGCGGCGATTTTAGAGATGCGCCCGGTGAGCTGGGCGACGGTGGCCCTGACCTCTGATCGCCGCGCCGCATAGAAGTAGCCTGCATCGGCGCTGCAAATGGGGTGGCTGTCACAGCGCAGGCGGTTGACCGCCCGCCGCAGCTCCGTCCCGCCGACATGAAACGCGGCCTCCAGCTCCTTACTGGAAGCCGCGTTCTCCTGCCCTCTGCGGTACTCCTTCAGATACGCGCACAGGGACTCGTCAATGGGTACGCCCTTCATTGGGGATCACTCCTGCTTCCCACCTTCAACTTTTTGTGATATTCCTCGCTCACATCATAGTTGAGGGCTGCGGATAAAAGGAGCTGCCAGATCATTTCTTCCGCTTCATTTTCATACATACACAGACTGGCGTATTGTTCGCCGTCTTTACTCATATAGAGCCGGGTAAAGCGCATACGTTTCTCCATCAAGTCCTTCGCACCGCTTCGGACGCTCTCCACGGGGGCGTTAGCGGCGTTGTATGCCAGGACAGTCATCAACAGGTCAAACATAGAGGGGTGTAGTTCTAATTTGGTGTTGGGTATTTGTGCCATCATCGTCCTACCTTTCCACGGAAACGGCCTGCCGGGGCTTGGGAAAATCCCAGCCGTACACCTTGCCGATCTCGTCTCCCAGCCTGCGGGTAATCCGGGTTATATCGGATCGGACAGCCTTTCCGTAATACAGTTTTTCTTTCAGCAAGTCAATTTGTGAGTCCCGTGCTCCGGGCTTATAGGTGCGGTAAAGAAGATGGTTCGTACCGTCGTGGTGTATGGCGTCGCAGCGCAGGTCGCCCAGCTTATCCACATACCATGTGGCGTATTCAATATCCCGGCCACTGTAAAGGCAGTCCCGGATATTGCCGCTGGAGATCTCCTGATAGCCTGTACGCCGCCCATTCCAAAGTCCCAGGTCAGCGATCACAAGGATGGGCTGGTCAAGCTGGATGTTCAGATTGACGCGCTCATCGTCCAGATAGCGGTTATTGATCTCGTACATCAGGGCCATGCGCTCGTCCTCGGTCAGCTCCGGATGATCTTCCTCCAGATCGTCCCTCCAGTCCTCATAGTCCAGATCGTAGTTGCTCCATATTAAGTGCCTTTGCTCTGTCATCGTGAACCACTCCTTTCGTGGCGGCGGGACTGGATGGGCCGGCCACGCTTATTGTATCGGTTCGGGTCGGCGGCAGGGGATGTCCAGCCCAGGGTCGCCCCGGCCAGCATTGCCGCCGCCTGCGCCCTGGTCACGCCCATATCGCCGTTGAGCACATCCGCCGTCTGCTGGGGCGTTTTCCCTTTGAAATGGGCCATAGGGGACACCTGATACCCAGGCTTATACCGCTCTATGACGATCAGCTCGCCGGATGATGGCAAAATGGCAAAGCACTTCTCCGGCAGGGGGGGTGTCAGTGGCAGGATCACCTCGTTGTGGCACCGCTCCATCTGCTCGGCAAACTGGCAGATGTGAAACAGGCTGTCCCAGCCGTTGCCTACCTCCACATGGCAGTCATCAATATAGCGGCAGGTCCGGTCGATGGACGCGCAGCCTTCCCGGAGAATACGGACCTGTCCACCGTCCGGGATGCGGAACAGTTCCTTGTAGTGCGGGTCGATGAACCGGATGCCCTTTTCAGCCTGTTCCATGTGCCGGTCCAGCCAGTCGCGGCGGTAGCAGTAGATGAACAGATTTTCCTCCCCCTTGTAGGGGTGCAGCCGGATCAGATAGGCATACTGTGCTGTGTCCGCCCGGAAGCCGAACGCAAAGCCGCTATCGTAGCCGCTCTCCTGGTGTCCCCGGCAGAAATCCCGCATGGCGTTACGGCTTTTTAGAAACCCGCCGTACTGCTCGTCCCCCACCAGGGCCTCCAAAACCTCCTCAAACTCCTGCTGAAAGTCCTCGGTGTCCAGGCTTTCCCGGTGGCTGGTCCACTTGGGAAAGAAGCCCTTGCCGTCCTCGCCCATATCCGCTTGAAGGTGCCCGACACTCCCGGTCTGGCCCTCGATCTGTGTGCTTTGCTTGGCGATATAAAGCCGCTCCGCTGGAGCAGCGGCGCGAAAAGTCAATTCCATACGATCACACTCCTTGTCAACAAGAAGGCGGCCATTAGCTTCCCACTGATAGCCGCCTTCTCTCTATACGATATTGATAGACCTTCTACCGGGCGTTGCCCCGGTCGTGGCGCTTGGGCTTGATGGGCTGCCCCTGCTCGTCATAGTTTTTCGGGTCGGCGGCTGGCCCCTCCCAGCCGAACAGGGAGCCGGCCAGCATCGCCGCTGTCTGCGCTTTGGTCACGCCGCCGCGCTCGTTACACTCACTTACGATCTCCAGAGCCTCCGCCCGGTCATGGCCGTACTTGTCTGTACGGTAATAGCCGCTCTCGCCCTTTTTGACAATAATGATTTCATCACTGCTGGGCAGCACAGCATAACACTTGTCCGGCAGGGTGGAACGCATGGGAATCACCATGCCGCCTGTTTGCTCCAGCCGCTCCGCAAACTCCCGGATAGAATAAACGGTGCTGCCCCACTCGTGGGACAGTTCCATGTGGCCGGCGTCGATATAGCGGGCGGTGCGGTCACGGGTGCCATCTCCGCCTGTGATAATGCGGATCTGCTCCCCATCCGACACCCTGAATTTCTCTTTGCCGTCCGTGGTGACAAAGCGGATGCCTTTTTCGGCTTCCTTCATGTGCCGCTCCAGCAGGTCCCGGCGGTAAGCATAGATATATGCGTTATCCAGCAGCTCGGATGGCGTACAACGGAGTAGATAAGCATGGTAGCCGGCATCAACGCGGAACAGATATTCGGGGCTTTGCATGATGCGGCTTTCCTGGTTGTTCAGGCAGTAGGCAATCATCGCGGGGATATTCTTCAGCACAGGGCCATATCGCTGGTCTGATCGGAGCATTTCAATCATGGCATCGAGTTCCACCGAGAACTCCGGTGTTTTCCATGCGGGGTCCCAAATGTCCCAATGGCTGTAAAACGCCGTGCCGCTATCGTCCAATTCAGCAACTAAGATACCCGGACTTCCGCACCGCTCCATGATCGGAATACACTGCCGCTTGGCGTATAGTCGTTCCGTGGGTGTCGCAGGCCGCAAAGTCAGCTCCACTATCGCTCACGCTCCTTTACCTTCGGCTGCTGTGCAGACTGTGTCAGTCCGGCCTCATGCGCCCGCCAGTAGTCGGGATGGCATACTCGGATGGTATCATCAATACATTTGCTGTATTCTCCGGGGCCAAAGTATTCATTGACCGGCGCGGTGTAAAGCCCTCTGTCCATCAACTCCCGAAGGACGATCTGCGCGTCGCTGTCCTCCTCAAAGCACAGATAGCCGCCTTCCCAGAACCCGTACCGCTGGGCGGTGGGTGATAAATTCCCGGCCACAAATTCCCGCGCCACCATGATCCCGCCATGGCTGGCTGTGGAAACATCGAAGAAACCAGGGCAGAGGGTCTTGCGGGTCTGGATAAGCCCCCAGGGAGAATAGGCTGGCTCATAGCTCATTCCCGCTCACGCTCCTTCCCCGATTTCTCCGGCTGTTCGCCGGAGCGTTCCTGCTTTGTCATCTGGTACTCCAGTTCCGCCCCGGCCCGTTCCAGAAGGTCCTTTTTAGCGGCCAGGAGATCGGAGTGATAATGGCCCCAGTAGTAGTAATCACTTCCCTGACAGGCCCATGTCACAAACATGGACCGTTCCGCTATGCTCACACCCAGCACGAACTCGGTGGTCCCGATGTGGATGGAGTCGGTGATGAGATAGCCGGCGTTCATACGGTTGCCCATATCAGCGGCCCTCCCTGTCACGAGAGTTTCGTTCCTTTTCAGCCTGTCGCAGCTCCAGGTAATGCTTTGCCCATTTGGGCAGGTCCTCCGGGGCGATGACGCCGAGAATGTCGCTGCGCTCAAACCGCGCCCTCTGCCCGGAATACAGCTCTGTGCAGTAACAGGCAGTGCCGCGGCTGTTGGGGTATGCGCCGGAGCCGCTGGTACACAACTGGAGCTGGCAGGTGGCGTGGCGGTATTCCCGGCGCAGCACCTCCGGGCGGATCACCACGACTTTGCCCCGGATGTCCTCCTGGTAACTGACCTGTTCACAGTCCTCGGCGGTGATGGCCGAATTGGGGATGCCCTGAATTTTCGGGCCGTTCAAGGCGATACGGGTCTTTTCCGCCTGTTCCGCCACACGCTCCCCAAACAGCTTTACCAGTTCCGGGTAGTCATCGCTGACCATGACCTCGGTATAGTTTGCGAATATCTCATGCTGCTGGCAGAACGCGCATACATACCGCTCATCCTCCGTCGCTGATGGATTTTCCCCCAGCACGATCTCCCGGTCGCCAATGTGAAGCGCATGGATGATCTCATAGTCCCCGGCCATACGCTTTTCCTGATCTATGTCCATTTGAAGTCCTCCTTCCAAAAATTTACGCCGCTCTGTGTCCCCAAAGACAAAGAGCGGCGTATGTAAAAGCCGGTTGTTTCAGCCGTGAGCCATCAGCTTCAACAGCAGGTCGTTCACCGGCCCAGCGTCCCGGCCCTGGGCGGTCAGCTTGTTCCGCCAGTTCATCAGGTACATCCGCACAAGGCGGCGCTCCGCGTCCGTCAGTTCCAGATACACTTTCTTTTCCCGTTTGAACATTTGAAACAACTCCCTTCTCTCTGCCCATATCGTACAGGAAAAGGAAAATGGTTTCAAATGTGCGAATGGGTATGTAAGCGGCCCGCTGGGGATGCGCTTAATAACCCGTCCGGGGCAGGGGCTTGGAGGGGGCGTAGACCTTCGTCACCCACCGGGAGGTAGCCATGATCCACTGACCGTCATAGACGCCGCCCACATCCGCCTGATTGACGAATTGGCTGCCGCCTTTGACCCAGGACACCACGGAGCAGTCGATCATGGGCGTTTCCACCTGCCGGAAGTTGGAGGGCACGACGCCAAACACGAACATCACCTCTGTGACATACTCGTTGGACCCCAGCCGCAGGGCCACAGGCGAGGCGTCCAGCACATAGTTCTGCTGCGTGTTCAGGCTGTCCGCCAGCACACGGTACTCGCTCCCGCTGAGATTGGTCTTGTAGACGATTTTATAGTTTCTAGCAGCATTGTAGGTGCCGGTGGTGATCTTCGCCAGCCGCACCGCCTCCACGGGCAGGGTATCGCGCCAGTAGAACGATGTGAGAGAAGTCGTGGAGTTGTTGGCGATGCCGGAGAAGGAGTAGCGGATATTCTGGCCGGGCATGACCTCGGCATAGCCGGTTTTCTGGATGGCTACATTGGTATAGAGGCTCTTGTTGGTCATGGCCGCCTTGACGATCTGGCCCTCATGCTCGATCTCCACCTCAATGGGCGCTTTGTCCAAAGCATAGAAGTCCGCCGCCTGGGACTCCACGATTTTGTACCGGCCCAAAGGCAAGGGCTTAGATACGGCCACACCGTTTTTATCGGTGCGGATGGTGTCCACAAGGTTCCCGGTGCGGGCATGGTAGACTTCAAATACGGTGCCGGGGATGGGGGTGCCGGCAGGCCAGCCGTTCATGGAGTTATAATCGGCGCTGGTCTTAGTCACCTGGATTTGGCCGGTGACGGCGGTATTCTCCCAGGTGATGGTGGTGCAGCCGCCGTACTTCACATAGACGGTCTTGGGCTGGGTGTCCAAAAGGTAGCCCTCCGCGCACTCGATCTCCTGGAGGGTGTACCGGCCATCCTCCAACTCGTGGTCAATATAGACATAGCCCTCGTTGTCGCTCTCATAGGTGCCAATGGGGTTGCCCCTGGCGTCGGACAAGAGGAATTTCACGCCGTAGATACCCTTGCCGGTCACGCTGTCGATCTTGTGAATGAGGGCGCTCCCGGTCTGCCGGTTGGTGATTTCCAAAGTAGCGGTCTGGCCGTCCTTTACCTCAATCTGGTAGGGCGTATCGTCCAGACGGTAGCCCTCGGCGGCCTTCAGCTCCACCACCTGATACCAGCCCTTTTCCGCTTCGGGCAGGCGGATGACTCCGCTCTTGTCAGTGGTGTAGGTGCCGATGATCTCTCCATTCAGCTTGCGGACCTCGAACTGGACGCCGCTAATGCGCTCCCCGGTTTCCTCGTCCTTTTTGATGATGGTGAGGCCGCCGCTCGGTGTGTTGTAGAAGCGGAGGGTTTGGACCTCGCCGGCTTTGATCTGGATGGACTTGGGCGTGGTGTCCAGGACATAGCCCTCCACCGTCTTGACCTCCCGTGCGGTGATGGTGGTGCCAGGGGTCAGGTCATTGATGACAATGCGGCCATTTTCGTCGGTGATAAACTCGCCGTTGGAATTACCAACCACTGAACCGCTGCTGTCAGTGACAAGGAATGTGACGCCTTTTAACGGGGTCGTGGTGCCCTCAATATACTTCTCAATGACCAGGGTGGTGCTGGGGGTGTTGGTACAATGGAGCGTCTGGGTGTCGTTAGGGTTCACCACCACGGTCTGAGTCCGTGTGGCCTCATCAATGGTATAGCCCGGAATGGTGGCCGTTTCCGTCACCACCAGCGTCCCCACCACGCCATTGATGGTGATTTTGCCGTCCTTGTCAGTGAAGTACAGGCCGTTGCTGCTGATCTGCCCGTTTTCATCCGGTACAAACTCCCCTGTGGAAGTAGTCACTTTGAAAGTGACGCCCTCCAGCGGCTCGCCGGTGAGGGAGTCCCGCTTGTCGATGACCAGCGTTCCGGCCTTGGAGTTTTTCACAATGACGGTCTGGGTGTCGCCGCCCTCCCCGATGACCACATTGGTGGAGGGTGTATCAATGACATACCCGCCATCCGGGGCCTTGATCTCCGTCAGCACATACGCGCCGGGGGCCAGGCTGGTGATCTTGATCTCGCCCTGGGCGTCCGTGGTAAAGATGCCGTTCTGGGTGAGGGTGCTGTCACCAATCACGCCGTCCAGCCCTACCTCACAGCCCGCCGCTGTCGTTACTCGGAACTCCGCGCCGGGAAGGGGCTGGCCGGTGGCGCTGTCCCGCTTCTGGATAATGAGAGCGCCCTTTGGCTGGTTCTTAAAGGTGAGGGAAACGGTGCGGCCCTCCTTGATCTGGACGGTCTGGCTCTGGGTGTCCAGGATGAAACCGTCCGGGGCGCGAGTTTCCGTCACCACCACGCTCTTGCCGGGTTTCAGACCGGGGATGCGGATCTCGCCGTTCTCGTCGGTGCGGTAGACGCCGTTGCTGTCCCCAATCAGGGTCCCATCGGCATACATGACCTTGAACTCGGCGTTGGGCAGGGTCACGCTGGGGTTGGTGGCGCAGACCTTGCGGATCAGCAGGATGCCGTCCGGCGCGTTGTCAAAACGGACGGTGACAACGCTCTGCTCCCCGCTGTCCGCCAAATATACCGTTTCAGATGCGTTGATAATGGAATACCCGTCCGCAGGGTCTACTTCCTCCACGATATAGGCCCCGCTTTTCAGCCCGGTCCAAATGGCGGTGCCGTTTTTCCCAGTCACTTTCTGACCGATGGTGGTGCCGCCCGTGCCGCTGACCCCACCCAGATACTTCAGTTGGAAGGTACAGCCGGGTAGGGCCTCGTGGGTCACGCTGTCGTACTTCTCCACCACAATCGCGTTGAGCGGTTCGTTCTGGAATGTGACGGTCTTGCTCTCGCCTCCATGGAGGATGATGGTCTGCGTGGTCGGCTCTTTCATTTGGAAGCCGGGAGCCGGCTCC
>OGPM01001041.1_pt1 | contig 24932 bp, 20 predicted proteins | sample 1552961 | NCBI WGS metagenome assembly OGPM01 (sample SAMEA2580304, study PRJEB22360) | human gut metagenome | biome: human gut; feature: human-associated habitat; material: faeces | place: Denmark | collected 2008/2010
TCCTTTTCAAAAGGTCGGGAGGATGACTTATATAAATCATCAATCTGTCCGGTCTTGATTTTCCTGTTCACATTCTTCCTGTACTCATCGAGTTTATTAATATAAACGGCACATTGATTCATGAAATACCCCACATACTTTTCCTTAATCAGATTAGCTTCGTCGAGATTCTTATTCAGCCCGACCAGTTCCTCATTCATAGCTTTAAGATGCCGTTTAGCCCGGGATACAATTTTTGTTTGTTTATATGTAAAATACAGGGTGATAGCAAGAGCTACCACAAACAAGCTAGTCAGAAATATATAGAAACGGAGGTTCTGCTTTTGTTTTTCCAACCGGATCAAGTATGTATTTTCAATAATCGGATGGATGCGGGCAATTACTGTATTCTTAAAACGAGAATTATAAAAGATGGCATCATCCAACGCTACTTTAATATAGTTATAAGCCCTATCTATATCTCCCTTATGATATAAATTAACTGCTAATGTCAACAAAGCCTCATTCTCTTTTACGGCTAATTTTGTATCTGTCATAGCAGCCAGCATTAGAAACTTTTCTTCCAGTGCATAATTCCCAATCAACCGATAAGCCCTGGCAAGCCCCATAGCCATCATAGCATATCCATGAGATGCCGGCTCTTGTTTATCATATATCTCTGTCAAAATCAGAAGAGCCTCTTTGGTACTTCCCTTATCTTGAAGCTTCACAGCTTTTTCTTTTCTATATTCATCCGACTGGTCAAATAAGATGCTCATCACAGTATCCCGATAAGCCTCTTTTTCCGATATATACTCGTTTGAAAACCGTACATCGTCCGTGTATTTAATGAGATTTTCATAATAACGTATACGATTCCAGCAATACAAAGCTTTCAAATGATCGGGTAAATCCGCACATTTTATCGACTTAAAAATATCATTTGCTTGAATAAACAAACCGGATAAGGAATAGACAAAAGCCAACCGGAGCTGCTCTTCCAAAAGATATTCTTTATTACCGATCGTTTTTGCTATATCAATATTTTCATGAATGTATTGTTCTGCCGAGTCACAGACAAAAGTCTCATATTGATGGATAATCTCTTTATTTAAATTATATATATCCTCCAACGAATTAAGGCCAACCTTCTTTTTCTTTAATTCTTTTATGGTAGCTTCTTTTTTCTGGGTATATATCAAACGTTCAGAAATCACTTTGTCTAACACCTTCAACAAAGAATCATTCTCACTATCTGCATAGAGGTAAAACAAGGAGTTTAGAAGGAAAAATATAAACCAAAGTGTGCGTTTCATAATCATGTATTCTTTCTTAATCTGCAAAAAAATGTATTTTCTTTGTGTAATTCGCAAAAAAGAGCGTAAATCATTCTTTTTATTGCATCTTTTAACAAATGAAGATGGAGAAATTACCCCATTCTAAATGATATTTGTGAAACCATGCTGACTAAAAAATGAATCTAAAAGATATGGAGTTAAAAAAAGCTTTTTTGCCATACGGACTTTGCAAAAAGTATAAATATTAGTTCTATATTTGCAGCCGTTAAAGGAGAAAGATGAAACAAAGCTTAAAATTCGGACTACTTTTAGTGTTGGCTTTGCTCATCCATTGCGCAACTAACGGAGCAATGGAAGATATGTGCAAAGTTTCCTCCCCGACTTATCGGCAGGAGAAATGCTATGTATCACAAGATCGTCCGATTCAGGATGCTTTGGAACGTCTTTATAATCTTTATACGACTCAAACCTGTGATATGAGTCATACAGACGTCGCACATGTTCCGACAGATAAAAGCATGTTTTTGTTAATCGCTTATTTCTGTGACCATTACAAACATCAAAGTCCACCTTACCCTGTCTCATCCCATTCTCCTACATACTATTACGATCCTATCTCCTATTATATATATGGGTTGAGAAAGATTGTCATTTAGCCTACAGTACAGTAGACTCTTTTGCTCGTCATTTATTACAGTTGGTTTTATTCTCCATAGGGCGAATAGACTAATTGCTTATTTCTATATAATATTCAATCTAAACAGCTATTGAATTATGAATTTTACATTTTTAGTTGTTGTTTTACTGACAGCGCTTGCTTTTGTCGGTGTAGTAATAGCCCTCTCGCGTGCTATCTCTCCCCGTTCATACAACCTGCAAAAGTTTGAGGCTTATGAATGTGGTATACCGACACGTGGTAAATCATGGATGCAGTTCCGTGTAGGCTACTACTTGTTTGCCATCCTATTCCTTATGTTCGATGTCGAAACAGCTTTTCTGTTTCCGTGGGCGGTAGTTATGCGTGACATGGGACCACAGGGACTTATTAGTGTTCTCTTCTTCTTTATCATTTTAGTTCTGGGTCTTGCTTATGCCTGGAGGAAAGGAGCTTTGGAATGGAAATAACCAAAAAGCCAAAAATAAAATCTATTCCGTATGATGAGTTTATCGACAATGAATCATTGGAAAAGTTGGTCAAAGAACTTAATGCAGGAGGAGCCAATGTTGCCCTCGGAGTACTTGACGACTTTATCAACTGGGGACGCAGCAATTCACTGTGGCCGCTTACCTTTGCAACCAGTTGTTGTGGTATCGAATTTATGGCACTGGGTGCCGCGCGTTATGACATGGCCCGCTTTGGGTTTGAGGTAGCACGTGCCAGCCCGCGTCAGGCTGATATGATTATGGTATGCGGAACAATCACCAATAAAATGGCTCCGGTACTGAAACGACTTTACGACCAGATGCCCGATCCGAAGTATGTGGTTGCCGTAGGCGGATGCGCTGTCAGCGGAGGTCCTTTCAAGAAGTCCTATCACGTAGTAAACGGGGTGGACAAGATTCTTCCGGTAGATGTATATATTCCCGGATGCCCGCCACGTCCTGAAGCATTCTATTATGGCATGATGCAATTGCAACGCAAAGTGAAAATAGAAAAGTTCTTTGGTGGAGTAAACAGAAAAGAGAAGAAACCGGATTATTTAAGAAATGAAGAATGATGAATGATGAATGAAGAATTCGCATGCAACATCCCGGCAGATTTTTCATTCTTAATTTTTCATTCTTAATTTAATTTGATTTATGCAAGAAATACAATTTATAGCTCCTGCAGCGTTACACGACGAGATGCTGCGCTTGCGAAATGACAAACAGATGGACTTTCTCGAAAGCCTCACCGGTATGGACTGGGGAGTAGCCGATGAGAAAGACGCTCCGGAAAAACTCCGCGGCTTAGGCGTAGTCTACCATCTGGAATCTACCATTACAGGCGAACGGATAGCACTAAAAACAGCGACAACCAACCGCGAGCTACCGGAAATTCCGTCTGTCAGCGACATCTGGAAGATAGCCGACTTCTACGAACGTGAAGTTTTTGATTTTTATGGCATCACCTTTGTCGGTCATCCTGATATGCGCCGGCTCTACCTGCGCAACGATTGGATCGGTTATCCGATGCGTAAAGATAACGATCCGGAAAAGGATAACCCACTGTGCATGACCAATGAAAAGACGTTTGATACGACTCAAGAAATAGAACTGAACCCGGACGGAACCATCAAGAACAAAGAGACGAAACTGTTCGGCGAAGAAGAATATGTAGTCAACATCGGTCCGCAACACCCTGCTACCCATGGTGTAATGCGCTTCCGTGTTTCTCTGGAAGGTGAAATTATTCGTAAGATTGATGCGAACTGCGGGTATATCCACCGAGGCATCGAGAAAATGAATGAAAGCCTCACTTACCCTCAAACATTGGCTTTGACAGACCGTCTGGACTATTTGGGCGCGCATCAGAACCGCCATGCATTGTGTATGTGCATTGAAAAAGCCATGGGCATTGAGGTCAGTGAACGCGTACAGTACATCCGTACCATAATGGACGAGTTGCAACGTATCGATTCTCACTTGCTGTTCTACTCTTGTCTTGCTATGGACTTAGGAGCGTTGACAGCATTCTTTTATGGATTCCGTGACCGCGAGAAAATTCTCGATATCTTTGAAGAAACTTGCGGCGGACGTCTGATTATGAACTACAATACGATTGGCGGTGTACAGGCTGATCTTCATCCTAACTTCGTCAAACGAGTAAAAGAGTTCATTCCATATATGAGAGGAATTATCCACGAATATCACGATATATTCACGGGTAACATCATCGCACAGAGCCGTATGAAAGGCGTCGGTGTGTTAAGCCGTGAAGATGCCATCTCTTTCGGTTGTACCGGAGGTACAGGCCGTGCATCAGGATGGGCGTGTGACGTACGTAAACGAATGCCATACGGTGTATATGACAAAGTCGATTTCAAAGAAATCGTTTATACGGAAGGTGACTGCTTTGCCCGTTACCTGGTGCGTATGGATGAGATCATGGAAAGTCTGAACATCATTGAGCAATTAATAGACAATATTCCCGAGGGACCTTATCAGGAGAAGATGAAACCTATCATCCGTGTTCCGGAAGGCAGTTACTATGCAGCAGTAGAAGGAAGTCGTGGTGAATTTGGTGTCTTCCTGGAAAGTCAGGGTGACAAAACGCCTTACCGCCTGCACTACCGTGCTACGGGATTGCCGCTTGTTGCTGCAATTGACACCATTTGCCGGGGAACAAAGATTGCAGACTTAATTGCTATTGGCGGAACAATAGATTATGTCGTTCCGGATATTGACAGATAATACTTAATTATTAAAAATATATGTTCGACTTTAGTATAGTAACAAACTGGATACATGAGCTACTGCTCTCCATTATGCCGGAGGGATTAGCCATCTTTATAGAATGTGTAGCTGTCGGCGTGTGCCTCGTAGCACTGTATGCCATCCTGGCTATCATATTGATCTACATGGAGCGTAAGGTCTGCGGTTTCTTCCAGTGTCGTCTTGGACCGAACCGTGTTGGTAAATGGGGTTCTATCCAAGTGGTCTGCGACGTGCTCAAAATGCTGACCAAAGAAATCTTCATGCCGAAGGGTGCCGACCATTTCCTTTACAATCTTGCTCCATTCATGGTGATTATCGCTTCATTCCTGACTTTCGCTTGTATTCCTTTTAATAAAGGTGCGGCGATTCTGGACTTTAATGTGGGCGTGTTCTTCCTGTTGGCAGCTTCCAGCATTGGAGTTGTCGGTATCTTGCTGGCCGGTTGGGGTAGTAACAACAAATTCTCTTTGATCGGTGCCATGCGAAGCGGTGCACAGATTATCAGTTATGAACTTTCTGTTGGTATGAGTATCATGACAATGGTAGTGCTGACGGGAACCATGCAATTTTCTGAAATCGTAGAAGGACAAGCTAATGGTTGGTTCATCTTCAAGGGACATATTCCTGCGGTCATTGCTTTCATCATCTATCTGATTGCCGGAAATGCAGAATGTAACCGTGGCCCGTTCGACCTTCCCGAAGCGGAAAGTGAGCTGACAGCCGGATATCATACTGAATACTCCGGTATGGGTTTCGGTTTCTTCTATCTGGCAGAATACTTGAATCTGTTTATCGTAGCCAGTGTTGCCGCCACTATCTTCCTGGGAGGATGGATGCCGCTGCACATTGTTGGTTTGGATGGATTTAACACTGTAATGGATTATATTCCGGGCTTTATCTGGTTCTTCGCCAAAGCATTCTTTGTGGTATTCCTTCTGATGTGGATCAAATGGACTTTCCCACGCTTGCGTATCGACCAGATCTTGAATCTGGAATGGAAATACCTGGTTCCAATTTCTATGGTAAATCTATTATTAATGGCATGCTGCGTAGCTTTCGGCTTCCACTTTTGATAAATGAAAATTATGGAATATAAAGATAAAAAATATACGTACTTAGGTGGTCTGGTGCATGGCATCAGTACACTGGCAACGGGTATGAAAACCAGCATCAAGGTATACTTCCGTAAGAAAGTGACCGAGCAATATCCCGAAAACCGGAAAGAGCTGAAAATGTTCGACCGTTTTCGTGGTACGCTGAATATGCCCCACAATGAGAATAATGAACATCGCTGTGTAGCTTGCGGATTGTGTCAAATGGCCTGTCCGAACGATACAATCAAAGTGACCAGCGAAACCGTCGAAACAGAAGATGGAAAGAAGAAGAAAATTCTGGCAACCTATGAATATGATTTGGGTGCCTGTATGTTCTGCCAGCTCTGTGTCAATGCTTGTCCGCACGATGCCATCACGTTCGACCAGAACTTCGAACATGCAGTCTTCGACCGGACGAAACTTGTCCTGAAGTTGAACCACGACGGTAGTAAAGTAATAGAAAAGAAAAAAGAAGTTTAGATATGGGATCAACACTTGAAACAGTAGTATTCTACTTTTTGGCAGCATTTATTATTGCTATGTCCATCATGACGGTGACTACCCAACGTATCGTACGCTCGGCCACCTACCTGCTCTTCGTGCTCTTCGGCACGGCCGGCATCTATTTTTTGCTGGGTTACACCTTTCTGGGTTCCGTTCAGATTATGGTTTATGCCGGTGGTATCGTCGTTCTTTATGTATTCTCCATCCTATTGACCAGTGGAGAAGGCGACCGGGCCGAGAAAGCAAAACGAAGTAAAGTCTTAGCCGGACTCTTCACTATGATTGCCGGTTTGGCCATTATCCTGTTTATCACACTGAAGCACGATTTCATGCAGACAGCTAATTTGGCCCCGCAAGAAATTAGCATTCATGCTATCGGGAACGCTTTATTAAGTAGTGACAAATACGGTTATGTATTGCCTTTCGAAGCTGTCAGCATATTATTGCTGGCGTGTATCATCGGTGGCATCATGATTGCACGTAAGAGATAGGAATTTTAAGTATTAACTATCAAAATAGAGTTCGAATATGATACACATGGAATATTACCTGGTAGTTTCTACCATCATGATGTTTGCAGGAATCTATGGATTCTTTACCCGCCGAAATACACTGGCTATCCTGATTTCTGTAGAGTTAATGCTGAATGCTACGGACATCAACTTCGCCGTATTCAATCGTTTCCTTTTTCCGGGGGGAATGGAGGGTTATTTCTTTGCACTCTTTTCCATCGCCATCTCGGCTGCGGAAACTGCAATAGCTATCGCCATCATGATTAACATTTATCGTAATCTTCGAAGCATTCAGGTGCGCAACCTGGACGAGTTGAAGTGGTGATTTGTTTCATTCCCAGGAACAAGGTGTTTCATCCCTTGAAACACTTCGTTTCACACCGAGAAACAAAGTGTTTCTCACCGAGGAACAACTAGTTTCACACCGGGAAACCAAACAGAAGGTCCGAGTATAGTGATTATCAGCTATAAGACCAAAAATTAATAATAATAACTCAAGTAATTAAATAAAACTGTATGGAACTAACAATTCTAATACTCCTTCTTCCTTTCTTCTCCTTTCTCATATTGGGAATCGGAGGTAAATGGATGTCCCACCGGACAGCGGGTACAATCGGTACGCTGATACTGGGAGCAGTAGCAGTACTATCCTACGTTACAGCTATCCAATATTTCTCCGCTCCACGACTGGAAGACGGAACATTCGCCACACTGATGCCTTACAACTTCACGTGGCTTCCTTTTACAGAGACTTTACACTTCGATTTGGGCATCTTGCTCGATCCTATATCGGTAATGATGTTGATCGTCATCTCTACAGTGTCACTGATGGTACATATCTACTCTTTCGGTTACATGAAAGGAGAAGTCGGTTTTCAACGCTATTACGCTTTCCTATCCCTGTTTACCATGTCTATGCTGGGATTGGTCGTTGCAACCAACATCTTCCAGATGTACCTTTTTTGGGAGCTGGTGGGGGTAAGTTCTTACCTGCTAATCGGTTTTTATTATACAAAACCGGCTGCCATTGCTGCTTCCAAGAAAGCGTTTATTGTTACTCGCTTTGCTGACTTGGGCTTCCTGATCGGTATCCTGATTTACGGATATTACGGTGGTACATTCGGCTTCACTCCGGATACAGTATCCTTGATAAGCGGTGGAGCTTCTATGCTTCCGTTGGCTCTCGGACTGATGTTTGTCGGTGGTGCCGGTAAAAGTGCCATGTTCCCGTTGCATATCTGGTTGCCGGATGCAATGGAAGGTCCTACTCCGGTCAGCGCATTGATTCATGCGGCTACCATGGTAGTTGCCGGTGTATATCTGGTGGCACGTATGTTCCCACTTTTCATTACATACGCACCGAATACGCTGCACATGGTTGCTTGGGTAGGTGCATTTACAGCATTCTACGCGGCAAGTGTGGCTTGCGTACAATCAGACATCAAACGTGTACTGGCTTTCTCTACCATTTCACAGATTGGCTTCATGATGGTAGCTCTGGGTGTTTGTACTTCCATGAATCCGCACGAAGGAGGTTTGGGCTACATGGCTTCCATGTTCCACCTTTTCACACATGCCATGTTTAAGGCATTACTCTTCCTCGGTGCAGGTAGCATTATTCATGCCGTACATTCTAATGAAATGTCCGCTATGGGAGGTTTACGCAAATATATGCCGATCACTCACTGGACCTTCCTGATTGCTTGTCTGGCTATTGCCGGTATTCCTCCGTTCTCGGGCTTCTTCTCGAAAGATGAAATTCTGGCTGCTTGTTTCCAATACAGCCCTGTAATGGGATGGGTGATGACAGTCATCGCTGCAATGACAGCTTTCTATATGTTCCGCCTTTACTACGGTATTTTTTGGGGGAGCGAGCCGCCCCGGGCAGGTTCCCATTCGGAACATAACACGCCGCACGGAAACTTGGAAGCGGCACCTTGCCGCCCACATGAGAGTCCGTTGGCTATGACTTTCCCGCTGATGTTCCTGGCAGTTGTAACTTGTGGAGCAGGATTTATTCCTTTCGGACACTTCATCAGTTCGAATGGTGAATCTTATTCTATCCATCTCGATCCGTCAGTAGCTATTACGAGCGTTGTTATTGCGATTATTTCGATTGCAATCGCTACATGGATGTACAAGAATGCCAAACAGCCTGTTGCTGATTCGTTGGCAAAACGATTCAAAGGTCTGCACAAGGCAGCCTATAATCGCTTCTATATTGATGATATCTACCAGTTTATTACGCATAAGATTATCTTCCGCTGCATCTCTACTCCTATCGCATGGTTCGACCGTCATGTAGTGGATGGATTCTTTGACTTCCTGGCATGGGCCACCAATACAACAAGCGACGAGATTCGTGGTTTGCAGAGCGGTCAGGTACAACAATATGCGTATGTGTTCCTTTGCGGTGCATTGGCACTTATCCTACTGCTGATTCTCTAAATAGTAAATAGTAAATCTTTAAATAGTAAATCATAAAGATGAATTTCTTATCCATATTCGTACTTATCCCCTTATTGATGCTGGCCGGACTTTGGGCAGCACGAGGAATCAAAGCCATCCGGGGGGTTATGGTTACTGGCGCATCGGCACTTCTGATTGCCTCCGTCGTACTTACATTCCTGTATCTGGGAGAGCGTAGCGCCGGAAATACGGCAGAAATGCTTTTCCGTGCAGATACGCTTTGGTATGCCCCGCTTCACATATCTTATTCAGTAGGTGTTGACGGAATTTCGGTAGCCATGTTGTTATTGTCTGCTGTCATCGTATTCACCGGTACATTCGCTTCCTGGCGCCTGCAACCGCTGACGAAAGAATATTTCCTCTGGTTCACCCTGTTGTCTATGGGAGTATTCGGATTCTTTATATCCGTCGATTTGTTCACCATGTTCATGTTCTATGAAATTGCGTTGATACCGATGTACCTGCTGATTGGTGTATGGGGATCAGGACGTAAAGAATATGCAGCCATGAAACTGACCCTTATGTTGATGGGCGGTTCCGCTTTCCTATTGATCGGTATTCTCGGAATCTATTTCGGCTCGGGAGCAACCACCATGAACCTTCTCGAAATTGCACAGTTGCACAACATACCTTTTGCACAGCAATGTATCTGGTTCCCGCTTACCTTCCTCGGGTTCGGTGTGCTGGGTGCTCTTTTCCCGTTCCACACATGGAGTCCCGATGGTCACGCTTCCGCCCCGACAGCTGTATCCATGCTTCACGCCGGAGTACTGATGAAACTGGGAGGTTACGGATGTTTCCGTATCGCCATGTATCTGATGCCGGAAGCAGCCAACGAACTTTCCTGGATATTCCTGATACTGACAGGTATCTCTGTAGTCTACGGAGCCTTCTCCGCTTGCGTACAGACCGACTTGAAATATATCAATGCTTATTCATCCGTATCTCACTGCGGACTGGTTCTTTTCGCCATTCTGATGCTAAACCAGACAGCAGCAACAGGAGCAATCCTTCAAATGCTTTCACACGGATTGATGACAGCCTTGTTCTTTGCTCTGATCGGTATGATATATGGACGTACACACACACGTGACGTTCGCGAACTTGCCGGTTTAATGAAAATTATGCCGTTCCTTAGTGTATGTTATGTGATTGCCGGTCTTGCCAACCTCGGTCTGCCGGGATTAAGCGGTTTCATTGCTGAAATGACCATCTTCGTCGGCTCTTTCCAGAACAACGACGTATTTCACCGCACACTGACCATCATCGCCTGCTCTTCGATTGTGATTACCGCAGTCTACATCCTGCGCCTGGTAGGTAAGATTCTATACGGAACCTGCACCAACAAACATCACCTCGAACTGACCGACGCAACTTGGGACGAACGTGTAGCCGTTATCTGCCTCATCGTTTGCGTTGCCGGACTAGGTATGGCTCCTTTCTGGGTTAGCCACATGATTGGTGAAAGCGTATTACCGGTTGTCTCACAACTAATCCCCTAACTCATAAATCATAATTCTTAATTCATAAATAAACAAGATGGATTATTCACAATTTCTAAATATGCGAGAAGAGCTGTCGCTCATAGCTGTCTTACTGCTGCTATTTCTAGCTGACCTCTTCATGAGTCCGGATGCACACAAAAATAGTGGGAAAGCACGCCTGAACACCATGTTGCCCGTTATTCTGATGGCTATCCATACGGCTATCAACTTGATTCCGGGAACTGCTGCCGATGCATTCGGTGGTATGTATCACTATGTACCGATGCACACTGTTGTTAAATCGATCCTGAATGTCGGTACACTGATTGTTTTCCTGATGGCGCACGAGTGGATGAAAAGAGAAGACACTTCATTCAAACAAGGAGAATTCTATGTGCTTACACTCTCTACCTTGTTTGGTATGTATCTCATGATTTCCGCCGGACATTTCCTGATGTTCTTCATCGGTCTTGAAACAGCTTCTATTCCGATGGCAGCATTGATTGCCTTCGATAAATACCGTCACAACTCTGCCGAAGCAGGTGCCAAATACATTCTGACAGCTCTTTTCTCCAGTGCATTGCTGTTGTTTGGTCTGTCCATGATCTATGGTTCTGCCGGGACTCTTTATTTCGATGACCTCCCTGCCCATATCGACGGAAATCCGTTACAGATCATGGCATTTATATTCTTCTTCACAGGAATGGCATTCAAGTTATCACTGGTTCCATTCCACTTATGGACAGCAGACGTTTACGAAGGCGCTCCGAGTACAGTTACCGCTTATTTGAGTGTTATATCAAAAGGATCGGCAGCATTTGTATTATTGGCCATCCTTATCAAAGTATTCGCTCCAATGATTAATGACTGGCAGGAAGTACTTTATTGGGTAACCATCGCTTCTATCACTATTGCCAATATATTTGCTGTCCGTCAGCAAAACCTGAAACGTTTGATGGCGTTCTCCAGTATTTCGCAAGCGGGATATATTATGTTAGGCGTTATCGGAGGCACAGCACAAGGCATGACGGCATTGGTATATTATGTATTAGTGTACGCTGCCGCCAACCTCGGAGTATTTGCCGTTATCACTATCGTGGCATTACGCAGTCAGAAATTCACGCTCGAAGATTACGCAGGACTTTATAAAACGAATCCCAAAATCGCTCTCTTGATGACTCTGTCTCTGTTCTCATTGGCAGGCATCCCTCCGTTTGCCGGATTCTTCTCTAAGTTCTTTATCTTCATGGCTGCTTTCGATGCAGGTTTCCACTTGCTGGTATTCATCGCATTGGTAAATACAGTGATTTCGTTGTATTACTATCTATTGATTGTAAAAGCAATGTATATCACTCCTTCCGACAACCCAATTCCTACTTTCCGCAGCGACCGCTGCACAAAATGGGGACTGGCACTTTGCACGCTGGGTATCATCGGACTGGGTATTGCAAGTATTGTATATCAATCTATCGATAAACTGTCGTTCGGAATTTAAACGGACTACACCTTTTCACCAAAGAAACGGTCTTGGTTTCATGTCAGTATCAATCGACATCAAAACCAAGACTGTTTCTTCTATATAAAAGCCGCTTTTATTAATGAGGAAGGAAGATATTCACCTGCCTTATTACCACTCTACCGGGCACAGTTCATCTCTTCCGTCACGATCACTCCGGGAATAGTAAACCAAAACCTTGATCCTTTTCCTTTTTCAGAATCAACGCCAATCCGCCCACCTAATTGTTCAACGATGCTCTGACAAATAGAAAGTCCCAATCCTGTACCGTGTACAAAAGAATTAAGCTTCACAAAACGCTCAAAGATATGTGGCAACTGCTCTTTTTCAATACCGATTCCCGTATCTTCGACATAAAACTCCAATTCTCCGTCTTTTAGTTTATACCCCACATGAATACTTCCTTCAGAGGTAAACTTCATTGCATTGTTAACAAAGTTAGAGATCACCTGATGTATACGGTTACGGTCACTAATGACATGACAAACCGGAAGATGATCATCAAACACCAGTTCCACCTCTTCTTTCGCTTTCATCCCCATAGAGCGGACAATATCCTCACATAACAGATTTACATCTACATCTCCGTTAGTAAACTCAAATGTACCCGCTTCAATCTTTGACAAATCGAGTATATCTGAAATTAATTGCAACAAAAGTTCATTATTCTCACGTACAATCTTAATATACTCCTGACGTTCTGCCAGCTCTTCAGTTTCTACCAGCAAATCGGAGAAACCGACAATGGCATTCAGCGGCGTACGGATTTCATGACTCATATTGGCAAGGAAAGCACTTTTCAAACGATCCATCATCTCTGCTTTATCACGTGCCTGAATCAATTCGGCTTCAGTCTCCTTCAATTCTGTAATGTCATAATTGATACCGATGATTTCTATTTCATTTTCTTCCGGTTTATAATTGGTGACCATTACATTACTGCTGACCCAATTCCATTCGTTCTTCGTTCCGGGACGACGAATACGCATCTCCCCTTGGAAATGCCTCCTTTTTCCGTCTCTGACTCCATCATAAAAATCAAGGAAACGCTTACGGTCTTCGGGATGCATTTGGCTATAAACTGCTACCACCTCACTCAAAGGAATATCTTCCTCCTCACCTAAATTCTTATACCACTGTTTTATAGCATAACCTTTGCGGTTCAAGAGATTCAATTTAGCATATCCTACTTTTGCATAATCGGATATCATCAAGAAGAAATTCTCAAAATCACGAATACGGTTCATTGCATCAATACGCTCCGTATTGTCAATGCTTATTAAAATATATCCGCTGAAGTTGCCCTCATTATCATATAGTTTACTAACCTTCGAATATAGTTCTATCACATTAGAACGGCTTGTCTCATAATATCCTCCTGCTTGCTCAAAAGAATAATTAAGTCTGAAATCCACCAGATCTTCATTCCGCACACGATCACGAATCCCCTGCGGCACATTCGGATTCTCAAAGAAATTAACCCCTATCACATCCGATTTATTCACTACACCGAATATTTCTAAATCCTTATTATTCAAATCTATCAAATAGCCGTCCTTATCGTAGATCTCTACTCCTGCCGGAATATTAGCAAAGATATTCTTAAAGAGTTTTTCACTACGATCCAATGCCCGGTTAGCTTGTACCGATCCCGTAGAATCGAGGAATAGACCGACTATTTCGTCCTTTCCGGGAGAATAAATCACCCAATGCGTATACCGTTCCGTTCGAGGGAAATATTCATCTTTCTCTCTATAAGAATTACTATCCAGTATTTCTTCCAGAAAATTAAGTTTTTGGAGATAGTCAGGATGCTTTTCAGATGCCAAAGAACCAATATACGACTCCAAAGGAAGCCCGAAAAAGGTTGAACTGACCTCATTCGCATCCGTCACCCGATAATCGCAAGGTTTATTATTCTCGTCACGGATAATGGACATACGTATATATCCCATCGGCATAAAATGAAACAGATTATTTAGGAAAGTCTGTTCACGGATTACCTTGTCCTTAGTTTTACGCAACTCGATACAGATATTTATAATATTTCCCAATGAGGAGAACCATTGAAAATCTTCATTACTCCAGTCATGGTAAGTCTCAACCAAATCAATCCCCATATATCCCCAAACGCGGTCGCCTGTCATCAAAGGAGTCACCATTAACGATTTGATTCCCTGAACTACAAGAATCTGATATTCATCAGGAGCCTCTTCTAATAACTGCTCCAATGTATTTAAAATAATCGGCTTGCCCGATAATATCTGTTCACTCCACCATTTTGACTCACTGGCAGGCATGTCCTGCAGATTGTCTATCTCTGCCGATACTCCTTCAGAAACAACTTCGTAGATACAACTATGATGGGCATAAATTTCATCGTATTCAAAAATATAAACACGACCTTTTCCATTATAAAGATTCAGAATATCTCTTAAAATATCTGCGATACAAGATTCTACTGCCTCATCACGTAGGAAACGAAGCAACGATTGCGAAACAAAATTCTGACGACAAAGCAGGTCATTCACACGTCTTAATGCATCCCTTTGATCTTCTTCCTTGGGAGCCTCAACGCGCTGGATTATTCCGAAAGACTTATCACCTCCATCAACACCTGTACCCTTCTCACGAAAAGCCAGACGGGTATGCAACCAGACCTCGCCATATTTTGAATGAATAGGGAAAGTTTGTTCATAAAAGTCCTTATGGATAGAAGAATTTGCCCGGAACTCCTGGGCAATCTGCTTGCGATAATCTTCACGTATCAGGTTCAGAAAATCCGAAGTAGAGATGGTGTCGCCGTCCAATCCCAAAAGATCAGAAAGATAATCGGAACATAAATAATATCCTAAGTCTTTCAATACCCCCCTGCCGTTAAATCTACTTCCCCCCCCCCGATTTGTGCAAGAGAAGCCATTTTTCTGTATCGCTCGTTGTCTGTCTGCATATTTTGTATTATTGTAAGACAATAGGTTGACAAATATACAAAAAAGGTAATCACTGATACCATAAAGGAGCAAATAAAAAAGCTAAAAGAAGATTACGAAAATAAATAAATAGAATATGGGAGAATCTGTTTGTTACAAATTCTCCCATACCTCCTATTGAAAAATACGGACTCCGCTAACCTATATCTTATTATAATGAGGAAATATTATATCCAGTCCAAGTAAACAGGGATGCATCTGCACCAGTATTCGTAGTCGGCTCGGTAAATGTATTCAATGTACCGTTCAGCTTATTCTTAAAGTTCAATGTATGGGTGATACTGATGCTGGAAGACGCACTTCCTGCCCCTTTACTGTCATTCATATCAATCAAATCGATTGTACCGCCAGAACCTTTGACAAGAGCATTGGTGATCGTAGCTTTTGCTCCACGACGGATTTTAATCACGTCTTGCATACGGTCTACATTATCCGTTGTATTGGCAGCATTATTTACGATTGTCATATTTTCAACCGCAAAGTCTGACTGACGTAAATGATCCGAATAATCACCATCCAAGTTACCATCTGCTTCAATGCCGCGCGGATCTGCTTCCGTACTGGTATAACCGCTTTCCCAAACACCATAGCAGTTTTTCAATTTACCGGAATATCCTTGAGTGAAGTCGAACATATCATCATCCGGGTTCACAGCCAACAAGTTGGTTACATTCACCGTACCGCCAAAGAATTCGATGGCATCATCTGCGCTCTCAAGAATATAGATATTCTCAATCTTGGTACCGTTTCCAACACCGTTCAGTGTCAATCCGTTGTGCTCGATATCAGCAGTAGAGCGAGCACCGGCATAGCAGATTTTCACATAAGTCAGTGAACCGGAATTGTCATTATCGACATTACCACCGTATTTATAGTTGTTGTCGATTTCCGTCAGACCTGTATCACTCTTATTGGCGTTCGAACCGGAAATCGGAGCTTTACCATTGATAATAATTCCTCCCCAATAACCGGATGTAGGGGTTGTTGAATTGGCAGTAAAAACAATCGGTTTATCAGCTGTACCGTCAGCATAAAGTTTACCGCCTTGTGCTACCAGCAGATAACTGCTGAAACCTTCGCGAGCCTTAATTGTTGTTCCGGCAGGGATATTCAGACGGCCTCCATTTTCAATGACTACCGTTCCGTTCAGAATATATTCCTTAGCTTCCAGTGTCTGTTCTCCGGTCAGCGTGCCGGACAGGATATTTTCGCCCACAACAATAGAGCTACCGGTCCCACCGTTGTTTCCACCATCTCCGTTACCATCACCGTCTCCGTCACTATCACTGCTACATGCAGTCAATGTAAGTGCTGTTGCCATAACGGCAAACGTCATAAAGTTCACAAACAATCTTTTCATTTTGCTTTCATTATTAGTTAATAATCTTATTTCATCACCCGGCTTAGAATGTACACGACACTCCCAGGCTTATATTTATTCCTTTCTTATAATCATTCAATATCACCTTTTCCCCGTTTTCGTTCGCTTTGCGGCTTAACTTATAAGAGGGATTCAGCAGGTTGCGGGCTTTCAGGTTAAGGGAAAGATGCTTGTTCAGTTTGGCTTGGGACACAAAATCCAGTGTCAGTACTCCCTGCTCCATCATATCCTGATACCCCTGTGTGCCAATGGTATATATTTTATCACTCACATAATTAAGTACCAATGTATTGACAAAACTGCGTTCTCCTTTCGTGAAGTTATGCGAGAGGTCGAAATTGACAATCCACGGTGCGGCTCCTTCCAGTTGCGAACCGGTGGTAACCGTTGCCAAAGGCATTTTTGCATTCGTGTAGATATAAGAGCCATTCAATCCCAAAGAGAGTTTATTCATTCCGTGCGCAGCATTACTCACCGGACGGACAAACAGATTCTTACGTATTTCTATCTCCACTCCTGCCACGGTTGCCTTATCCGCTATATTCTCATAAGAAAGATAACCTCCGGCGCTTGCCACTTCGATGCGGGATATCGGATTCTTAATCAATTTATAGAAAGCCGTGAGAGAAATCAATTCGGTCGGAGTGGGATTAAAGTCCCACTTCAGATCAAGGTTATAATTATCCGAAGGTTTCAGATTGGGGTTACCCTGACTGTTGAAGTTCACGCCGACATAACGGTAAGGAGATATTTCCTTTGCCTGCGGAAGCGTATATGTTTTACTAACTCCCAGGCGAAACGAGTTTTTATCATTCAGATTGTATTTGAGATTCAAGCTGGGCAGGAAATAATCTTTTTGGATGGTATTGTTTCCTTTAGAGCCTCCACGATTCACATTGTAATCCACTTCAATATCTACCTTGTCGTATTTCAGTCCCAGATTCACAATCCAACGGGGAGTAAACTGGTAGGTAGCCTCGGCATAAGCGGAATGAATATTCTTTTTTACGATATATTCATCTAAGTTCTTTTGTATCTTGAACCAGTCGGAAGCAAAGTTTTCCTGATTATAATAATCGTCAAGCGAGAAGTCGTCTAAAGAAGGGATGGCAGAAACATGTCCTACGGTCAGGTTATATTCCGTGGCTTTGAAGTTATCATCTACGAATCGGCCTGTATATCCGAAACGGACATTCGAAATCTCTTCTATATTATCTTTCAGACGATAGACCAAGCCTGCTTTTACATTCAAGTCGTCTTCATCTAAAGTTGAGAAATAGCGCTGTTGTGAGTTGCCCCTTAGCAACGTATAGCCGTCTTCCGCTTTAGTCAGGTTATTGATTCGACGATCCGGTTCATAGCCTTTCACCATATTATAGGAAGCACCTGCATCGAGACTTAATGATTTGGTCAATTCCCAGTTAGTCATTAGTTGGTTAACGATCAGCATATTGTCATTCGTTTGTTGGCGACGGGTGAATCCGAGGTTTTCATAGTCGTCACTAAAAATCGAGTTCTTACCGTTGTAATCGCCCACCGACTGGGTATTGGCATGAATTATCATCAAATTATAACTGATGTGATGACGGTTCTGCATATCGAAATCCACATTGGCAAGTGCCAGCTGACTGATATTCTCCGCATACTTCTTTCCATTCATATCTTTGTAGACCGTACCGCTGGTAGTGGTATTACGTATGATTTCATCCGTATACTGATAGTCCGTCGTATGTCCGGCAGTCAGGAAGAAAGAAAGCGGATTTTTGTCTTTTCCGACATAGAATCGTTTACCTCCGGAAATACTGTAACTCCGGTTGATTTGAAGATGTTGAGCGGAAGGGTCTAACTTATTTCTGAAGTTCCATGAGTTTTCATCGGCATGTTCGGTACGATTGGCAAAGCCCATGAAGTTCACTCCATCCTGTTTCAGAAAATCGGCTGCTACCGTTTGTGTATTCAAGCCACCGGAAATGCCGAATCCCAGATGACCGCTACCAATTAGTTCTTTGGATACAATATCAATGGTTGCCCCTCCGACATCGCTGCTGCCTCCCGCATTAAATGCTTTATTTACACCTACGGACTGAATAATGTCCGTACCGAAGAAATCAAGAGAGATATTCTTATATTCCGGGTCTTCGGAAGGAAGAGCAAATCCATTAAAAGTAGTTGCATTGTACCGGTCACCCAATCCACGGACAAAGACATTTTTCACTCCGTCTTGTTTAGACACTCCGGCAACTTTCGTCACAGCACCTTCTGCATCCGAAACACCCTTGCGGGAAAGCTCCCTGACACCAACAGATTGTACGGCAATGACTGCTTTTTGCTGTTCGAGCAACAGCATATTCTCATTTTCCCTATTCTTCTTAGCTACAACCACCACATCGGCAAGTTCCTGTGCATCGGTTTCCAACTCCAGATTCAGTATCACCAGTTTTCCATTCTCCACACGCACTTTACGGCGTACTTCCGTTTTGTAACCTACATATTTAATCTCAATATCATACATACCTTCCAACACGCCCATGCTGTTCAATTCGAAATTACCCTCCATATCGGTCACTGCTCCGGCTTGAGTTCCGAGCAAACGTATCGTAGCTCCTATCAAAGGTTCTTTGGATAGTTTGTCTTTCACAGCTCCTTTAATCTTGATATTGGCAGCCAATGCAGGAAGTACACACAACAGGCAAAAAAAGGCTACCACTGAAAATCGGATAAGAAATAGTTTTTTCATCGAACTTTGCTCTACGTTTTAATTACGCTGGCAAAGATAGAGGGTGAGCATTACAACCGTAAGACGAAAAAAATACAATCTATTGAAAGAGTCATTGCAAGATGATGACAAGATGTTACAAACGTATTATCAATCAGTTACGCTATTAGTTTAACTTGTTTATAAGCAAATTTAAGACCGGAACTTCACTCTTTTATCTCTCATTATGCATAAAATTAATCGGCTGACAGTTGTGAGAAGGTGAAAATTTTGGCTGATAGTGTATTTCCACCCGATTGTCGTCAAAGATATGTTTCATCGCTTTTCAATGCATTACGCAAAGAAACACCGATAGCTCCTTTCCCACTAAGTAGATATCCAACGTTGGACTTTCTTAAAAAAAGAACAGGCATAATTGACTTGAAACTAAATATCATTATCTTTGTGAATGTTTCACGCTAAAAACAGATATGCGTCATGGAAGAGAATTTCAGAAGATATCCGATAGGAATACAGAACTTTGAAGATTTACGCAATAATGATTGTGTCTATGTTGATAAAACGGAATTGATTTATCGTTTGACTCATACAAATAAAGTCTATTTTCTAAGTCGTCCCCGACGCTTTGGGAAAAGTTTGCTGGTTTCTACACTAGAAGCTTATTTCCTGGGAAAAAAAGAACTGTTTCAAGGCTTGGCTATGGAGACTCTGGAAAAGGATTGGACGGTCTACCCGGTACTACACTTTGATTTTAGTGTGAGTAAATATATAACCGCTGATATGCTGTCAGCCGTTATTAACCGCCAATTGCTTTTATGGGAGAAAATTTATCAACGGGAAGAAGGAGAAACGACTTTCAGTTTACGTTTTGAAGGAATTATTCGTCGTGCTTACAAACAGACGGGTAAACAGGTGGTGGTATTAATAGATGAATATGACTCACCAATGCTGGACAGCAATCATAATGATGAAGTTCAAAAGGAAATACGTAATATCATGCGAGATTTCTTTAGTCCACTGAAAGCCCAGGGACAGTATCTTCGCTTCTTATTATTGACAGGTATCAGCAAATTCAGCCAAATGAGTATCTTCAGTGAATTGAATAACTTGCAGAATATCAGCATGAGGGATGATTACAGTGCTATCTGTGGCATCACCGAACAAGAACTGCGCACGCAATTGCAAATTGATATTGAACAAATGGCCCAAGCCAACAAGGAAACATACGAGGAAGCCTGTGTACATTTGAAACAACAATATGACGGTTATCATTTCAGTAAGAATTGTGTAGACATTTATAACCCATTTAGTTTATTCAATGCATTTGCGCAAAAGAGTTATGAGAATTTTTGGTTTTCGACCGGTACTCCCACTTTCCTGATAGATATTCTGCAAGAAAGCGATTTTGATATCCGGGAACTGGATAACACGACCGCCACCGCCGAACAGTTTGATGCACCTAGCAATAGAATCACCGATCCTCTTCCGGTGCTCTACCAAAGCGGTTATCTCACAATTAAGGGATATGATCCGGATTTCCAACTGTATACACTGGCTTATCCCAACAAAGAAGTAAGAAAAGGATTTATCGAATCGCTGATGCCCGCTTATGTGCATCTGCCTGCACGAGAGAATACATTTTATGTAGTGTCCTTTATTAAAGACTTGCGTATCGGTCATTTAGAGGAATGTCTGGAAAGACTGAAATCTTTCTTTGCGTCTATCCCGAATAAACTGAACAACAAGGAAGAGAAACATTACCAAACTATCTTTTATCTGTTTTTCCGGCTGATGGGACAGTATATAGATGTGGAAGTGGATACAGCCATTGGAAGAGCAGACGCGGTTGTGAAACTTCAAGATACCATCTATGTTTTTGAATTTAAAGTAGATGGTACACCCGAAGAAGCATTAACGCAGATTAACAGCAAAAAGTATGCTATTCCGTATCAGGCGGATCACAGGAAAATAGTTAAAGTAGGTGTAAACTTTGACAGTGCCACACGAACGATTGGTGAATGGAAGATAGAACTCGGGAGTTAATCACCGAGTTCATAAAAGAGAATGCGCTAAATCAATTTCTTTTTCTTCCGGTAGTTCTCACGAAACTCTTTAGGCGAACAACTCTTTTTCTTCTTGAAGATCCGGTTGAAATTGGAAAGGTTATTAAAACCGCACTCATAACAAATCTCAGCGATAGACATCGTAGAATCTACCAGCAACCGGGAAGCAAAGCCCAGCCGAATATCAATGATATAATCAGAAAGATTCTTGCCTGTACGCAGTTTGAAAAAGCGGCTGAATGACACATCCGTCATCCCAACCATATCAGCCAACTGCCCCAGACGTATTTCTTCCTGATAATGTGTATTGATGTACTCCTGCACTTTCTGCACACGCCGGCTGTCCGAATGAATATCTATCTTGGCAAAAGACGAACTGGACAAGGTACGCGCTTCTTCTTCAAAGAGAGAAAGTTCATACAGGATTGTCATAAACTTAATGACCGCATAAAATCCTTGCTTCTCGGAAGCAAGCGTATCCAGCAACGGATATATTTTGAGTATGGCAGACATCGGGAAACAAAGCCCTTTTTGTGCTTTATCCAGTATCCGGCGGATAGAGTCGAACTGATTCTTATTGATAAAGCTCTTGAAGAAAAGATCGGAAGAAAACTGAATCGTAATCTCCCGTATCTCTTTCGAATGGCAGTCGTTCTGTTCCCAGACGTGTTCCAAATCTTTTCCTGTTATCAATACCAAATCATAATCACCTATCACTTCGGAAGAGTCTCCTACAATCCGCCTTACTCCGGCTGCCTTTTCGGTGAAGTTCAATTCAAACTCGGAGTGGTTGTGTATAGGATAAGTGAATTCCGTTTTATAACGTTCCGCAATGTAAAAGCAATCCTTATCTGACAAAGGAGTGATTTCACGGATAATCTGGTTGGATAACGGTGTAGTCATAGTAATTACAATTTATAAGCGTTTTATCGTTTGATTAGTTTTCTATCTTTACCCCTATCTGATGCAGGTCTGCCCCCGACGGGTTTTGGAAGACACGCAAGTCGAATTCGGGAATAATGGCAAGCACATGATCGAAAACATCTGCCTGTATGCCTTCGTAGGCAACCCATACTTTATTGGCAGAAAAGAAATAAAGTTCCAACGGGATACCGGTTTCGGTAGGCTGAAGCTGACGTACCATGCAGGTCAGGTCTTGGTTGACAGTAGGCAGATTCTTCAGATAGTTAGTCAGATAGGCACGGAAAACTCCCAGGTTTGTTTGCCGGCGTCCATTCACTAACACAGAGTTGTCGATATGATGTTCCTTATTATATTCTTCCACTACCTTTTCCGTTTCATCCACATAGTCTTTCAACAGTTGTATCTTCCGGTATTTTGCCAACATCTCCGGTGTACAGAAATGCACACTGGTCATGTCTATATTGATGGAACGTTTCACACGACGTCCGCCGGATTCCTGCATTCCCTGCCAGTTTTGGAAAGAATCACTAATCAATAGATAAGGAGGAATGGTGGTGATGGTATTATCGAAGTTACGTATTTTTACGGTATTCAATGTTACTTCTATCACCGTACCGTCCGCACCGTATTTCGGCATCGTGATCCAATCGCCCACCTTCAGCATATTATTGGCGGAAAGCTGGATGCCGGAGACAAATCCCATGATACTGTCCTTGAAAACCAACATCAGAACCGCAGCGGAAGCTCCCAATCCGGTCAGCAACACCACCGGACTTTGCTTTATCAAAATACTGATAATGATGATAGCTCCTATAAAGAAGAGAATGACTTGCGCTGTCTGCAAAAGCCCCTTCAAAGGTTTGTCTTTATATTGTTCACGCGCGCTATATACCAGATACACAGCCGTAAACAAAGCACTGACGAAGCGAAGAAAGACTGCAAGGATATAAATCATGCAAAGTCTTCGAAGAAAATCAAGCAAAGCAGAGTCTGCATGTTCGGGGAAGGCAATAGGAATAGATATATAAATCAATATAGGCGCCACCATCCTGCTGATGTTCACCATTACTTTATCATTAAATACAATATCATCCCAAGTAGCTTTTGTCTGTCTCACCAATTTAGCCACGGTACGCAGAATAATCTTGCGGCAAATCAGATTAGCCAATAATGCTATTCCAATAATAAACAATAAAATGATAAAGTTATCAATCTTATCAGCCATAGCTTCATCCACTCCCATCGAGAGCAAAGCATGATTCACCTCTTGCATCACTACATTACCTGCTTCTTCCGGTTGCCCGTTTGCTAATGCCACACTCACTGTATCAACCACTTCTTTTACTTCTTTCATAAGCAATCGTCTCTCTCTTTTTTAGTTTTTCTTTTATTTATGATCTCTGTTTCTTTTCTTCTTTATTCTTTCCTTCTTCCAAATATTCACTGATATCCTGCCGTAGCCAATCATAATGGAAGAGTCTTTTGTAGGCTACATTCTTCTTGAGCATGATTTCTACGTTCACCTGGCTGTTCTGATAACAAGTCAGTTCGTTTCTGAACTGTTCATTGTGTTCGGCCAGCCGCTTGATTTCCTGTTCCCGTTCACGACGCAATACGGTGCAGACCGGAATCAGTAGTTTCATTACCACATTATCCATCACATGGTGTCCCTGCATATACAAGTAAGTAGTTTCCGGCACCAAGCCCAGCTCTTTAAATTCAGTCCGCAATCCATTCACCTGATTGATGTTATGGGGGAATTTCTTTTTCAACTCTGCCAACTTCTGATTAACCCGTTGTTGAAGGGATTCCAAGCTCTTTTCCGGATGCCGGAGATTAATCTCGCGCAAAGAAGTATAAGTATGGAAATCGTACATGGGGAAAGTGTAAGTATCCCGTTGGCGATAGAACCATACGTTCCAGAGGAAAAGCGGATATACTATTTCAGAGTACTTCTTCAGGTAGAAGTTGAAATCTAAAATGGAACGGTCATTCAACGTAGCCTGCACACATACTTCGTGAAGGCTTTCGGCAAAACAATGATAGTTTTCAATAGCATAGGTATAAGTCTGAAAAATATACCTGTTCCGATTGATTTTACGGGAAGTATTGGTAGCTCCCTGCAACAGGAAATCATAGTCACTGTCCACACAGGCAATCAGACTTCTCCCCAATTCGGCTGTATTCAGCGTGTTCATGAGTACCATCTTTTTTCCTTTTGCCAGGGAGGTGGCCGAAGGAAGCATCACTTGGAAATAGTGTTCGTCGTCTTCAAACTCTTCAAGCAATGTGCGCCAGAAAGCGATGTCGTCATAGCTTTCTACGTAAGCGATGATACGTCGGCGGGCTTTCTTCGGATAAAGCTTATGGGCGGCATTGAAATAAGAAGAAGTCAGATTATCTCGTAGTGAAGTTGCCATTTGTTCAATTACAGGTTACGAATTACAAATTACAGTTGGGAGAATCCTTGTCGAGCTTGTGCCCTACGGTGGTAGATATATCACTTACTTCTGTCACGGCATCCAGCCAGCCTTCCATAATGACGGCAGGGGGAAGGGGGGGCAGGGTAATATTCACACGCAAAA
>OGPM01001050.1_pt1 | contig 24846 bp, 18 predicted proteins | sample 1552961 | NCBI WGS metagenome assembly OGPM01 (sample SAMEA2580304, study PRJEB22360) | human gut metagenome | biome: human gut; feature: human-associated habitat; material: faeces | place: Denmark | collected 2008/2010
CTGGAAGATGCCATAACCGGTTACAACTGGTTGCTGCAGGCAGGATGGCAGGAGCATGAGATCGTTGTGGCCGGAGATTCCGCAGGCGGCGGACTGGCACTGGCACTCTGCATGTATCTGAAGAATCAGAACCGGAAACTTCCGGCGGGGCTGATCTGTATGTCGCCCTGGACCGATCTGACCCAGTCCGGTGCATCGTATGATTTTAACTATGAACGGGATCCATTGTTTGGAAACACCCGGGACAGCTTGATTTACAGCAAGGATTACATTCAGGATGAGGATCCGACGAATCCGTATATCTCACCGTTGTATGGCAATTTCAGCGGTTTTCCGCCAATGTTGATCCAGGTGGGAAGTTATGAGATGCTGCTGAGTGATTCGGAACTGGTGGCAGAAAAAGCGAAACGTGCCGGATGCAAAGTGCGGCTCAGTGTGTACGAAGGAATGTTTCATATTTTTCAGATGGCAATGCTGATGATTCCGGAGTCCAAGCATGCCTGGCAGGAGATCGGACGTTTTCTGGATATTATGGAACATCATCTTCCGGCAGAGCATCTGGATGAGGAAGATAAAGAGATTGAGTCCAAATTTGGAGAAGTAGAATATGAATAACTATACTGATTGCTGTCTGTGCCCGAGAAACTGTCATGTGGACCGGACACAGGGAAAAACAGGTTACTGTGGACAGACCGATCAGATACGCGCGGCACGGGCTGCATTACATATGTGGGAGGAACCCTGCATATCCGGTGATGCGGGATCCGGAGCCGTGTTTTTTTCGGGCTGTACGCTTGGCTGTGTGTTCTGTCAGAACCATTCCATTGCTGCAGGCAGTGTGGGGAAAACAATTTCCGTGGAACGGCTGGCAGAAATATTTTTAGAACTTCAGGAACAGAAAGCCTGGAATATCAATCTGGTGACAGCGGGGCATTTTGCACCACAGGTGGCAAAAGCGCTGGAACTGGCAAAAAACAGGGGCTTACAGATTCCGGTCGTATATAATACATCCGGCTATGAAAAGGTAGAAACACTGCGGATGTTTGAAGGACTGACAGATATCTATCTGCCGGATTTCAAATATCTGAGCGGAGAACTTGCAGGTACATATTCTCATGCGGCGGATTATCCGCAGGTGGCAAAAGCAGCTCTTTGGGAGATGGTGCGGCAGGTTGGAAGTGCCCGGTTTGAGATCGTGTCCGGAGCAAAGGCCGGCAAGATTACCGATGAATTGTCTGTGAATGTGGCATATGCGGATGGAATGGATCAGACTTTGGATGGAAGCGTGTCTGATACTGACGAATGTATGAGAGACAGTGAACCGGAAAATGGTGTTCTGGAACGAATGCTGCGCGGTGTTGTAGTTCGCCATCTGATTCTTCCTGGGCATATCGCGGAATCAAAAAAAGTGATCCGTTATCTCTATGAGACCTACGGGGATCAGATCTATATCAGCATCATGAACCAGTACACACCAATGCCAGGGATAAACGCACGGTATCCGGAACTTGGAAGAAAACTCACATCACAGGAGTACGATGAGGTAGTAGATTACGCCATAGAACTTGGCGTAGAAAACGGATTTATCCAGGACGGGGAGACAGCGGAAGAGAGCTTTATACCGACCTTTGATACTTCTGGGGTGTGAGGTGATTCTTCTGTTAGCAATCAAAGCAACCCTACTGTGTTACCACCGGCTGCTGTGTCGTCGGATCTGCCGGAAGTGCCTGAGCCGGATCCATTGTCTGGGCAGCGGTATCCGGAGTGACTGTGTCAGCAGCACCCGGATCCGGTGTTGCATCTGTGGTTCCATCAGTCGTTGATGCATCGGTGGCCCCGTCAGCGGAAGTATCTGCCTGTGTACCAGCAGTATATTCGGTAATATTTGCGTGAGAGAGTGTCTTGTTGTCAGTCAGATATATAGCAACGCTCAGCTGCTGCTTGGAAGCAGGCACTTCTACTTTCAGTGTGTCGGATTCTCCGTGGGTTGAATATACCATGATGGAATCATAACTGTCAGAAATTTTGTAGAGAATATCAGATTTTGCAATCTGATCACCGGATTCATTTGTAACAACGCAGCGGAGCTCTTTATTTCCGGGGATGGTGCACATCTCAAGTGTTCCGTTCTCGTCGGTAGTTCCTTCAAATACAGTTTCATTTCCATTGGTAATGGTTACGGTTGCATTTGCCAGTTTTTCGCCGGAAGCATCATACCAGCGGGAATATAACTGGAGATTTCCATCTGTCAGGATTTCTTTTTCCGCGGAGAGTTCGGTACCTGCGCTGACTGTGGCATCTGTGCCCGGCAGTTCGAAGCTGCATCCGTTTAATAAAAATGCACCGATGATCGTCAGTGCGGAAATGAGTGCAATATATGTTTTCTTTTTCATGTTTTTGATTCCTCTTTTCGTTGTTTGTAATTTTTTAATCAATGTTTTTGTAACTGCCTATAGCATGATACAAAAATGTGAATATTTCAAGAATTTTTTATGAAAAATGCAAAAAAATGTTTTCGGAAAGCAGGCAGGTCTGTCGTTGACATTTTGCGGTGACCTACCTATAATAATAAAAAGAAACAGGATTGTGGAGGAATTATGAATAGTAAGAGTGTATACAGAAAGAAACGTGTGGGATCTTGTCTGGCATTGTGCCTGATCGGTGCTGTCATGAGCAGTACAATGAGTATTCCGGCATGGGCGGCACCTGCATCGGGAACAGCGAAAAATGATAATACCGTAGTCCGCGATGCCATCAAAGGCACACCGGTGGGATCATTGAATGCCAATCAGGAAGTAAAAGTGAAAAGTGAGAAGAAATCTGAGGATGGATATACCTGGTATCAGATCAGTTTTGACTGGAATGGTGCGCAGACAGAAGGCTGGGTGCGTGGTGATCTGATCACAGATGGAGCATCTGCTGCGGACAGTACACAGACGGGCAGCACGACAGACCAGGCAGTGGAAGCTGCAGGTTCTGTTACTTCCAATAATTCGGGGAAGACCGATGCACAGAAAACAGATGAATTCAGTATCAATGATCAGAAATACAAAATTGCAGAAAAATTTCCGGAAACTGAGATACCGGAGGGATTTCAGGCAGCAACGATTACATATGGTGAGAAAGAGATTTCTGCTGCACAGATGAAAAACAATGCGGATACTGTGCTGGTATGGCTGGAAAATACAGCTGACAGCGCAGATAAGGGCATGTACCTGCTTGATCGTGAGCGGGGGGAGGCAGTTCCGTTTATCTGCATTGCCGGAAAAGAGGATTCTTTTGTAGTATTGACCGATGTACCGGAAGCGGAGGAAAAGACGGTTGCAGACTGCTATCATCATACCTTGTGTACGTTTGGAAACGGAAGTATTATGGCATATCAGCTGACACAGGAAGACGAACATGTTTCCAATGACGTGACAGCGACTGATTTTTACTATGTATATGGAATTTCCAGTGAAGGCGAGCGCGGATGGTATGTGTATGATTCTGCTGGTGATACCCTGCAGCGCAGCATGATAAATATGAAATATAATACCGCGCAGGCAGATACCGGCAGCAGTCAGGATGTAACGGAGGATACATCTGTATTTGAGACAGATTCCATGACACGGATGCTGATCGCCGGAGCGGGAGTGATCGCATTACTGCTTCTGATTCTGCTGATCGTCGTTTCCGTACGTTACCGTCGTCTGCGCAGATATCTGGATGGCGAACTTGGCTTTGGTGAAGAGGATGAGGCGTTCCATGAAGAAACGGAAATGCTGCCGTCTCACACGATTGAAGTAGAATTAAAAAGCGGAACCGTAGATATTATGGATTTTGATGCTGCTGTTGAAGAGGCAGACAAAACACAAAAAAACAGTAAGAAAAAAGAAAAGAAACAGCGTCACAGAGAAGGCGAACCGCGGACAGCAGCAGAAATGTCGGAAGGGACGGAAAAATCAGTTGGTTTTACAGACGAAAATGCAGAAGCGAAAGAATCAGCTGTCGAAAAAACGGCGGAGCAGCCGATGAAAAATCCGAATCTGGAATCCGTAGCGAAGATCAAACGACCACAATCTGAGAAAAAAGAGACAAATCCGGAGACCGAACAGCTGGTTGCAGATCTGAAAAAGCTGATCCGGGAAGTGGAAGTGACGAAAAATGCAGAAGCAGAGCAGGAAGATGCGTTTTTTGATGAAGAAGACGGAGAATTTTATGATGAAGAAGATCCGGAAGAGAAAAAAGACGGAACAAATTCCTGGGATGATATTGAATTTCTGTAAATAAAAGAACAGACTCCTTTTATCGGGAAAGGACCCGGTAAAGGGAGTTTCTTTTGTTGTTGACAGATTTGCAAGTGTGTTATATCATCGTTATAACAGTCTCTTGAAATGAAAGATGATAAAGATAGGTGAATGATGCAAGATTCTGAGAAGAATAATGGAGGATAGGTTACAAATGACAATAGAGATTGATTTTAACAGTGACGAGGCATTGTATATCCAGCTTCGCAATCAGATTATATACGGCATTGCCACGCAGCAGTATCATGAAGGAGATGCTCTCCCATCGGTACGCCAGCTGGCAGATGAAATCGGCATTAATATGCATACCGTAAATAAAGCGTACAGTGTGTTGCGCCAGGAAGGTCTGCTGCGTCTGGACCGGCGCAGGGGCACCGTCATAGCACTGGATATTGACCGTCTGAAAGCAGAGGAAGAGATGCGGGATGCCCTGCGGGTTATTCTGGCCAGAGGTTTCTGCAAAGGAATTACCAGGGCAGAGGTGCATGAACTGGTGGATGAGATTTTTCATGAATACGAGTAAGAATGCCGAGGGCATTCTTGAATAAAAAGAATTGTGGGAGTACGAAGTACGGAACAATTCGTATGGCATCTTTTGACCCCAACATCATAAAAATAGTAAGCGTAGATTTCGGAGGAAATAGAATGCAATATAAGGGATTTACCAAACAGGCGCGCAAGGCAATGCGTCTGGCAGAAAATCTGGCAGAAAAAGAACAACAGACACAGATGGGCAGTGAGTATCTGCTGGCAGGGCTTTTGCTGGAAGGACATGGAGTAGCATATGAAATCCTGCAGCAGTTATCCGTAAACTGTGAGGATATTCTGGCACTGATCCACGAGATCGCACTGCCAAATGAAGAAGAATTTCCGGCACAGGAGGATTTCCTGACTCCGGAGGGGCATGCGGTTATTGACGGTGCTTATGCGGCAGCAGAGCGGTTTGACTGTGAAGAAGTCGGTACGGAACATCTGCTGTTTTCTGTGATCGAGCATCGCAACAGTGCAGCAGCCAGACTGCTGATGGCAATGAATGTCAACATGGGAAAAGTGTATGCGGAAATCTTGTCTGCCATGGGAAAAGAAGCATTGTATTCCCGGGAGGAAGGAAAACAATTCCGTACCGGAAAGAAATCAGAAAATGCAAAATCAGGTCTGCTTGAGACCTATACTTCAGATCTGACGGAGCGTGCCCGGCAGGGAGAACTGGATCCGCTGATCGGACGCAGTGACGAACTGCAGCGGATGATCCAGATCCTGAGCCGCCGGGGCAAAAATAATCCTTGCCTGATCGGAGAACCCGGTGTGGGAAAAACCGCGATCGTGGAAGGACTGGCAGCACGGGTAGCAGCAGGAGCCGTACCGGAGCATCTGCAGGAAAAGCGGATCCTGACTTTGGATGTATCCGGAATGGTAGCAGGTACAAAATATCGTGGTGAGTTCGAGGAACGGATCAAAGGAATTATGCAGGAAGTGCAGCAGGCAGGCAATATCCTGCTGTTTGTGGATGAACTGCATACGATTATCGGTGCAGGTGGTGCCGAAGGAGCACTGGATGCATCCAACATTATGAAACCGGCATTGTCCCGTGGACTGATCCAGATCATCGGTGCGACTACAATCCAGGAATACCGTAAGCATATCGAAAAAGATGCGGCACTGGAGCGGAGGTTTCAGCCGGTGATCGTGGAGGAACCGAGTGTGGAACAGACCGTGGAGATATTGCGTGGACTGCGTCCGCAATATGAGAAACATCACCATGTGACGATTACAGAAGAAGGACTGCGGGCTGCGGCAGAATTGTCAGAGCGTTATATCAACGACCGTTTTCTTCCGGATAAGGCAATCGACCTGATGGATGAGGCTGCTTCCAAAGTGCATATCGGCAGTATGGAGCAGCCCAAGCAGCTGGAAGAGATAAAACGGACCATGCAGCAGCGGAGTGATGAAATGGAAGAAGCGATCCTGAAGGGAAATCTGACACTTGCAGGAAGTATCAGAAGCGAACGCCAGGAATTAAAGCAGGCTTATGAGTCTGCCCTCACCAGATACAAACGTAGTCTGAACCGCAAAAAGGCGGCAGTCGGAGAAAATGAAGTGGCCGATGTAGTGGCAGACTGGACGCATATTCCGGTAAAACGACTGACCGAAGGGGAAGCCGTGCGTCTTCAGCATCTGGAAAAATCACTGCACAAACGTGTCATTGCACAGGACGAGGCAATTCAGGCAGTTGCAAAAGCGGTGCGTCGTGGAAGAGTCGGTCTTAAAGATCCGTCCAGACCGGTGGGCTCTTTTCTGTTCCTCGGACCGACCGGTGTCGGAAAAACAGAGATTTCCAAAGCACTGGCAGAGGAAGTGTTTGGTCAGGAAGAAGCTATGATCCGGGTGGATATGTCGGAATATATGGAAAAGCACAGTGTTTCAAAACTGATTGGTTCTCCGCCGGGATATGTTGGTTACGAAGAGGGTGGACAGCTCAGCGAGAAAGTGCGTCGTCATCCATATTCGGTCCTGCTGTTTGATGAGATTGAAAAAGCACATCCGGATGTGTTTAATATTTTACTTCAGGTACTGGATGACGGACATATTACGGATTCGCAGGGAAGAAAAGTAGATTTCCGCAATACGGTTATCATTATGACGTCCAATGCAGGTGCCAAGGCAATCATTGAACCGAAGAAGCTTGGATTTACCCAGCAGGAAGACCAGAAGGCGGATTACAAGCGTATGAAAGCAAATGTGATGGACGAAGTAAAGCAGTTATTCCGCCCAGAGTTCCTGAACCGTATTGATGAGATCATCGTATTCCATCCGCTGAATGAGGACAATATGAAGAAGATCGTAGGGCTGATGTGTAAAGAAGTTGTGCAGAGAGCAAAAGAGCAGCTTGAAATTATACTGGTTGTGCGTGATTCTGTGAAGAAGCATATCGTTGAGACCGGAAGTGACAAGAAGTATGGTGCAAGACCGCTGAGAAGGGCAGTACAGAGCCAGTTGGAAGACAAACTTGCGGAAGCACTTTTGAATGGTGAGATCAAACGTGGAGACCATGTGGAAGCCGGTATTTCTAAAAAGGAAATAAAATTTACAGTCAGAGAGATAAACAGCTAGCAAAAGAAGAAGTTTTATTATATAATAAGAAAAACGGTTCGGATGTGGAAAATTCACAGTCCACAAGTCGAAAGAGAAAGACCATTAGGAGGATTTGAACAATGACAGTAGTCAAAGAGCTTATCAGAAGTGAATTAGACGGAACACTCAGTTTCGGTGATTACACTCTGGATACAAAGACAAAAAAGGATGGATTTGAATTTCAGGGAGATATATATAAAGTAAAGACATTTAAAGAGATTACAAAGCTTGAAAAGAATGGAATGTTCGTATATGAATCTGTTCCGGGAACTGCAGTAGAGCATTTTGAAGTATCAGAAGATGTGATCTCATTCAAGGTATCAGGGACAGGAGATGCACAGATCACACTGGAACTTGAACCGGATACAGACTATATCGTATATATGAATGATATGAATGTTGGTGATATGAAGACAAACTTAAGCGCAAAGCTTAGTGTAAGTGCGGAACTTGGAAAAGAAAGCGTTGAGATCAAGGTTGTAAGAAAGTAGGACAATGATTACAGCAAGAGTTGTTTGAAGTACATAGGTATTTAAGAAAAGTAAAAGAGTCTGCTTCGGCAGGCTCTTTCTTTACCGAAAGTATATAAACTGGGAACAGGCAAGAGAAGCAGTTGGTAATTTTTTAAGATAGATAAGGAGATGGAATATGGCGAAGGCAAAAAAGTCGGTTTTTTTCTGCCAGAATTGTGGGCATGAAGAATCAAAATGGCTGGGGCAGTGTCCAATGTGCAAGGAATGGAACTCTTTCGTGGAAGAGTGTGTGACAACATCGAATACGGCAGCAGTTAAAGCGGCAAAAGAGATTCGTATTGTACCATTGTCAGAAGTAAAGACAGAGAATGAAGAGCGGGTGACAACCGAGATTAAAGAACTGGATCGTGTACTGGGAGGCGGAATCGTACCGGGTTCCCTGATTCTGGTAGGCGGTGATCCGGGAATCGGTAAGTCAACGCTGCTCCTGCAGGTGTGTCAGAAACTGGCAAAAAAAGAACGAAAGGTTTTGTACATATCAGGGGAAGAATCGCTTCGCCAGATTAAATTGCGTGCACAGAGGATGGGAGAATTTAATGATCATCTGCTTTTGCTTTGTGAGACTAATCTGGAACTGATCCGCAATGTGATTGAAAAGGAAAAACCAGATACCGTGATCATTGATTCGATTCAGACAATGTACAGTGAAGAAGTCGGTTCCGCACCGGGAAGTGTGTCGCAGGTCAGAGAGGCAACAAATACGCTGATGCAGCTTGCAAAAGGGCTTGGGATTTCGATTTTTATTGTCGGACATGTTACAAAAGAAGGAACTGTCGCCGGTCCAAGAGTATTGGAACATATGGTAGATACGGTTCTGTATTTTGAAGGAGACAGGCATGCATCTTACCGGATTCTTCGAGGAGTGAAAAATCGTTTTGGTTCGACGAATGAGATTGGTGTATTTGAAATGCGAAGAGATGGTCTTCGGGAGGTGGAAAATCCGTCAGAATTTATGCTGAATGGGCGCCCGGAAAATGCATCTGGATCTGTTGTGGCATGTTCTATGGAAGGAACACGTCCGATCTTGCTGGAAATCCAGGCGCTGGTATGCGAAAGCAATTTTGGAATGCCAAGAAGAACAGCAGCAGGAACAGATTACAACAGGGTGAACCTTCTGATGGCGGTTTTGGAAAAAAGGATTGGATATCATCTTGGAAATTATGATGCCTATGTGAATATTGCCGGAGGTATCAAGATCAATGAACCCGCGATAGACCTTGGAATCGTGATGGCGATTGTATCAAGCTATAAGAACAGACCATTTGATGAACGGACGATTGTGTTTGGAGAAGTTGGATTAAGTGGAGAAGTCCGTGCGGTAAATATGCCGGAACAGCGGGTGGCAGAGGCGAAGAAGCTTGGATTTGAGACGTGTATTGTGCCGGAAGTATCTCTGGATAGCGTGAAGAGTATTGGTGGGATCAAAATCATTGGAGTGAAAAGCATTAACGAGGCAATCGGACTGATTGAGTAGGAGAACATGTAAAGAGGAAACAGGATAGATGTGATAATTTCTGTTCCCTCTTTTACATAGCAATGATGTTGGAGTCAAAAGGTATTTTGACCCCTTTGATACCAGATTGCTACGTGCTTTGCACTCTCGCAATCCTCAAAAACATTCGTAATCCGCTCATTTTTCTTTGAAAAATGGCTACTTACTCATGTTTTTGGCGGGTCAAGAGGTCAAAAATCCTCTTGCAAGCAAGCTTGCATCGGCTTTCTGACCTTTTGACCATGGTATCAAATCATTATATTATTACAAAAACATTACTATTTCTTGTTATAACTTAAAAAAGTTAATATTTTCCGTTATTGGTAATGATTCACGTAATGCTTTGTCAGATACAATACCTATATAAGATAAAAAAGTCTAAATAATTAGGAAGGGCAGATGAAAACTGACATGAATAAAAAGCAAAAAAATACAAGAACTTTTTTAATAAAAATCATGGATCAGCAGAACGGTACCTGGCAGGGCAGCGTTACTTGGGTGGAAGAGCAGCGAGAGCAGCATTTCCGCAGTGCCCTTGAATTATTGAAGCTGATAGACGGAGCACTTGATAACAATTATGAAGTCAGAATTGAGGAATAGAAGGAGGACGCCATGAAAAGTAATACAAAGAAACGTTTAATAGCATTCATGCTTTGCATGGTATTAGTGCTTAGCAGTGCGATATCAGCATTCGCTGATGATTTGGATACGCAAGCTCAGGATCAGACCACTACAATGGCAGAGTCAGAGACACAGGCATCTGTGGCAGATGAACCGGTGGCTACATCCATGGATGACTCGACTGACGAGCAACAACCTGTAGCGGAAGCAGAAGGAAATCAAGAACAAGCTGTAGAAACTCCTTCTGAAAACGAAGAAGCTGCTCCAGCGGTTGAAAATCCAACTACTGAAGCTCCAGAAGAACAGCAGACAGAAGTTCCTGCTGAAAATGAAGAACCTGCAACAGAAGAGACTCAGCCGATTCTTCAGCTTACATATGAAGATGATAACGTAAAGGTAACCGTTGATGCAGTCAATGCAGGAAATATCCCGGATGGAGCATCCCTTTCTGTTACGCCAATCATCAAAAAAGAAATCACTGATTCTATGAGTGATAAAGAAAAAGAAGAAGTAAAAGCAATGAATGATCAGTATGATCATACAGAGAAAAAACTTCAAGAAAAAGCAAAGGACGAACCTTATGATATCGCAGGATTCCTTGCTTATGACATCACTTTCGTGGACGCTGACGGAAACAAGCTTGAACCAAACGGAGATGTAAAAGTTTCCATGGAATACAAGAAGGCTGAGATTCCGGAAGAAGCAAAAAAGGTTCAGAAAGAGAAAAAGGATGAGCAGGAACTGGATGTAACGGTTATGCATCTGGAAGAAGACGAACAGGGTAAAGTTAAAGAAGTTGCCGATCTGTCAGATGCAACTGTTCAGAATGGTTCACTTGAAAATCTTGAAACAAATAATGATAAGAAAGTTGAAAAGGTTGAGTTTGTAGCTAATAGTTTTTCTACATTTACGATTACCTGGAAAAAATATTCCAGCAATTCTGGTGCCTTAAAATTAACTTTACATTTCGTAGATGAAACTGGAAATGAACTACAAGCAGCATACGATGATCAACAGGTTTCCTATAATGAAACCATAGATTTTTCTACATCATATAGTACTTCAATTACTGGATATAGTTATATAAATGCAAAATTGGATTCTATAGACGGAGATATTGTTACATCCGCAGAAGGTTCTTACAATAATTCAAAAAGAGAGTATCAATTAACTCTAAAAAATGACAATACTACAATTAAAACCTTAAAAAAATATGGTTCAGCTAATATTTATCTTATTTATAGACAAAACACCTCTTCTGGCGGTGACAGTGGAAACACACCTACAGAAACTGATATGCAACTCAGTCACGAGAAGTATATCAAGAAAAAAGATGACAACAAATACGATGTAACATTAAATGTTTCCAGCAAGAAAGGTACCAAAACATCTAAAAAGAAATTAGATATTTTACTAATTGTAGACCGATCTGGCAGTATGGACAATGAAGACCGAATGGAGAATGCTAAGCTTGCTGTTAACAATTTATGTGACTCTTTAGATACTCCAACATCTACAATTGATGCACGTTACAAATTAGTTTCATTCTCCAGAATTGGAACGATAGACACTGAAAATTGGGTAACCGGAACACAAATGAAAGTGGCTGTATCACGCCTCAACGCTGTTGGTGGAACCAACTACGAAGATGCTTTTCTCAAAGCAGCTCAGGCTCTTACAGGAATGAGAAATGGTGCCGAGACAATTGTCATCTTTCTTACAGACGGTGTTCCGACAAGACGAAATTTAACACCGGGTCAAGCTGCTACAAATGATAATCAAACTACAACGGATAAACACGGATCCGAAACCAATAATGCCAAATACACTCAGGCAACCACAGCAGTCGCTCAAATAACTTGTAACAGATTTATGGCTATTGGATTAAGTCTATCTTCAGGCTCAAATTTTCGACACTCACCTTATGACAAAGTTCCAAACACTCCACTAAAACTTTTACAAGGCATTACCGACGCAGCTACAGATGCTGCCGAAAGAGATAAAGCAGTTAATATCACAGACCCTACCAAATTGCCTGAAAAGTTCAATCAGATTGCAGCAGACATTCAGAAATTTGCCTGCAAAGATGTTACTATTAAGGACACATTAAGCGAATATGTTGATACAACAACTGACAGTAAACTGCAGATCCGGATGGCAAAGAAAATAACCGAAAACGGTACAGACACCTATACCGATCAGGGTTCTGTAGTAGAAATTTCACTGACAGATTCCTCTCTTTTCAGTGATGCCGGAAAGAATGTTACTGTAAATAATAAGTCTCTTGGAACAGTAAAATATAATGCAACAAACAAACAGGTAATCTGGAATCTTGGCGCAAATTATGAACTTGAAGATGACATCTATTATTACATTACCATTACCAATGTAACTCCGAACGCAGCCGCTGAAAAAGCATATAAAGACAATAAAGGCGGATATGGTGAAAGTAAAGGTGATGCTAACACAGATGCTTCTTCAAATGGATACTATGGCACGATGGGAACTGAAAATGATACTTCTTCAAACCTTGCAGGTTTCCCATCCAATAACAATACCGACCATAACTCTTCAGTAACTTACACGAATACCAAAACTGGTGTTCCGGCAACAGAAGATTATCAGAAACCAGTTGTTCAGGTAGACGTTAAAGTAATCGAAGGTGGTATCGAAACCGGTAAAACCGCAAAAGTAAATAACTGGGATGACAGAACTTACGATATTACATTAAACGCAACTTCTACCTTGAAAGAAATTTCATCTGTAGCCGTAGCTAAACCAATTGAAGTTGTATTCGTGTTCGATACTTCTGCTTCTATGCTTTTCAGAAGTTCATTAACACCGACTGTATACGGCAAAATAGCAGACTTAGATGAAAATCAAGTTTACTATTATATGGATTTAGATTATAAAGCTACTATGTACCGTGTATATTACCAAAGTGGAGCCTGGTATTATATCGATGACAGTTACTGGAATTATAGTACCGAAGAGCCTATCAATATCAAAAAAGTATCACCATTATCAACTAAAAATGATACTCGTCAGTACTACACAACTTCTGATTCTCATGACAGATTTTATTATTTAAAAAAGGCAGCAACAGAATTTACTACTAAATTAGCTGAAACATCCGCTGATAGTAAACTTGCACTTGTAACTTTTAATAAAAAATCAGTAACAGAATTTGAATTCAAATCAGTTGGAACAGAACGTGATCGTATTAACACCACAATCAATTCATTAACAACAACAGGTGGTGGTACCCTTCAAGATGCAGGCTTAAATGACGCTTTTGAAATTCTTAATAAAGATAAGAATAACCAGGATTTAACACGTTATGTTGTACTTTTAACTGATGGTTGTCCAAACGGTACCACTTACGATAAGGTTGAGTCATCTGTAACAGGTATAAAAACAACTGGTGCCAAACTAATTACTATCGGTGTTGGTTTAGATTCATCTAACGAAGGTCTAAAAGAGGCAAGAACAAAATTGACTGGATATGCTGATGACGGTATGGCATACATGGCTGACGACGCAGCAAGCCTTTCAAGTATTTTTGATCAGATTCTCCGTTACACGACCAAACCAAATGAAAAAGACATCAACGCAACCGGTGTTACTGTTACAGACTACATTGATTCCAGATTTGAGTTACCGCAATCAACAATTGACTCTTTAAGAACTCGTTATGGAAATGATGTTGAAATAAAAGCCCCTGGTGAAGCTGGAAACACTACAGACATGTGGCTTATCACCTGGAAGAACCAGACAGTCAACCATGCTTCCAAAGACGCAGATGAAACTACTATAGCTGGCTGGTCAACAACTTTCACAGTAAAGGCAAAAGACAGTTATATCGGTGATAACAACGTAACAACAAACGGTTCAGGTTCAGGTGTATCTTACGATGGTAATACAACACCATTCCCACAGCCAACCGTTAACGTAAAATCTCAGTTAAAAGTAGACGATAACAGCGTAACCATTTACAAGGGTGATCACATACCTACAGATAAAGATATTCTTAATCAGCTTTTTAACAAATCAGATACAACTTCTTACACAGAAGGTACTGTAAATGAAGACGATTTCAAAAAGCTTTCTGTAAAATGGTACAGCGATCCAGAATGCACAATTCCGATCACCACCGCTGAAATGGCAGCCATTACACCAGACACTACTAAAGCTTATTATTTGAAAGTTACTTACAAAACATCGAATCCAACCGATAAGAGCAAGGCGAATACCACAAAAGATGGAACAACTTATATCTCCGGTGGCAAAGAACAAACTACCGTTGCAGTGAATAAGAATGATTCCAACAAGAAGTACGGAACTTATACCGTAAAAGTTATCAATGGTGAAATCCAGATTATCAAAAATCTGGCAGCCGGAAGTAATGCAAACGACGGTGATCAATTCACTTTTACAATAACAAAAGATGGAAATCCTTATTCAGTCGTATTGGATAAAACGAAGAACTACTACCGTCCGGCAACAGAAGAAGAAATTACTAATAAAACAGCCAGTTCCACTGTAACTATAACCGTAGCAAGCAGTGACAATACTCTGACTGGTAATGTAGCCATCAAAGAATTGCCTCGTGGAAGTTATGAAGTATCTGAAAATGACAAAACAGATTACGCAGTCGAAAGCGTTGTAATCGATAGCCAAACCAACTGTTGGAGTAATAATCAGACCATTACTGATGAAAAAGCAACATTTGGAATTGGTTATAACAAAACGGCAGCTAATGCCAATGTTATCGTAAAAGATAATACGGCACACACCTACAAACACGACAGCAGCCAAGGTGCTGGTCAGTTAGGTGTTGTCACTTACACCAATGAAACAGTTATAAGTGACTGGGGTATTCAGAAAGTCAGCTCATCAAATAGTAGTTTAGTACTTTCTGGTGCACAGTTTGAACTTAAAAAGTCAGGCACTACTTATATCGGTGTGTCAAGCAATACAGGATATGTGAACTGGTATACATCCTATACAGATGAAACTACCTATGTTCCTTTAACTGGTAAAATGAATCCTGGCACTTATACCCTGACAGAAACCAAAGCTCCAGCTGGATATGCCAGAAGCAACGAAACCTGGACAGTTGAAATCAAGAAAAACGGATCTCTGAAAACGATAATATCTTCCTCTGGAGAGACACCTTTAACTCTGACTCAGACATCCGCAGATGGTAAAAAGACAATTACTCTTTACCAGTTTAAAAACACTCCAGTTTACGACCTCCCATCAGCCGGAGGCAATGGAATTTACCTGTATATGATCGGCGGTATCTTACTTATGTTCGCAGCCGCATGGATCTTATATAAAAACAAATGCAGGGAGGTGCTGGAAAGATAATTTTATCAATTTATTTTCAGTGGCTCCCAAACCACAAACAACGTTATTCTCCCTTATGAGGGGACAATAAATCGGGCATAGCCCTAAAAAAGAAAAGGAGACAACAATATGAAAAAGATGAAAAAATTATTTGCAGTGTTATTGACACTGGCAATGGTACTCGGAATGAGTATGACATCATTCGCTGCCGAAACAGCAGGAACAGCATCTATTCTTTTAAACAACGCAACCGGTGCTACTGTAAAAAGTCAGCAAATCATTGAGGCAGATCAGACAAATAGCGTAACTGGTTGGAAATTTAGCGAAAATGCTGTCGCAACTGAGTTTAAAAATACTTTCAAAGCAAAAATGGGAACAGACGAACTTCCTGCTAAAAACATTACAGATGATATGGCAATTGCATATCTTATCAAACTCGGTGCATTAGAAAAAACTCCAAATGCTAATGCTGCTGCTGGAACCATCAATACCGGTGATACAAGCACCGCTACAATCACCACAGCTTATTCATCCGCATTAACAGCAGCTGCTGCAAAGATTGATTTAACAACAGATACAAAAGTAATAACAGATAAAGATAATGTAGTCGCAACCGCTACAGCTGGTTTACACGTTGTTAAAGCAGATAAAACTGGTTATTCTTACAATCCTATGATGGCTTATGTCGCTTTTGATAAAAACAAAACTGATGGATCTGTATTAGATGCAACAGTAACAGCAAAAGGTTCTGAAAATCAGGTAAAAAAAGCAATTGATGTAGTAAAAGATTCAACAGATAATGTATCTCCTGACCAGAATAAATCTGTTACAACAGGCGATAAAGTTAGTTATACAATTACGGCACAATATCCTTTCTATCCAACTGAAGCTGCAGCTAATGATAAAGTATTTGAAATTACCGATACTATCGAAAATGCAACTTTTGTAGAAAACAGTGTTAACATTTATGCAAATAACAACTTGTTAGAAAATGGTTTTGTTGTAAACACAAACGGCAAAAAAATGACTATCACATTTACATATGACAGTGGTTTAGCAGGTCAGACAATCGAAGTTAAATACGATGTAAAAGTTGATAATATTTTTGCAGCAACTAACAACGGCTCAAGCAAAGTTGTAAAAAATACTGCTATTGCAAATGCAAATGGTAAATATACTCTTTCTGAAACAGAATCTGCATCCGCAAAATTCTCTGTAAAGAAAATTGATAAAGACAGTAAGGCAGCTCTGAGCGGTGCTGAATTTACCCTTTATGTAAAAGATGCAGCTGGAAAAGAGAAATTAACTGTAGAAACAACTACAACTGATGGCAAGAAAACAACCAAAGAAGTATCTGGATTAAAAGAGGTTATAACAGCAAAATCTGGTTCAGATGGTCTTGCAAAATTCTATGGACTTGATGTTGATAAAGAATACTACGTAGTTGAAACAAAAGCACCAGCAGGATACAGCGTAAATAATATTGCACATAAATTGGTGTATAACACAGAAAACACAATTACAAATACAGACGTTGTTGGTGAAGATACAATCTCCGTTGGCGATCCAGCAATATCAGTAAAAGTAACAACATTAAAAACAACAACTACTGTTGGTAATTTTGATAACAATAAGTTTGAATATGAAGATACCAAACTTTCTTCCCTTCCATCAACAGGTGGTATCGGTACAACAATCTTCACAATCGCTGGATGCGTTATCATGATCGCAGCAGCCGGCCTGTGCTTCGCAAACCGCAAGAAATCAGACAACAAATAATTGCAATAATTATTTATAATCAGATATTGAATCCGGGGCAGGTCGCCCCGGATTCATAAAAAATAATACAACAGCAAGGAGAGTTCGGATGAAACGCAAAGCAAACAAACTTATTATTGGCATCATATTTTTAGCCGGGTTGTCCTTACTGCTGTATCCATTCGTTGCAAACCAGTGGAATAACTACAGGCAGAAGCAACTGATCAGCAGTTATGAACAGACTGTATCCGAAAAGGATGCAGCACATGAGATTGATTATGACGCAGAACTGCAGAAAGCAGAAGCTTACAACGAAGCATTACTTCCAAGTATTCTTCCTGACTCATTTGCAGTAGCCGCAGCCAGTGACAAAGAAGACCAGTCCTACATGGATGCTCTGAATATTGCCGGTGATGAGATGATGGGAATCGTGGAAATCCCGAAGATTGACATCAAGCTTCCGATCTACCACACTACCGACGAAGATGTTCTCAAACAGGCAGCCGGACATCTGGAAGGAAGCTCTCTTCCAATCGGCGGTAAAAGTACACACGCCGTTATCTCCGCACACCGTGGACTTCCGAGTGCGTCTCTTTTTACCGATCTGGATCAGCTGGAAGAAGGCGATCATTTTCTGATCCATGTATTAAACGAAACATTATGTTATGAAGTCGACAAGATTTCCGTAGTAAAACCGGAAGAAACTTCCTCTCTTGCAGTAGAAGAAGGAAAAGATCTTGTAACACTTCTTACCTGTACTCCATACGGAGTCAATACCGAGCGGCTTCTGGTCCGTGGTCACAGAGTACCTTATGTGGAACAGAAAGTTGCCGATGAGAAGACACCGCTCAGCGGAATCAGTCTTCATACAAATTATCTTTTATGGGTAATTGTTGGTCTTGCAGTTACCGCAATCTTCATTCTTGTGTTATACTTAAAGGAGAAGAAACTTCAAAAGGAGAAAAATGAGACCTCTTAAAAAGAGAATAAGAACGAGAAAGGGAATATGCCTATGAAAAGAAAAATCTCAACCTTCCTTTTCGGTCTGTTATTCTTGATAGGATTTGGGATTCTGATCTATCCGATGGTATCCAACCAGTGGAACACCTACAGACAGAATCAGCTGATCAGCAGCTATGACAATACAATACAGGACATGGAACCGGAGGACTTCACCTCTGAGTGGGAAAAGGCAAAAGCTTTCAATGATACCATTCAGCAGAACAACCTCTACGGAGATGTATTCGGTGAAGATGAAAATGACATCAAAGACACCGAATACTGGAAGATCCTGAACGTTGCAGATGACGGAGTAATGGGATATCTTTCCATTCCGAAGATCAACATCAAGCTTGCCATTTACCATGGTACCGGTGACAAGGATCTGCAGACCGGTGTCGGACATCTGAACGGCACAAAGCTTCCGATCGGAGGGGAGAGTACCCACAGTGTTCTCGCAGCTCACCGTGGACTTCCAAGCGCAAAGCTTTTTACCGATATCGATCAGCTCGAAGTTGGCGATAAATTTTACATCCATGTACTGGATGAAGTCCTTGCCTACAAGGTAGACCAGATTCTTCCGATGGTAGACAAAGACGATCATGAAACACTGGAGAAAGCACTCCAGATTGAAGAAGGAAAAGACCAGGTAACTTTATTTACCTGTACACCATATGGAGTCAACTCCCATCGTCTTCTCGTAAGAGGAACCAGAGTTCCATATAACGGCGAAGAGGATGCTACCGAATCAGTTACAGATTCTATGGTAAAAGCCATTCAGAATTATTATATGCTCTATTTAATTTTAGGACTTTCAATCACGATTCTTGTGATCATTCTCTTGCGATTCCTTTCCAAGAGAAAAGCTCACAAAGAATAACCAAGATTTCTTAAGGAGGACATGAGGCAATGATGAATAAACGATTAAAACAGGGAACAACGTTTTTGTTAGCTCTCGCTCTTGCATTTCCGCTTCTCACTCTGCCTGGTGCCAGAGCTGCGAATGCGATCGATACGGACCAGAAGTGTTCGGTTGCATTCAGTGTAAGCGGGGAAGGCAACGAACTGACAGCTGATGGCACTAACATTCCAGTGAATCTTTATAAGGTGGCAGATGTAGACGTATCCGGTAACTATACCGCAACCGGAGCTTTCAAAACCCTGGATGTGTCTTCGGTAAGTGCCGATGATAAAGATGCAGCAAGCGAATGGGCTGACCGTGCCAAAGCGGCACAGGAGATGCTGACGACTGAAGTAAAGCCAACTACGGTTACATTAAAAAAAGGTAGCGGAATTCAGTCTGATCTTGCTACCGGAATTCAGTCTGATCTTGCTACCGGACTTTACCTTGTCGATACACCAAAAGTAGTTACCACGAATTATACCTATACCTTTACACCTTACCTGGTATCACTTCCGACCAACAATTATTACACCAGCGGTGATGATGACTGGATCTACAATCTGACAGATACCAACGCAATTGGTCTGAAACCGGAAGAACATGCAAGATATGGTGATCTGGTGATTAACAAAACACTTGCAAATCACAATGCAACAACCGGTAAGAAAGCAACCTTCGTATTCCAGATTAAGATTACAACTCTTAAAGGTAAAACAGAAACCCGCATCGAATCCCTTGACTTTGAAGCCGCAGGTGACTCTTCCGTAACAATTACAAAGATCCCTGCAGGAGCTACAGTAACTGTTAATGAAGTGTACAGCGGTGCAAGCTACAAGCTTACCTCAGAAAATAATCAAAAGACAACTATTATAGCAACCGATAAAGAAGCACAAGTCGATCCGGTATCCGTTTCCTTTACAAATGATGTCGATGACAATATGAATGGCGGTTACGGTGTAAGAAATAATTTCAAGCTGGACGAAAATGGTCAGTATCAGTACACCGAACCGGCAGCAAAGAACTAGAAAGGGGGAATCGGAATGAGAAAGTTACATAAAAAACCACTAATCATGGCAGCGGCAGCACTTGCTCTTACCGGAACCCTGGCAGTTGGAAGTGCGATGGCGTATTTTACAACCTATTCGACAGCCGGTGGCGGTGTGAAAATGAATATGGGATTTACTGAGACAGTCCCGAAAGAAGACGTTGATGAAAACGGGAAGCACATTACAATTGAAAATACCGGTGATTATGACTGTTTCGTAAGAGTCAAAGCATTTGCACCGGTAGAGCTTACTTATGACGCACCAAACGGCGGATGGACAGCAGGTGATAAGGGCTACTGGTATTACGATAAAGTACTTCCGGCAGGAAAGAAAACGGAAACGGAACTCAACATCAAATACACATTCCCGTCAGTAAATGACAAACCAGAAGAATTTAACATCGTAGTCATCCAGGAATGCACACCGGTTCTCTACGACGAGAACGGTAATCCAGTCTATGATTTTAAAGACGACAGCACACAGACGACAGAGTAGGAGGTAATGAGAATGAAAAAGAAAAAGAAATCATTTCCAAAGAAACCTGCCCTGGTTCTGACAGCCGCAGCACTCCTGCTGGTTGGAAGCACTGTCGGCAGTACACGCGCCGCACTCACTTACTACAGTGAGAATTATTCCGCACAGATGAATATGCAGAGTATCGGCGTATCTCTTCTGGAAAATGACAAAGTAGTCAGCAGCCGGGATTATGTATCGAACAATGAATGGAAGGGAACCTCAGAGGGTACACTTCTCACAAACCTTCTTGGAAAGGATGAGACATTTACACCCGGCAAAAAATATAACGAAGCAATCAGCGTCAAAAACAGCGGTACGATTGACACCTTTGTACGTGTGATCATCACAAAGAGCTTGCAGGACGAAGAAGGCAATAAGAATACCACTCTTTCCCCGGATCTGATCGAACTGAATTTCCTGACAGACAATGGATGGCAAATTGCAAAAGATCAGTCCACCACAGAACGTACCGTTCTTTATTACACAAAGGCAGTCGCAGCAGGAGATTCGACACCGGCATTATCTGATACCATTCGGATTAAGCCGTCGATTGCAAAGGATGTTACAAAGCATGTAGATGGCAACACTATTACTTATACTTACAAGTACAATGGCTACACCTTCCACATTGACGCAGAGGTGGATGCAGTTCAGACACACAACGCAAAGGACGCAATCAAGAGTGCCTGGGGCGTGGACGTGAATGTATCAGACGACGAAACAACAATGAGCTTACAGTAGGGAGGTACAGAGTATGAAAAAGAAAATTTTGTGCCTCGCCATGACAGTGATAATGGCAGCAGGGGTACACACAACTGCATTTGCAAAAGACTATCAGGGAGCCGATGGATGGCAGGTTCATTTCACCGGCGACAAGATGGAAAGCAATTTTGAAAACAAGACTGTTTCCGATGAGCTGGCAACGATCCAGCCGGGTGACAGCATCGAATTGAAGGTTCAGCTGAAGAACTCCGATAAAGGCGAGACCGATTGGTACATGACCAATGAGATCATCCAGACACTGGAGGAAGCACAGGAATCCGCTGAAGGTGGTGCTTACGAATACAAGCTGACTTATGTTGGAAGTGACAATACCGAAAAGGTACTCTATAACAGTGATACCGTCGGAGGTGAAGGTTCTTCTAAGACCGGTGAAGGTCTGAAGGAGCTTGGAAACTCTACCGAGAAATATTTCTACCTCGGTCGTCTTGCTTCCAATGGTACCGGAACCGTACACCTTACCATCGGTATCGAAGGTGAGACACAGGGCAATGGTTATCAGAACACGCTCGCAAAGCTTCGTATGAACTTTGCAGTGGAAAAGGTAAAAGTAAGCAATACCATTACCAAGACGAAAATCGTCAAGACTACCAACACCGTTAAGACCGGTGATACCGCAAGAGTTCTTCTCTTCTGTGTGCTTGCACTCATCAGTGGACTGATCCTTCTGGCATACGGAATCTACACATATAACAAGAACACAAAGAAACGCAGACGGAAAGGAGAGTAAGCAGATGAAAAGATGGAAAAAATTACTGGTTTCTCTTCTGACTGTATCAATGACGATCGGTGCATCCACGATGAGCGTTATGGCTGCTAACGGGTATACCTATAAGGTAACTTTATCTGCAGGTAATAAAGGAACGATAAACGGCCAGGCTAAGGAGGAGCGGGATTCTCTTGTCGCCGGTTCTACTGTTACTTTTAATCTGAATGCTGTTCAGGTAACCGATGACAAGTATTATGTCAAAGGAATCCGTCTCAGCGGGCGTGACAATGACGAAGCACTTGCTTCTCCTTCATTCGATGTAACCGGTGATGCTGACTATGTCGTAGCCTATGGAATCAAAAAGGACATGGTTGCCTACACCGTAAACTATCAGGATGCTTCCGGTAAGGCTCTTGCAGAAAGCCAGACCTTCTACGGAAATGTCGGTGACAAACCAATCGTCGCTTATCAGTATATTGAAAATTATATTCCAGATGCTCTTGCACTTACCAAGACTTTGAGTGATAATGAATCTGAGAATGTATTTACGTTTACCTACAAACCGGGTGCTACAGACCGTGTTGTTACAACAACAACCACCATCACAACGACTGTTCCTGGTACAGCAACTCCTGGCACAGGTACCGGTAATGTCGGTACAGCAGGTGGCACGACAGGCGGCACAACCGGTGGAACTGCCGGAACTACCGGTGGCACTACAACCGGAACTACCGGTGGCACAACAGACGGAACCACAACCGGTACAACCGATGGTACAACGACAGATAACAATTCTCAGGATACGACAGCTAAAGATAAAGATACTGCAACATCTGAGGATGAACAGACACCAAAGTCTCTGGTAGATCTGGATGATGAAGACACTCCAAAAGGAAATATCGATGCGAAAGACAAGACGAGCAAGACTCCGATCGCAGCAGGGATCGGCATTATCGTTGTTGCGGTAGCAGCTCTCGCAGGACTGATCGTATTCTTGAAAAAACGTGCAAAATAAAAAAAGCGCGGCACTAAAGGAGAAGTCTTTTTTGAAGAGAACGAAGAAAAAGAAAAGCCCGGTGGCTGCATTTTGCAGTGCACTGGGCACTGTTTTACTGACAGTACTGATTCTTGCCTGTATTCCGCTGACGCTTCCGAAAGCTTTTGGTTTTCAGATGTACACCGTGATCAGTGGGAGCATGGAACCGGCGATCCCGACGGGAAGCCTGGTCTATGTCCGGTATGAAGAACCAGACACGATCGTCAAGGATGATGTCATTGCTTTTTACAGCAACAATGCAGACGGCTCGATCATCACCCACCGTGTAGTATCCAACAGCCCGGCGATGGGACAGTTTATCACCAAAGGGGATGCCAATGAGGAAAAAGATATGAATCCGATCCCTTACAACAACTACATCGGAAAAGTAAAGCTTTCTGTTCCGGTTGTCGGCGGTATCGCACAGGCTGCAACCGGCACTGCCGGAAAGATTGCCGCCGCATCTATCATCGGTCTTGCTGTGATTCTTGAAATCGTTGCTGCCATGCTTGACAGACGCGATGACGAAGACGAATAAGAGAAAACGTTTTTCATTTTAGCTTGCTAAAGTGTGAAACATTTGCTAAAATAATATCAGATTGTATTGTCAGAAGAAGATGGGGGAATTTCACAATTCTCCCATTTGTCATATATTGAAAAGAATGGAGAGGTGAATGGATTGTTATCCAACCAGATTTTACAGAGAACAATCAATGAAATAGGGGATATCATCGAGTGTAACTGTTCCATCTGGAACACAGACGGAGTGATGCTTGCAGCTGTAGGTAAGGAGAAACCTGCAGTAAAAAAAGCTGTCTGCTCATTTTTAAAAGAGCTGGAGGTTACCGGCGTAGCGGAGGAGCACCTGGATGAATGCTATGGTCTGTTCCCGGTTTATGATGATGATGAACTGACTTATATTTTCGTGATCGAGCACAATAATGAGATTGATGTGCATACCAGCGGACGCTTAAGTGTCTGCCAGCTGGAGAGCCTTTTAAGATCCGGAAGCGAACGTCTTGACCGTAACCGTTTTATCCAGAACCTGCTCCTGGATAACCTGCTCCTCGTAGATATCTACAATCAGGCGAAAAAGCTTGGTATTACAGTTGAGCAGCGCAGAGTCGTCTATCTGATCGAACCGAAGAATCCGGATGACACGATCGTCCTGGATATGATCCGCGGGATTTATTCCTCGGGAACCGGCGATTTTGTTACTGCCGTAGATGAGGGACATATTATTCTGATCAAGTCCCTTGACAGTACGGATGATTATGATACGATCCGTTCGACTGCCGATATGCTGGTGAATGCGATCAACACCGAAGCTATGGTCAATGTCCGGCTTTCCTTCGGAACCATCATTCCCGAACTCAAAGAGGTCTCACAGTCTTACAAAGAAGCTGGCATGGCTCTGGATGTGGGACGTATCTTCTATCCGGAACGCAATATTTTATCCTACCGCGAACTCGGTATCGGACGGCTGATCCACCAGCTTCCCGTTTCCTTATGCGAGATGTTCCTGGAAGAAGTATTTGCCGGAAATACCGTTGATCAGTTTGACGAAGAAACCTTATCCACAGTTGATAAATTTTTTGAAAACAGCCTGAATATTTCGGAGACAGCGAGACAGCTTTTCGTCCACCGGAATACGCTCGTCTACCGGCTGGAGAAGATCC
>OGPM01001058.1_pt1 | contig 24715 bp, 26 predicted proteins | sample 1552961 | NCBI WGS metagenome assembly OGPM01 (sample SAMEA2580304, study PRJEB22360) | human gut metagenome | biome: human gut; feature: human-associated habitat; material: faeces | place: Denmark | collected 2008/2010
TTTATCAAGAGCCTCAGATTTCGAAAGATTTCTGAGGCTTTTTTGTTTTTCCCACTGATTCCACAGATGCTCACAGATTTTTCCCAAATCTTTACATGAGAGATACAGAAAATCGGAAAACATTCTTTCAATCAACGACTTAGAAGATTGTGTACGAAAAGAATGCTGAAATAATGTAGAATTTCGTTGAATGATATTAATTTTTTAACACGCATAATTTGCTAGTTTCCAACAATTATCTTATATTTGCAAAGAGTTTCTGTGTCTCTTATGTAGAGATTCAGATGAACGATATCAAAAAACGAACTTGATTCGCATGATGAAAGAGACAAATATACACTCACAGGTTACGTCCACTATTGCAGGGGACGACGGCGAAGCCGTGGCAAAAAGTGAACAAAACGCTAAGAAAAAGGTTCCGGAAAAGCCTAATGAAGGTCTTGAAAAACCTGCTGATGCAGGATGGTATGTGGCTGTAGTGCGAGTGAACTGTGAAACGAGAATAGCTGATTCTATACGAATCAATCTTAATCACAATCATGTTTGGTTTGATTACTGGATTCCCAAGGTAAAAGTAGTTTATATAGACAAACGTTCCAATAAGCGAAAAGTGAAAGAAAAGCTATTTCTTTCCACTTTCATCTTTTGCAATGTTTCTCCGAGACAACTTGACAATATCCGCTTCCGTTCGGATGTGTACAAGATGCTGACGATGCCAGGTCAAAGGAAAATATATCAAATTCCCGACCAGGTTGTTGCCAACTATCGATATTTTGTAGAGAATGATGAAGAGCCTGTCACTGCTGCCCCTGTTCCTTTGAAGAAAGGTATCAAAGTGCGAGTGGTAGCAGGTAGCATGAAAGGTGTGGAAGCATACGTACAGAGCTATAATGGCAAGAAAGCCGTCATCGGCAGCGAAATCAAGTATATCAGTGGTGCAACGCTTACGATAAGTAGAAATTTACTCGAAGTCGTTGAAGAAGATTAAGTTGCAGAATGCTCTTGTTGCATTAAAAAACTATGAGTTATCTGAGTAAAATGTTATAGTAAGTTATAGCAAAGCGGTCCCATCCCGCACAACCATGGCGAAGACCTTTGATGGTCCGCCAACCTTAGAGCGTAGCGGTTCTGAGCACCGGAGGGCGGTTACAACCCTTGCCCTTTTGGAAAGGGCGAGGGCTTGGGAGTGGGTTAAGGACCCCCTCTTCGCAAGAGGGGGACAGGGGAGTCGAAATAAATATAGAAGTTATGCCACAGTTAACATTACAGGTAGATAGTCCATCTTTGTTGGAGCAATTAAAGAATGTCCTCTCTCTTATGAGAGGCGTTAAAATAGTTTCAGACTCCCCTGTTTCAAGGAGTGCTGCTTTGGAAGATGTTCCAAACGCAGAAACTTTGGCAGCAATGAAAGAGGCTGAGAGTGGTCATGATGCGGGAGTAGTTCGAGTAGATAGCTTAGAAAGTTTCATGGCATCAATGGAGGAATAGGGTTTATGAAAGAAATTCGAAAGACCTCGCAGTTCAAGAAAGTTTAAGAATGATAAAGAATTTGTAGAAACCCTTTTTATCAAAGGGTCAGGAGCAACCTTTTTCTTAGGTAGCTCCTAGACCCTCGTCTATTATAAAGACAGTATCGAGGTCATTTACCGTTACCAGTCAGGTAAGAAAAGCTTCTAACCCATGTTTACATGTACATCGTAGATGATACCAGGGTAACCCCTTATGCCGATTGGGGTGATTACGAAATTAAATCGTACTTTTGTCGCTAAAATGTATGATTATGGCAAACGACAATAATATACAGCCTATGGCTGATGATTCACAGATAGTACTTTACCAACCAGATGAAAGTATTTCTCTTCAAGTAAAAATAGAAGAAGATACGGTATGGCTTACGCAAGCTCAAATGGTGGAACTTTTTGGTTCTAGTAAAGCTAATATTAGTGAGCACATTACTAATATTTATCAGCAAGGAGAATTGGTGCAGTCGGCAACTGTTCGGAAATTCCGAACAGTTAGAAAAGAAGGCAATCGTATGGTTACACGTAATATGGATTACTATAATCTTGATATGATTATATCAGTCGGCTTTCGTGTAAATAGTCATCAAGGTATTCGCTTTCGTCAATGGGCTAACAACGTCTTGAAGGAATATCTTCTTCGTGGATATGCTGTACATCAGCAGATGCTACAAATGGAGCAACGTATTGATAGCAAACTTATGTTGCAGCATGATGAGATGCAACGAATAAAGGATACTCAGGCTAAGCAGCAACAGCAGCTTGATTTCTTTATTCGGACTTCGACACCTCCTGCAGAGATGGTCTTCTTCGAAGGTGATTTCTATACTGCAAGAGTTGCTTTGGAGAACCTTGTTCGTTCAGCCAATCATCGAGTAATCATCATAGATGGCTATGTTTCATCGCTAACCCTGAGCGTGTTAGATGTTCGCAAACCTGAAGTAACAGCGACAGTTTATACTGTAGGTGTAGGTCAAGGAATGCAACGTCTCATGGATGAGCATGACCGCCTTTTCCCCAACAATCATATAAATATTAGAAAATGGCGAAACGAGTCCCATGACCGCTGGCTTATTATAGATGACCGCCTCTATCATTGTGGTCATTCATTAAACGCCAATGGCGGTCATAAGATTTCCGCCATAACCCTGATGGGCACCTCTCCTGAGGTAATCCTCTCAAAAGTAGAATAAAAAATAATATTCCTCATTCGAGTGGCGACAAGCGCAGAGCGATACTGCAATGAGGAACAAAAATGGTGGTCTCAACCAGCAAGTTATAGCAAGTTGTCCCCCGGCGGTCCCATCCCGCACAATTTGGCGAGGGCTTTGATGCCCCGTCAACCTTATAGCGTAGCGGTTCCGAGCACCGAGTAGGGCGGTTTCCTCCCTCGCTCCTGAGGAGAGAGGGTCGGGGTGAGAGGTGGAGCCCTCTTTAATGGTAAAGAGGGACGAGGTGATTTTAGAAAAACGATACTGCAATGAGGAACCAAATATAAAATCATGAAACCCTTTTTATCAATCAAACCAGGAGCAACCTTTTTTTAGGTAGCTTCCAGACCCTCTTCTTTTATAAAGATAGTATCGAGATCATTTACTGTTACCAGTCAGGTAAGAAAAGCTTCTACACCCATGTTCACATGTTCATCGTAGATAATACCAAGGTAACCCTTTATGCCGATTGGGGTGATTTCGAAATTAAATCGTACTTTTGTCGCTAAAATGTATGATTATGGCAAACGACAATAATATATAGCCTATGGCTGATGATTCACAGATAGTACTTTATCAACCAGACGAAAGCATTAGGTTGGAGGTGAAACTGGATCAAGATACGGTTTGGCTTACTCAAGCACAGATGACGGAGTTGTTTCGTATAACTCGTAACAATATAACTATGCATATTCGTAACATCTTTAAGGAGAAAGAGTTAGACGAAATATCAGTATGTAAGGAATCCTTACATACTGCCGCAGATGGCAAGCAGTCACTTAGGGCCATCTTGCGTACGTTAATAAAAATGTATACCTTTGCCCCGAATTTTAAATTTGGTACAAAATGAATATAAACGAAGAAGGCAAGTACTATGCCTCAATGGTTCGTAAGTTTCGAACCGAGTACATGAGCAAGTACCTTCATGGGTTCTGTAAAGAACAAATTGGTAGACTTACTCGCTCATAGATGGCAGCTGGCTACTGTTACTGCTGGGCATAAATTCAAATGATTTATTCTTAAAAGATATAAAAAAGCATTCATTTTAGGGCTTAACGTACCTAAAGTGACCGCTTACTTACTAATGAAGGTGTGGAAAAAAGTCGAATTATTTTGTTAACTAAATATATGATGTCATGAAACAAGAATATGGTATTAAATCTCTTTTCGAAGATGACTTCTTAAAGAGGGATTTAGGTAACTCTTTTTTGTCAAGTCCTGATATTGCAATAACAGAACTCGTTGCTAATGCTTGGGATGCTGGTGCGACAGAGGTACGTATTATAATTCCTTCTACATACGATGATTTCCTGTCAATAGATGACAATGGTATAGGAATGGACATTAATGACTTTCAAAATCATTGGATGAAAATACGTTATAATAGGTTGAAAGAACAAGGAAAAGATGTTGTTTTTCCATCTAGTATAGATTCGTCGGCTCGTAAGAGAAAAGCTTATGGTAAAAATGGAATTGGTCGTCATGGCTTGTTGTGTTTTAACGACAATTATTTATTAGTCTCTAAAAAAGAACATTCTGAAAAAATTTCATATGAGCTAACAACAAGCAACCAAGAAAATCCTTTTTACGCATTGCCTTTTAATAGTGAAAAATCATTTATTCATGGTACTAGCCTTTCTGTTAAGGTAAAACGTAATTTACCTAAAGTTGACGAAATTCGTCAGATTATTTCATCACGTTTTTTATATGATCCACAATTTAGCATATATATAAATTCAGAAAAGTTAGAGCTTAGCCAGTTGTCTGGATATTTAGATACTAAGGAAAAAGATATTTTGCTAGATGATAAAAATGTTCATTTGAAGGTGCATTTTGTGGATACTAAACAATATAAAAAAAGTGTTTTTAATGGTATTGCAATTTGGAATTCAGGCAGATTGGTTGGTTCTCCATCATGGGTTCTAGGCAATAAAATGATAATGGATGCTCGTCATGCGCAAGCAAAGCGATTTTCTTTTATTGTTGAGGCGAATGACCTAGATGATTATATTAAAGAAGATTGGACAGGATTTAAAAAACTGCCATTAATTGATATTTTTTATGATGAGATTTTCAAGATTGTCATTTATTTTTTGAGAGAATATAACTTGAAACATATTTCTGATATAAAGCAACAGGTAACAGATGATTTGAAAGATGATTTAAAAAAGTCATCACTTTTAGTAAAATATCAAGTTGATGAAATGATTACTCAAACCGTTACTGATAATCCGCAGGTATCACAAAATTCCATACTTGTTGCTGCTCGGGCTGTCATCAATTTAGGTAAAGCTAGTAAAGGAGAAGAGTTACTTGCAAAGTTAGCTCAAATGAGTTTGGAAGAGATTGATAGTTTAAATCGTCTTCTGTCGAAATGGACTGTTCGAGATGCTTTGACTGTTCTTGATGAAATTGACAAGAGATTAACGGTTATTGAAGCCGTAAGAAAGCTGTGTGATGATAAAAATACAGATGAGCTACATGTTTTGCATCCTTTGATAACTGAGGCTAGGTGGCTTTTTGGTCCAGAGTATGATACTGTTGAATATCAGTCTAATCGTCAATTGCAGACAGTTATGTCATCAATGTTTAAGGATAAATGGGATAAGAGAGAATCAACCAATTTTAAGAAAAGACCTGATTTGGTTATTGTTGGAGATTCCACTTTATCTTTAACAGGGGTGGAACTTTATGATGCTGATATGAAAATGCCAAAAGTGAAGAGACTCCTTTTGATTGAACTTAAACGTGGAGGTTTTGAGATAACCAGAGATGAAAGAAATCAAGTTGGGGGCTATGCAGAGGATTTGATAAGTAATTTTAAAGATACAGAATTGCAGATTTGTGCATTTGTAGTAGGCTCTAAAATTGCAGACAATATTACTCGACAAGCAAATTTTGGAGATAATGATCGTATACATCTTTATGTTACAACTTTTTCTCAATTAATAGATGCTGCCGAGCATCGTTTGTTTGGGCTACGTAGAAAACTTGCTTGTATGTATGATGATATTCTTGGAATGGATTTGTATAAGCAGGTACAGCTGAATTTTAAATAGCTTCTGTCGACATAAGTAACTTTAAAACAGTATATCACCATTACAGCGTAAGGTTTTAACACATTAAGTATTTACTTTTGCATCTGAATTCTTAAAAATTCGAATTATGGAAACAAGGGAATATTTCGAAAAAGTGATGCAGGAACTACAACCAAAACCGTAAAGATCGTAGCTTGCGCAATTATTTCAGAGAATGTATAAGTTTCTAAATAATGAATAAGGTGATTTTCCCTTGATGACTTGCCGTTCTAAGTACTTGTTTTTTTCTCCAAGCGGTCCCATCCCGCACAGCATGGCGAAGACCTTTGATGGTCCGCCAACCTTAGAGCGTAGCGGTTCCGAGCACCGAGTAGGGCGGTTACATCCTTCCCTTTTCGAGAAGGGAAGGCTTGGTTAGTATGTGGAGCTCTCCTTGCAGGAGAGACGGAGAGGTAGAAAAATACCTTCCTTAACGGTAAGGAAGAACGGGTAGTTTTTCGAAAATCTTATCATGTCCCTAATCCCATGTAATTATAACTCGAACAAAAAGGTGAATGTCAAGGCTGCCTAATTGGCAGCTCTGGCAATATCAATTAATAATATGCTTTTTTTGAAAAATGTTGGATGTGCTAACTGCTGAAAATCAGTAGTTACGTTCTAACGGTGATTTACATTTCGATGACATGTATTGTATTGTCCCGACTATACCTGCTCCGATATTTTGAAGTCCATCATTTCAGAAATTAAGGCAGGCAAAGTTGCAATCGAAGATGTAGCTTACCTCGATGCTGGCATGTCAAAGATAGCCCAGCTAGAGTCCTACGAAGATTACGGCAGTCCCTTCTGCGTGACGGATTGGGAAAGATATAAAGGATAAATAATGTATTTATAGTGACCTCTTACTTACAATAATAAAGAATATAATGATGGATTCAATATATTATTGGTTGGCAAATCATACCGCAATTTGCACGTGGCTACTTGCAATATTTGCAGTACTCACCTTTATTTTCACTTTCATTTTTAAGAAAAAGAAAGAGCATAGGCAGAATATATCAGATGTACATGATTCTACGATAAATCAAGCAGGTGGTAACATATCAATAAATTCAAAAGATGCTGAATAAAGACGAACAACAGATTAGTGGTGTTAGTAATTCAACCATTAATCAAGCTAAAGGTAATATCATTAATAATTATGGTATTAGTGCAAAAGATGTTATCGACATTGTTAACAGTGTTGTTGCTGATAAGATATCTGTCTTTCATAAAGAAGCTGAGGAAACGGCCAAACAAAGGCTCACTGAATTTAATCGTGAATTGATAAAAAAGCTTCAAGATAAAGCAGAAGAACAGATTGGTAAGTTTAATTCGCCTGCACTTCAACTAGCTGCGCGAAAGGCAGCTTGGGGGTATGTACAAAACGGTGATACAAACGATATAGAAAATTTCGTAGACTTACTTATAGAGCGAGTGTCTGTAGAAGAAAAGTCAACGAAGCAACATCTTATAGATGAAGCTATTGAAATCCTTCCTTCATTATCTCCAAATTGTCTTCAACTCTTGACTTTTTTAGCTTTTTCTCAGTTGATGAAGCAAAGTAAGATTTCAGAGTATGAGAATTGGATAAATAGCATAAATCCCATTCTCGATAATATATCGAAAGTTACATCTCTGGATATTGATTTTCTCAACCAGGCTAATTGTACATTTAATACAGTAGGCTTTCATTCTTCGAATTCTTTTATTGATAATCAATTAAAAAGTTGTGATTTGTTATTTCGCCACAAACCTCCGAGGGATTTTGTTGATAAGTTCTTTGCAAAGCATCAAATTACTCGCCAAGATAATACTTATTTATGGCCTGCTGGAGAGTCCTTAGACAAAATAATGACTTTAAATGAAATTTTCGATATGTTTAACTATCCTGAAATAAAGATGAAGTATACAACTTTTTCAAGTGTTTGTGACGGACTTGCAAAGCGAGGTTTTTCTGACATTGTCGATGATATACATGATTATTATAATCAAACTCAGCCATACACAAAAGAAGAAGTAGAGCAATATTTTATTGCAAAGAATCCTCATTGGCAGGATGCTCTTAGCTTATTGAAGCGTGAAGACATACGTTCCTTAAGGTTAAAGCCTGTAGGTGTGTATATTGCATGCAGACAATTGGTAAAGTTTACAGGAGACGAACTCTCTCTTGATATTTATTACAAGTGATATTCAAAAGTGTGTTGACACGCTAGCTTGGACTCTGTTTGTTTTGAATTCTGCACTGTATGAGTTTTATATTCCATAGTATATTCTTATTCGATTTTAAATACATAGAACTTGATATGTTATGCTTCGAGTAGATTTACAATACGGAGATGTTCTAGTACTGATTTTAAATGATATCTCCGGACAGCTTAATAGATGTGATTGGCAGTCTGTAGACAAGAACTTTAGGCTATTTGATGAAATAGCCAAGAATAAACCGGTCTTGAGTTCGTTGCAGTTTGAAAGATGGTATTATGCTGCCGAATCTTTTTATCGCAGAGGACTTTTAGATAAAGCCATATCTTGTACGGTGGCAGCAAAAAAATATGCTGTTGGACACGAGCAGAAGTTCAAAATGCTATTGCAGCGTGGAAGAATAGAGAGTTCTAATAAGAATAGATATGAGTTCTCGATTAATTCCTTGTCTGCTGCCCTTTATGAAGCAGAGCAATTAGGTGAAGCCTACGTTGCGCAAGCCTACAATGAATTAGCACATATGTTTGGCTTGCGGTATGCCGCTTTAGGAATATACTTCTTGCGAAAGGCACAAGTTGTAAGTGAACGCCTGAGTGATGCCAATCTTCTTGTAAGAAATAAGCTCTCTAGGGTGAATTGTTATGCCATTCTTGCCATGCGCTACCCACAAGATGAAACTATATTCTTAGATGAAGCAAAGAAAGTGTTGGCAACAGTTGATTATGACAGCTTGCCAATGATTCAAAATAAGATGTCTTATAAGGAACTGCAAGGCAAGATATATCATGATGTAAAGCCTTTGATAGAAGCATGTGCCTATTACCAGAAAGTAGATTCTATCGATGAAGTCTGTCGACTTTGTGATGCCATCCTGGAAATAGGTGTCAATTACAATCAGGTAATTCAAGCAGTTCCTTATGTAGAGCTATATCGACAGATGGTGATTAAGCGGAATCGTAAAGACAAGGATTTAAACTTAGATTATATCAAAAAAACGGAGGAGATAATCAATGGGATATTGGGAAAATAAACGTACGGAGTTGATTAATAATCTTCCTACCATTCTAGACGTTCTGGAATGCTTAGCTTACGATGAAGAGAAATGGGCTTTGGATAACTCTGTAATGCGTGTATTATTTCCCTCTTATGAACACGAAGGAAAGTTTGAAATTGTAACAGGACCTGATGGGCAGGAAAGACTTATTCCATGCAGCTTATTTGTTAATAGGTATTATCGAGGTGAGAGTGGTTATCACAAACCATGCAAGCCTTCGTTATATCGTAAGGGAATGACAGATGAAGCAATATTCCATGAACGTTTGAAGGCATGCGAATTGGAATTGTTGATAGAAGATTATCCCCTTACAGATATATTTAAAAGTGGACTTCAAATCATTTTAAATGATGGACATACCATCCATTTACATCTTAATATTGATACCGAAGCATTAGCCCAACATTATGGTATCAAGACCGATTTATTAGATTTGACAGTCGATAAATTCGTGGCAGCCTTTTTCGCCACTACTACATATAGAAATGGCAAGTATTATCCGATAGAGCCCAAAGAACCACAGTATGGTGTTATTTATATATATTCAGATATTCCTTTTTGGGAAAATGATATGTATAGCAAGCATATGAGAGTCGTAGGGTTGCAACCTTTCTCACGACCAGGCGAGCAGGCCGGATTTGTTTTACGATTGGGAAAGAAGGATGATTTTCGGAAGAAGGTACTGAAGAAGATTAAATTTCGTCAAGACAAAGATATGTCATGGTTGATTTTCAATTATACGAACCGAGCAAACAAATTGTTTCCCAAGAGTATCTTAGAAGAGAAAGCTGATGCTATCATCAATAGCAAATTCTATTCGATGAAGGCTTATGAGCTTTGTAAAGCAAGATATTATACCGATGTTGATGATAGTATTCTGATGGGATACTTAGCGGATTTGCATCTCAACATAAATGAGCAGAGTCCTGTCAAATTCTCTGATGCAGAAAAAGAGAAGGTTGTAAAGGACTGGAATGAAAGAGGATTGGACGAATTTAGGAAAAAAGTTATTTACCGACAAGTAATGAAATTCAGAGAATAACATATAAGAAATTGGTATAAGCCTATAATCTGGCGGTCCCATCCCGCACAATATGGCGAAGACCTTTGATGGTCCGCCAACCTTAGAGCGTAGCGGTTCTGAGCACCGAGTAGGGCGGTTTACATCCTTCCTTCTGAGGAGGAAGGCTTGGTTAGAGGTGGAGCTCCCTTTGGAAAGGGAGACGGAGGGATTCGAAAAAATCCTTCTTTAATGGGAAAAAGCGATGCCAGTGAGTGCAATGAAAGCTCGCTTTCAAATTGCCGAGTGCAGCTCGCTTTATCAACAAGGAAGGACGGGATGATATGCATGCAAAGCCATTTTGACAATCATGTGATGTAATCAGAATGAATACAACGAACAAAGGGGAACGACCGAAGACTGGTTGTTCCCCTTTGTTCGTTTAGAGGCAATTGTATCAGGTGTATCTGTCATCTCTGATTTTCCCATCAATTATCGGCTTGCGGTAATTGGTGGTGAGGAGGGACTGGTAGATGATGCCAACGCCAAAATAGTGGCAGCCCTATAAGCCGCAAAAAAGAATAAAAAGAGGGATTTTGTAAAATGAACCAAAATGAACCATTTTTCCTGAATCTTTACATGAGAGATACCGAAAAACCGAAAACTTTCGTTCAATCAACGACTTAGGAAATTATGTACGAAAAGAATAGTAAAATAATGTTGATTTTCGTAGAATGATATTAATTTTTTAACACGCATAATTTGCTAGTTTCCAACAATTTTCGTATTTTTGCAAAGAGATTCTGTGCCTCTTATATCGAGAGTCAGATGAACGACATCAAAAAATGAACTTGATTCGTATGATGAAAGAGACAAATATACACTTACAGGTTACGTCCACTATTGCAGGGAACGACGGCGAAGCCATGGCAAAAAGTGAAGGCTAGCAATGCTAGCCAAAAGGAGTTATAAGAGTTAATCAAGGCGGTGTCGAGCAGCCCAGCTTCCAGCATCCAGACACGGACATTCTTTGGGAGTAGTCCCAGGCAAGTCCCGATGGCCCACAATCTTCGCTTTCGGAAAGAGAATCTTCAGATTCCTGAAAAGATCAATGAGTCTCGTTTCCTGCTCAGTTGTCATGGTGTTGCAAGGTCTGCCTTGCTCATCGAGCCCTCCCTCATAGCAGATGCCGATAGAGCATCTGTTATAAGGTCTGGCATGAGCCCCCACCTCCAGCAGCTTACGGTGCTGCGTCATCGTACCATCCTTACGGATGTAGAAGTGGTAGCCGATATCATAAAACCCACGAGCCTTATGGTCACGGCGCAGCTGTTCCACACTATAGTCCTGATTGCATCGGCTAGCCGAGCAATGCAGAACCAGAAATCTCACAGAGTCGGCAGACATCATGTTCTTGCCATTCTCCACTTTGGCGAGGAGCATGCGCTCAGAGCGTACCTTCCCCCCGCCAATGTTCATTGGAAATGTATCTTTCGTCATAGGAATAATTCAACATTCAACACTCAACATTATCGCATTGCACTCGCGCACGAGCTTACTCCCAGTGCCGTGAGAGCAGCAATCAGCGCCTGTACGATGGCATTCACGACTTGAGTCCAGGAAATCTTGTTTGGATTTGATTCTGAGTTAGAACGAAACATTTTCATAATCAACAATATTTAAATGAAACAATAAGTTATCAGAGTTTAGCAGTGCCTCCCTTTCAGAGAGGTAAGGCACTGCCAGAGTTGGAGACTATTCCAATCCGTCACCGTTGTCGGAACCAGTTCCGCCAGCCTCGGTGCCGGAACCGTCGCCAGTAGTCTCTCCGCCAGTAGTCTTATCCTTCTTCTCTTCACCGTACTTGACGAGTTCGATGGAATCAGGAATCAGGTTGTAGAGACGAGTACCATTCTGCAACTTGGTGAAAGAAGGACGGAAGGCAGGAACGAGACTCTTGACGAGTTTAGCGTTCGCCTTACTCTCATCTTCTACGGCTTTGCCGGTAATGAAGCGGATGAAGAGCTTGCCGAATCCAAGCAACTCGATGTCGTAACCCTTCTTCAGGTTCTCCTTCACGTAGTAAGCATAGCGGTCGAGTACCGCCTTTACGTCTGCAGGAGTAGCTGTAGACTCCACTGCGATTTGGTTAGCAACCTCCTCGGTGGTCAAGGTTCCGTAACTGTAAGGTCTAACAGAAAAGAGAGTCTGACCCTTCTTCTCACCCATGTTGATGGTCTTCTTTGCAACTTTGTAGCTTTTACTCATAATTAAAACATTTAAAAGATTAATACTAAAGTTCAGTCATCGTCAGTCCAAAGAGATTTGCAATCCCGTTTGTTCTGATTGACGTTGCGAAGATACAACATTTCGGAGGCGAAAACAAATGCCTTCACTGACGTTCACCATCTGTTTACTGCTCATTCACTATACGCTCACTTTTAATAAAAATCATAGCAATGGAAGATACCAGCAAGGCAAATATCGTCTTTAATATCTCTGGCGGTAACAACCAGATTCTGCCCAATGCTATCAAGGCTGAGCAAAACTTTTATGGCGACAAGTACATAGAGGAGATGATGAAGGCGAAGACCACAAGTCAAGAGCCTGTTCTCTCACCCGAAACAACCCGTCTCTCCTTATATATTAATAATGTGGAAGCATTAGCAGAATATGTAGCCAAGCTCTCTGCATGCACCAATGCCAAGGAATTGGCACAGGTGGTGATGGATATGGTGAATGATACAGATGTAAAGGTTGACCAAGATATTATGGTGAAGCAGGAGTTCATCGAAGTCTTACAGCCCTTGGCTCCTCAGGTTACTACAGGCATCAGTAATATCCGCAAGTATATCAATGAAGCTTGGTATAAGTGGAAATGATCACCAATGAAGTAGCGTGAGGAAAAATACTGACAAAAGACACTTTTACGCACTCCATAATTTCAGAATTTTCAATGAATCCAAATTCGTTTTGTAGAATTGAAATTATGTTGAGGCTTGGTAAGTTGCTGATAGCCATCGGTATATAAAAAATGAAAAATATACTTGGTCTCTTGAAAATCTATAGTTGTACGACTATTACCCCTATAGTTGTACGACTATAACTCCTATAGTTGTACGACTATAACTCCAGAGTTGTACAACTATAGCATGTATGGTCGTACAACTGTAGCTTTACAGTCGTACAACTATAGGATTTTCAACTCGCAAAACTTGCGGATTATGGTCAATTTCTGCTGAAAATTGGCTTTTATTGATTCTAGATGGTTAATTTAGTATGGAGGATAAATATTTGTACATGATACAGAAGGCACAGGAGTTCATGAATGAGAATCACTTTGCCGACGTCTCCCGAGTGCAATGTCTGCTACGCAAGATGATGTCCAAGGAGTATCATGGCCTCATCGATCAAATCAAGGAGTATCAGGATCCCCATGCTATCTTCAATATTCATGGCGGAAACAATCTCATTGCGCCCACTGCCAGCCAGGCTGAGCAAAAATTGGTGGAGAAACCTGCTGATGAGATAAAAAAGATAAGGAATAATCAAGAAAGAAGACCGAGATGCTGAACGATTTCGATTCACCATTCGATATCACCGTAGATTTCCACAAGTAATTGGGCGGAGTTGAAAAAACACCCCAAAAATTTGGTAGTTTCACAGAAAACCCTTATTTTTGCACCTAAAAAAGGAGATACAATTATGAATACAGCTACATATACATTAGATGTCCCTGCAACCGATATTTCTCTTTTCAAATCATTGATTAAGAAATTCGGGTGGGTTGCCAAAAAGCAAAAAGCCCCTAAGGCTTGTAGATTAGACAAGGCATTAGAAGCAGCAAAGAATGAAAAACTCTTTGCTACTAATGATTTGGATGAATTAATGGAGAGTCTTGCTGAATGATGAAATATACAGTTAAGTATTCAACATTGTTTAAAAAGTCATTTAAAAAATGTATGAAACGAGGTTGCTCTGAGGGTAAATTTCGTAAAGTCATTTCTATTTTGGCAGAAACTGGAACTTTACCACCAGAATATAAACCACATCCTTTAAAGTCAAACTATAAAGGGTGTATGGAATGTCATATTACTTCCGATTGGCTTTTAGTTTGGAAACAAAATGATAAAGAATTGATTCTGATTTTAACCGATACAGGTACACACAGTGACATTTTTGGCTGGTAGCCCACTAATATGAGTTATCTGAGTAAAATGTTATAGCAAGTTATACCCAGGCGGTCCCATCCCGCACAACCTGGCGAGGGCTTTGATGCCCCGCCAACCTTAGAGCGTAGCGGTTCTGAGCACCGGAGGGCGGTTACATCCCTAATCCCTTTGGTAGGGATTTAGGGCTTGGGTATAGGGTAAGGACCCCCTCTTCGCAAGAGGGGGACAGGGGAGTCGAAACAAAACTTACGTTATGACCATAGAAGAAAAAAGCAGATTTTATGCGTCGCTTCAAGGCTTCTAGGGAGCGAAAGGCAGAATACATAGCACAAATGGAAAAGCGAATGCGTGATAATTATCGCCGCAGAACCGGTAAGGAAGCAGAATCATTTTGTGTGTTGTAATGTTTAGCCATAAGCCAAGCATAGGTTAATAAATACATTTTACCTCATTCGAGTGGCGACAAGCGCAGAGCGATACTGCAATGAGGAACAAATATAACATTTTTCAAAAAAACTGATAGGTGTAACTACTTATAATATAGTGGGGACGCTGTATTGGTGATATACCTTATTCGTGTAATTCGTGCAATTCGTGTTCCGAAAAAATGCGTAATTCGCGTGCAGAGAAATATCTATTGCTGCGAAGCTTAGTGAGAACCGTTGCTGCAACGAGAGTATCTGTGCAAATCCGTGAATTGAAAATCGGCGGCCGAAGGGAGATTTGTCCACCGGACCCACTGACCAGCGGGAAGTAAAGCCAAATCTGTGGGAGATTAGAGCAAGAATCAAAAACTCCTCCAAAAATTTGGTGGTTTCACAGAAAACCCTTATCTTTGCTGCGAATTAAATATAGAAGTTATGGCACAGTTAACATTACAGATAGATAGTCCATCTTTGTTGGAGCAATTAAAGAATGTCCTCTCTCTTATGAGAGGCGTTAAAATAGTTTCAGACTCCCCTGTTTCAAGGAGTGCTGCTTTGGAAGATGTTCCAAACGCAGAAACTTTGGCAGCAATGAAAGAGGCTGAGAGTGGTCATGATGCGGGAGTAGTTCGAGTAGATAGCTTAGAAAGTTTCATGGCATCAATGGAGGAATAGGGTTTATGAAAGAAATTCGAAAGACCTCGCAGTTCAAGAAAGATTATAAGCGTTTTAAGAATGATAAAGAATTTGTAGAAACGCTTATGGGGATAGTTAAGCTTTTGGCAGAAGGCAATCAGATACCGGAAGAATATAATCCTCATTCTTTGAAAGGCAACTGGAAGAACTATATGGAATGCCATATAGAAAATGATACACTTTTGATTTGGTTTGATAAGAACAATAATGCAATAGAATTAGTTCGTTTAGAGGCAATTGTATCAGGTGTATCTGTCATCATCACAAAGGTTGCAACCAAACGAAAGATGGAGAAGACACCACACAAATCTATCTCAATTCCATCAAAAGCTCAGAAGTAGATGATGCCAACGCCAAGATACTGGCTGTCCTATAAGCCACAAAAAAGAATAAAAAGAGGGATTTTGTAAAATGAACCAAAATGAACCATTTTTCCTGAATCTTTACATGAGAGATACCGAAAAACCGAAAACTTTCGTTCAATCAACGACTTAGGAAATTATGTACGAAAAGAATAGTAAAATAATGTTGATTTTCGTAGAATGATATTAATTTTTTAACACGCATAATTTGCTAGTTTCCAACAATTTTCGTATTTTTGCAAGGAGATTCTGTGTCTCTTATATCGAGATTCAGATGAACGTCATCAAAAAACGAACTTGATTCGCATGATGAAAGAGACAAATATACACTCACAGGTTACGTCCACTATTGCAGGGGACGACGGCGAAGCCGTGGCAAAAAGTGAAGGATATGTAGCTGAAAATGGTTTTGTAGCAACAGATCCGACGCACTTTGGAAAGACGTATCATGATAAGCAGTCGAGGTAAACGTGTTGTCCGTGAGGCTGTTTTCTTACCACCTTTGTCTTTGTGAGAGTTGAGGACAAAAATCTTAATGAAATCCGCTTCCGCTCCGATGTTTATAAGATGCTTTCGGAATCAGGCAAAAGTGCCCCATATGCTATCCCTGATATCAAATTCGGCCATTTCAGCGAGCGAGAGTTTGAAGAGAAGGTTGCAACTTCTATCATCCAGAGACTAATGGCGGCATCAGCATCCTTGATGACACTCTCGGTATTGATTGGAAGATACCAACCGAACATGCCATCCTCTCGGAGAAAGATACAAAACATGATGTTTTAAAGGACTTCGACAGTCCTTTCGTCATTAACATAGATTTATACAAATGAATACAAAACAGCAAATAGCACAGCAATGTGCTAATTTGGCTATAGCTAAATTCTTGAAGGAATTGTTTACTCCTCCGTATGTTATTAGTGAGTCAACTTTTGATGAAACGAAGGAATCTGCGGTGGAGTGTGCAAAACAGAATGTCGAAGCTGCATCTCTTACTGGAAGAGAGAAAGAGGTAGCGAAGGAGTCTGTAGAACTATTTGCCAATGATGTAGCACGGAAGTTTAAGGTTGCTATGAAACAATCTGGTAAGATTGTGTGAATACCCTTTTTGAAATTATGGCACGTAATATAGACAAGTATAATCTCTATGATCATATACTTTTGAATGAGGGAGCTTATTTCTTTAAGAGAGGTAATGCAAGTATTTCAAAAGTAAGTATAGAGGAGTTGTTCTCTTCTGTTGCGAAGGAACAGGTTGTATTGGCAAGAAAAGTAAGGGTAAGGGAAACTGTTCACGAAAAAAGTGTCTTTTGTTCTTTGCTTGTAGTTAAGATGTCTGCAATACCTAGGTTCTTAAATGAAGCTGATTTGCCAACATCTACCAAAAAAGCTGTTATGGAAACAAAGCTAGGATATTTGCTGATAGTTGAGGATGATGACTATATCGTTATAGTTAAAAAGAATGTCTCGCATTTGTCGTCTTTCTTGAAAACTCTAGAAGTGATAGATGGAGATGTCTTGTCTGGCATATTGGTCAAAGACACTACAGAGTTTCAGAAGATGAACTTGACCAATATGAATATAAATGATAATGGCGTGAGGAACAAAACTGTTGAGGCGAATAATTTAGCTAACGTTATGTCGCTTTTTGGAGCCAATCAAAATATTGCTACAGCAACTCGCTTTGTAACGGATGGTGAAATATGTACATTAAATATTAGTACATCTAGTCTTGCAAAGTTTGGTAGTAAAAAGACTAAGACTGAGTTGTTGGAATGGATTGATGATATTGCAAGTTGTTTGGATACTTATGTAGTTCAACCTACATTCCTCTCTAGGTTTGCTAAGCCACTTTCTTGGAAGTCAATGGCAGATCATTTGGAACCGAATGCGTTACTTATAAATGTCTTTAACTTACAAGATTTTATAGAGTCTAAGCTCAATGATCATACCATCTATAAGAAACTTGATTCTGATGATTATAGGAACGTTACAGATGCTTTTTATCGATTGATTTCAAGAGGGGATAAGACATGGGCTTTACATGAAGCCCAATATAGACAAACAACTTGTTGGGTATCAGAAGATGAAAAACTGAGAGTTGCAAAAACTTCCACTAAAATATCACTTAAGGCTAAGGGAGGTTTGGACAAGTTATATGTAAAGCTAAATCAAGGAACTTATGTGAAGTTGACACGTATAGTTACCTCTAATGCATTCTTTTCTGTTAGCTTTCAGGATTGTTCATATATCTATACAGGGGGAAGACTATATCAAAATTCGAGCATAAAGGAAGATTTTGATTCTATCTTGCAGATTCTTTTTCCCATTACGGGAATAGAGAATGTAACTAGTGAGAAAGGACGAGGTTATAACAATGATAGTACCGATTTTGCTCAAGATAGTATGTTTCATGTTGTTGAGACAGATGTATGTGCTAATGCCCAATTTGTTGTATGCGATGATATGGGTAATGAATGGGCTGATCATATCGCAATTAATGGAGATACAATTTCATTTATTCATTCTAAGTGCAAAGGAAGTTCTAGCTTGTCTGCTTCAAATTTTCAGGAAGTAATTGGTCAAGCGATTAAGAATATCGGACATTTAAATCCGAGCAATGGCGAATTAGAAAGGAAAAGGGAATCTTGGAATGGTACCTGGCAGAATACCCAGATACCAAATCTGAGAAGTGGAAATGAAGTTGGTGCTTTTATTGATGCATTCAAGGCATTGAGGGTAAATCCCAATAGAAATAAAGAAGTCTGTTTAGCTATAGATTTCTTATCAAAGGGAGAGTTAGTTAATGCGTTTGAACATATCAAACAGGATGTTGACTTTCGACAACGTAATACAGTGATACAGATGGTTTGGATATTGAATGCATTCATATCCTGTTGCAAGGAAGCTGGTTTGAAGAGTAAGATATATTGCAGAGAATAGAACTTCCCATCTTTCTTGATATTGTAATATTCAGATTAAATAATAACTTAATAAAGATATTTATGGTATTAAAAACTAGCACCTTTTGGGAGACTATGAAGCATCCTGATACTTTAGCGTATGCTTTTTGGCTTACGATATTCTATCATTCTGTATGTGATGAATGGTAAACAGACCAATAAAGGTATAAGACACGATGATAGCACCAACACAGATAATGAAACCAAAGAATTGGCAAGATTTTGAGAAGTTATGTAAACTTTTATGGGGAGAAATCTGGAACTGCTCCGATAGCATTAAGCAACATGGCAGACAAGGTCAAGCCCAACATGGCGTTGACATATATGCTTATGTGGAAAAATATGTTGGCTATTGTGGTATTCAGTGTAAAGGCAAGGATGATTATACCAAAGCTCAGTTGACCGAGGTAGAAATTGACAATGAAATAGATAAGGCAAAAACATTCTCTCCAAAACTTAAAAGATTTATTTTTGCAACTACGGCAAATAAGGATGCAGTTATAGAGCAATACATCCGACAGAAAGATATGGAATGCATTGGACAAGGACTGTTTCATGTTGATGTTTTCTCCTGGGAAGATATTGTTGATCTATTGGAACGTGAACGAACAGTATATAATTGGTATTTGAATAATTGCCAATTCAAGGAAGCTACAGATGTAAAAGTTGTTTTTCAAAATGAGACGGAGAGTTGCATTATAAATCCTTTCTATCTCAGAGTGACCAAGAAATACAAGCATAAGAAACCAGAACAAAATCAATTTGGTGTCAATGGGGAATTATTTCAACAGCAATATGCCAATACACTTAATGTGCCTTCTATACAAGATGTTCTCAACCCGAAAACTAAGGTAAACAAGTGTTGGTGTAAGTTATCTATAAAGATAGTGAATGTAGGCAATACAGTCATTAAATCACCCAAAATGACCGTTTGGTTTAGAGAAGAAGATATAGACAAAATAAGTGATAGGTTTTCTTATATGCAACCTTCTGTATTTCATGATCAAAATGCTGTAGCAACCATCAATGCAGAGAGAGCACGTAAGAGAGAAGTTTATCAAAAGTATACAAATGGTGTAGAATACAAGCCTTTGGATTCTGTATTTGTTCAGAAAGACGAACGTTGTTTCTCCATTTCTATAATTCCGAAACAAGGTGTCGAATCATTTCCGCTATTTTGGCAATTTTTGTGTGAAGATTATAGTGAAGATGGAACACTAACAATCAATGTTTCACCTAAATATGAAGATGTAGTCGAAGTTATTGATGTGGAGAATAAGGATGATGAACAAGAAAAAGTATTTGTAAAACCAAAGATTATTGAAGAGTAAAAAACAGAAAACCATATCAATTTTATGTTAATAAACTATTATTATGTCAAATCAAGCATCTGATAATAACAAACGAATAGCGAAAAATACATTGCTTCTTTACTTCCGTATGCTCTTTATGATGGCGGTGTCTCTGTTTACGAGCAGAGTTGTCTTGAATACATTGGGAGTAGAGGATTATGGTATATATAATGTGGTTGGAGGAATTGTTGCTATGTTCGGATTCATTAATGGATCCATGTCATCTGCAACGCAGCGATACATCACTTTTGCCTTGGGTAAAGGAGATAAGAATAGATTGCAGACCATATTTAGTACAACACTTCAGATTCATACGCTGATAGCAGGTGTAATCGTGTTATTGGGAGAAACCATCGGCTTGTGGTTCTTATATAATAAGATGCAGATTCCTGCTGACAGAATGGACGCAGCCTTCTGGGTGTTGCAGTGTTCTATAATAGCTGCTGTCGTTATGATTATAAGTGTACCCTATAATGCGGATATTGTCGCTCATGAGAAAATGTCGGCTTTTGCTTATATCTCCATTTTGGAGGTGGTATTAAAGTTGGCTATTGTCTATATGTTGTTAGTGTTCTCATTTGATAAGTTAGTCTTGTATGCTTTCCTGCTCTTGGCGATACAGATATTGATTCGATTTTGCTATAGCTATTATTGTAACAAGCATTTTGAAGAAACCAAATACAAGCACGTATGGGATAAAGCATTATTTAAGGAAATGACCGGTTTTGCCGGTTGGAGTATGTTTGGTAACTTGGCGGCAGTGCTCTTCGGACAAGGTTTGAATATGCTGTTGAATGTCTTCTTCGGACCTGTTGTTAATGCTGCCCGTGGTATTGCTGTTCAGGTACAGAATGCAGTTCAGCAGTTTGTTCTCAACTTCCAGATGGCACTCAATCCTCAAATCACCAAAACATATGCACAGGGAGAAATGCAGGAAATGCACAAGTTGATGTATCGCAGTGCACGTTTCTCATTCTTTCTTCTCTTCTTCCTGTCTTTGCCTGTTCTTTTTGAAACAAAATTCATATTGACAGTATGGCTGAAGATAGTGCCAGATAATACAGTTGTTTTCTTGCGTATTATGCTATGTACGTCTTTGATATATACCTTGTCTAATCCGCTGATTATTGCAAATCAGGCTACAGGCAAGGTGCGAAAGTATCAGGCGATTTGTGGAATAATATTATTGATGATATTACCTATTTCGTATATATCTCTCCGGTTGGGACTTCCTGCATATTCTGTATTCATAGTACACTTTTTGATGGAATCTTTGACGCAGGTTGTACGAATGTTCCTGCTTCGTCCTTTAATTGGAATTAGAATCAGAGATTATTTAAGATATATCTATTCACCAGTACTTTGGGTAATCGCAGTTTCGGTAATTCTTCCAGCTTTTGTCTATTTTAATATGGAAGATACGGTGATTAGATTTTTCATGGTTGGAATAGTATGTGTACTTTCAGTTTCATTAACAGCATATACGTTGGGCTTGTCAAGCAATGAACGAGTATTTGTTAAGGCTAAAGCTCTTGGTATGCTACATAAATTTTCAAAGTGATGATACATATAACAGATAAGAAAAATTGTTGTGGTTGTTCTGCTTGCGTACAGCGTTGTCCAAAACAATGCATTTCTCTTACTGAAGATGAAGAAGGCTTCCTCTATCCTTATGTAAATGAAGAGAGTTGCGTGGAATGTGGATTGTGCGAGAAGATTTGTCCCATTCTTAATCCGCAAGAGGAGACTTTCCCTTTACAGGTAATTGCTGCAAAAAACACAAATACGGAGGAAAGACTTGGTAGTTCTTCGGGTGGATTATTCCTTCCATTAGCTAAAAGTATCATCAATGAAGGTGGTATTGTTTTCGGTGCTGATTATGATTCAAATTGGGAAGTGCATCATGTCGGCGTTGAAAATATATCAGGACTTTATGCTTTGATGATGAGCAAATATCTGCAGAGCAGAATAGAAAACACATATAAGGAAGCTGAAAAGTTTTTGAAATGCGGTCGAAAAGTGATGTTTGTTGGCACTCCTTGCCAAATAGCAGGTTTACATGGATTTCTCAGGCATAAGGTATATCCTAACTTATTGACAATAGATGTTGTTTGTCATGGAGCTCCTAGCCCAGGAGTTTGGAGACAATATCTAGCCGAGACTTATAGTGAAGAAGAATTTATCAAAAGCCGCCTGAAGGCGGCAGCTGGAAAAAATACCGTTTTGTATCAATCTCTAAATGCAAAGTCCCCCATAGGGGACATTAAATTTAGAGATAAGACGGTGAGTGGCTGGAAAAAATTCCGTTTTGTCGTCCGGTCAAAGTCCGCCTCTAAGGCGGACAAAAATTCCGTTTTGTCGTCTGATATACATTATGATAATGTATATATGAAGGGATTTCTTTCAAACCTCTATTTGAGGCCTTCCTGTCATGATTGCAAATGTAAAGATGGAAAGCATCATAGTGATATCTCCTTGGGAGATTTTTGGGGTATTGATAAATTTAATCCTTCATTCGATGATGATAAAGGTGTGAGTTTGGTTCTCATAAATACCCCTAAGGGTAAAGAGTTCTTGCAAAAGGTTAAAATGGAAAAGTGGGAATCGTCGTATGCTTTGGTTAGTAGGGCAAATGGTGGTTTCTCTCCTTATGCATGGTTGAATCCTAAACGCTCTTTATTCTTTAAATTGATTTGGCAGGGAGCGACTGTAAGACAAGCTGTAGCTATCTGTTTGCACATACCTCTGTATCGAAGGGTGATACGCAAGGCGAAGATGCTGACGAAGGCTGTCGTAAAGCAAGTCTTAGGCGATGCTGGCGTAAAGGCGGTAAAGAAAGCGTTAGGGAAATGATGTGAATAAACAAAGAAAAAATCCCAACCCATAAGCTTTTTAGGACTTACAAGCTGGGATGATTTTGAACACGAATAACTCGAATAGCACGAATATCTGGGAATTGTTTGAGCATTCTAGAGATGGAAGTCGATTTCCTTCAGCCATTCCTTGACATCGAAGCAAGGACAGCTCTTGCGAACCCAGGGAAGGTCGCGATGGCCTAGGATCTCGGCATCGGGATAGTCGAGGACGAGACTGTAGAGGAGGTCTTCCAGAGATGCTTTCTGGGCTGGCGTGCGAGTGTCGGCAGGCTTTCCTTTCTCGTCGAGCCCACCCTCGTAGCAGATTCCGATGCTATGGGCGTTGTAGTGGCGGGCGTGAGCACCCTCCTCGCTTTCTGGACGGCAGGGATAGACCACGCCATCCTTCGTAATGTAATAGTGGTAACCGATGGAGTGGAAACCACGGGCCTTGTGGCAGGCTTCTAAGGCTTCTACTGGGAAGTTCTGGTTAATACGTGTGGCACTGCAATGTACCACAATCAAATCGATTTTTCTTTGATTCTTCATTGGATTCTATGGATTTTAAAGGGTTAATAATTGTCTCCCACAGATTACACAGATTTTCACAGATTTTTAACTCCTTCGGAGTTTTTCCATTGAGGTTTGGTGATAACTGTTGCTTGCAACAAGATTATCTGTGTATATCCGTGAGATCTGTGGGAGAACTAAAATATCACTTGCAGCTCTGCACACAGAAGGAGCTGAGAACGGCAGTGAGGACGGTGATGACGAAGTTGATGACTTTCTGGATTGTTTCCTTTTTCATTTTAATTAGTGATTAGTGTAATTAGTGATTAAGGTTTAATTTTCCCACAGATTACACAGATTTTCACAGATTATAGACTCCTTCGGAGTTTTTTGCAGTGAGACCTGATGAGTATAAAACTGTTGCTTGCAACGAAGAATTATCTGTGTAAATCTGTGAGATCTGTGGGAGAACAAGAAGGAAGCGGGCAGGATGAGCAAGTATCCGTTCAGGGCGATGATTTGACAATGTTGAATGGTAAGTGATGAACTCATTCCTGATGGGGCCCTTGGATTACTCCGGACTGCATCCTGCCGATGCGCTTTCTCTTGTTTCAGATGCGAGACGGGTAGGGCTACTCTAAGCCGTCGCCTCCTCCTTCTCCAGTGGTTCCGCTACCGCCCTGGTCGGTGTTGTCACCACCAGGGGTATCCTTCCCGGGATCCGGAGTGGTATCCGGGGTGGTGCCATCACCTAACAGAGCAGAGGCCTTCTTCAGCGTAGCTCCGAGGTTGATGGTCTTGGCGCTGAACTCACCGGTGCCACGAGCACGGAGACGGAAACCTTCGATGTTCTTGGCGATGGTGAACTCCTTCTCTGAGGCGGCTCCCTCCTTGTTGCGGATGCCGATGGAGAAGATGGCGAGGTCGTCAATCTTCACAGCGAAACCTTGCAAGGTGAGTTCCTTGACGCACGATACCATATCGGTAATCATGCCCTTGATGGCTCCCTTAGAGAAAGGAGTGTTGTGGCTAGCCATGTGTTCGGCCAGGCCGTCGATGTCTACCGTCTGAGTGATGACTGGATAGGCGTAATACTTGCCGTATGCCTCTGGCATCTTGGCGTTCTGATTTAGTTTTAGTACGTAAAGCAACATAAGTTTTTAAGTGTTAATGGTTAATGTTGAGTGGGCGCTGCGCAGTGCCTGATTCTTGAACACGAATCTCTCGAATCGAACGAATTTTTCTCCTCGCGGAGTTTTTGTTTGTAAGCATCCAACCCCTATTTTGGCGGTTTGGACAATAAGTGCTACCTTTGCGCC
>OGPM01001090.1_pt1 | contig 24147 bp, 17 predicted proteins | sample 1552961 | NCBI WGS metagenome assembly OGPM01 (sample SAMEA2580304, study PRJEB22360) | human gut metagenome | biome: human gut; feature: human-associated habitat; material: faeces | place: Denmark | collected 2008/2010
GACGAGCGCCGAGGCGGCCATCGGGCCGGATTTGGAAAGCGCCGGCCGCATCGCCGCCACGAGACCGATGAAGGTGGCCGGGAAAGCCATCAGGAACCCCCAGCGGGTCAGGTCGCCGAGCGACCCGCCGACAGCGGCGCCAATCGCAGCGACCATGAACCACGAGGTCCAAAGCGTTATGCCGACGCCCATGTGGTAGGAAAAGGAGAAGAGCTCAGCAGCAGGGCGCCCCGCCTTGCGGCGGCGATGCACTTCCTGCATGGACAGTGCCCACGTTTCATCGCACATGACGAAAAAGGCGAGGAGGCTCCTTGGCGTTGACACTTTCGCGCTCTGCATAAAAGGCGTGAGCGCAGCGCCCAGCACAATATGCCGGCAGTTGATCAGCCAAGTCGCGCAGACAATAACAATAAAGCTCGGTGCCGAGCTCCAGAGCGCCACAGCGGCAAATTCACTGCCGCCCGCAAAGTTGAAGGCACACATGATGGCCATGCCGATGGCCGAGAGCCCGTGCTGCGCGCCTTGCGTGCCGAGAATAAAGCCGAGCGGCAAAATACCGATCATGATCGGCAGGGTTGAGCGTGCGCCGGCCCAAAAGTCGGACCAGGCATCCTCATGGTCCGATTGGCTCACGGCTTTGGAAGAGGAGAGAGCTTCAGAATCGGCCGATTCTGCGTCCGTTTGAACGCGCTCGGAAGACGTACCGTCTTTGGCGGACAAGGCGCCTTCAGTAGGTTTTGTCATAGGGCAAAATGGGAGTTTGATTCGCTGGAAGATCGATTCTAGGACTTCTGCGCACCGAAAAAGTGCATGCGGCTCAGGCATTCCCATTAGTGCATCAGACAAATGAGGTAATAGCTGACCCAACACCATCTGGCCGTCTGCCGATCGAGCCGAGGGCATGCCGCTCAGCATCTAATTACTTTGGCGGAGTTCTTTTGGTGGATAGGCATTGTTTGCACCGCGTTCTAGCATCCGAATGAGGTTATTCCTCATCGGAGGTTGCATGTCAGTCGTCTTGCTGTTTGAAGCTCAGGTTCAGCCCGGGCGCCTTGAAGCTTACGTCCATTACGCGCTTGAAGCACAAAGGGATTTGGCTGCAGCTGACGGATGCCTTTCAACCGAACAGCTCATGGCTGTTGATGAGGCTCGCCGCATTATGGTGAAGTCCATCTGGCGCGACTCGGCTTCGGCTCAAGCGTGGAACCGTACCAACGGCGCACTGCTCGCTGAGCGGGCAGCTCGGCTCTCACTTTTTGAGGATTATTCCGTATCGCTCCTTTGTCCAGCCGAATTCACGCCTTCGGCTGCGCCGGCGCCCAAGATTCGCGAGGCTGCAGCGGCAGCGAGCTGAGACGCTCGCGGAGGCGATGAAGAAAGATTTCCTGCCGCCGCAGTCACCGCCTCTATGCAGATCTCCGCACCCGACTGCGGCGGTTTTTCCTCTCCGTCGACCGCAATATAAAAAGCTTCCCAATGCTCACGTGCGTCGGGAAGCTTTTTCTTTAGTTTCAGCCGCCCTCGGGCTGAGCGTCAGGGGGCGAGCATTACTTTTTATTACTTGGCCGTCTTCAGATAAGCGTCAGCGGACTGACCGGCGATGCGGCCGAACGTCACAATATCAGCCTGAGCGTTGCCGCCGAGGCGGTTGCCGCCATGGACGCCGCCCGTGACTTCACCGGCCGCAAAGAGACCCGGGATCGTGTGACCGGCAGGATTAAGCACCTCGGCCTTGGTATCGATCTTCACGCCGCCCATCGTGTGGTGAACGGCCGGCTGAACCTTGACGGCAAAGAACGGGGCGGTCTGCATAGCCTGCGGCATATCAGCACGGCCGAACGCATCCTTGCCCGCAGCTTTCCCGGCCGCATAAGCCTTGAGCGTGACTTCTAGCTCTGCCGCCGGCACGTTCATCGCCTTGGCGATTTCGGCGACGGTATTGCCCTTGACGGCCAGACCCATCGAAATGTAGGAGTCCATGAGCTTGGCGGACTTGCGGGTAGCATCATCCCAGAAGACCCAGGCGAAGCGGCCGGGCTGCTTAAGTTCAGCGGCCGAAACCACATCGCGCGTGAGGAGCTCATTGGTGAAGCGCTTGCCTTCGGCGTTGATCAAAATGCCGCCGTCGCCGCGCACGCTTTCAGAAATCAGCGTGCCGTCCGGCGCAGCCGTCGGATGCGCCTGAATCTGCTTCATATCGACGAGCGCTGCGCCGGCATGTTCGGCCAGGATAATGCCGTCGCCCGTTGCGCCGGGCTGATTGGTCGTCGCATAACCCTTGAGTTTGGGCTGATACTTGACGAGCATATCCTGATTGGCGCCGAAGCCGCCGGTGGCGAGCACCACGGCCTTGGCATCAATCGTATAGACCTTGCCGTCCTTGGTCGTGGCTTTGACGCCCGCTACGCGGCCGTCCTTCATAATGATTTCGGTAGCTCGCGTCTGCGTGCGGACGTCCATCTTGCGGTCTTTGGCGGCCTTCCAGAGCACACGGATGACTTCCGGGCCGATGGCGGAGCCGTCTGTCGGACGGTGAGCGCGGGGATACTTGGCGCCGCCCGCGCGCCCAACGGTATTGAGGTCAGCACCCAGTGAAACGAGCCAAGCGACGGCGTCCTTCGCATGCGTCGTCAGCGTGCGCACCAGCGCAGGGTCATTGAGGTTGTGGCCGCCCTTCATCGTATCGGCATAGAACTGATCGATCGTGTCGGGGATGCCGGCCTTTTTCTGCTGCGGCGTTTCCGCGGCATTGATGCCGCCCTCGGCACGCACTGTATTGCCGCCGATCATCGGCATCTTTTCCAAAACCACCACTTCGCGCCCAAGGTCGTGGAGCGTAACGGCTGCGGAAAGTCCAGCTCCGCCGGCACCAATCACAACGGCATCGGGATTGGCAAAAGCTGCGCCGACGGAAAGTGCCAGGGCGGCGGCAATGAAAGTGCGCTTCATAAAGAATTTCTCCTTGAGGGTGTGCTCGGAATGTGGCCGAGCATTTTGTCGAAATGCTGCATCCGCGGCCGCACTCGGTCATAGGGCGGTGTTGGATGCATTGAATCTGCCCGACAGTATCCGCCTCGCGAGCGTCAGATGCGTTGAGAGATACTCAATGGCGCGTTGAGGTATTCTTTATGCCCTTATTGGTATACAAATGGTGACGCAATGATGCTTATCTTTTTTGAGTACGCAATGCGAATTCGACAAAATCAATTGCTGAAGGCAAAGCTGGGCGCGCTTTAGGCAATACGAAAGCAAGCGGGCGTGCCGCCCAGCTGTCCTCCAGCTCGCGCACTTCTACCGGTGCGTTTGGCGGAACAGCCGACGCAGGAACGACTGCCGCGAGCGGCCCTCGAGCCACCAGTTCAACCAGCAGACTAAAGGAAGGGGCCTCAATAATCGGTTCAAAGCGAAAGCCTGCGGCCAATGCACGCTCTTTCATGGCTGCGGTCATTGGACTCGCGTCAGTGAGTGCAGCAAATCGAAGATTGAGGAGCTCGGCAAATAGAATCGGCCGATTTTTAAACTGCTGAGCCGCGCTGGAGTCTCTCGGGAGAATCACCACATGGCGATCTTCGACAAATTGAACGAGTTCGAGCTTCGTCCGATAGGCCGGCGAAAGTTCCCGAATTCCGCCGATGAGTCCCAAATCGGCTTCACCGGTGAGCACTGCCTCAGGCGTCAATGAACTTCGCTGTTCAGTTAATACGGCGCGGAAACTTGAATTTTCGCGCAGATAATCGGCCGCGATTCGGCAGAGAAAATTCTGCAGCCCTGTGCTGTTTGAAAAGATGCGAAGCGGCTCCGGATCATGCTTTGAAAAGGGATTTAATCGTGCGTCGAGCGCCGCCGCTTCTGCAAGAATGGGCACTGCAGCTTCGGCCAATGCGGTTCCGGCTTCAGTCGGCACGAGTCCTTTCCCGGTCCGCGTGAAAAGCTGCGCGCCGATGCCGTCTTCGAGTTTCCGGAGGCGAAGACTGACGGCTGAAGTTGTCAAATGTGCCGCTTCTCCGCTCGCTGACAAACTGCGCGTACGCATGAGAATCAAAAGAAGGCGCAGATCAGAGAGTTCATAGTGAAGCGGCATGTTTTTCGATACCAATCGAGATGCATTGACGGCAAATACAACTTTCGTTTTATGAAATTGTATGCAATTGCGGCACGAAAAGTCTTGCTTTGAGAGCAAGTACTCCCGCTAAGTCTTGTTGTGCGGCAGTAACAACGTAAATATTCAGGGCAAAAGGAACTTTAAGTCAAACGCAGCGCGGCATAAGGCATTCATTCGGCCAAGTACTTCAGATTGAATCTTTCTGCAGCTCACAATGGTTCAATCGCTTGCGGTTCTCTGCGCCGTCTTCAGCTTTGATCTTAGTATTCTTGCTTACAAAACCTGCTCAATAAGAATTCTTCATCCCATTGCATCACAATATTCTCTTTCTCGATATGTCTAAACAGTCTGATCGAACACGAGTTTGAATAACTTTTTTCTCAAGTCAGATATTGCTTTTGAGATTAAATTTGGTATTATTCGTTCCAACAAGACTTTTTCCCATTTTTTCGGAGAATAATATGTCCGATGATAAATTCGTAAATGAACTGACCCAGATTGAAGAAGAACAGCGTGCCCTGGATGCTCGCCGCGCTGCGATTAAGAAGCAGGTTGTGGAACGCGTTAAGGTCATGATCCGCACGTACCATCTTACGACGGACGACATCACCGTCCCCGCTCCGGGCGAACAGGACGACGACGGCCGTATGGTCAAGTACCGCGATGCCGACGGCAATACCTGGACGGGCCGCGGCCGCAAGCCGAAGTGGCTCATCGCCGCCCCCAAAGCCGGCGCCCAGCCTCTTTAAACCGCCATCAACGCCGGCGCCAAGCTTGATGACTTCCGCACCTATGCGGATCGCTCTGCTGAAGAACTCTGATTTTCTGCAGCATGACCAAAAGCGGAACTTCCTTGGGTGAAGTTCCGCTTTTTTTATTCCTGTTCACGGCACGCTCAAACTGTCTCTCGATACGATTTGGCAGCTGGTTTTGCCGAGGAATGAACCTCGGCACTCCTTCTCAGATTTACTAATGACTGAACCGCGACGGCGTTAGAGAAGGGGGATGTCGGTTTAAAGAAATAGGATGCGCCGCTTCATCGGCATAAGCATTTAGGCGAGGTTTCCGGCCTCATGGCAAGCCGTCCGCAAAGTCGAAACGGAAAGGATGAATGATCAGTTGTTCAATCAAAATCAACCTTTTATCAATAACGGATGATCGGCTGAGCGGCGAAGAGATGAATCATCGCATTCCAAGTTCTGATCGTAATAGGCAATACCTTGCTCGGAATTGAGCAGTCGTTCTGAAAGATTTGATCAAAAATCAGCATGAAGCGCATCCGATCATTCAGATCGCGGGATCACTTCTGCGGTTTGCAGCAAAGCAACTCTTTGCCCTGCAGATCTATTGCTAATTGCGAAAATCTTCTGGTTACGCCATGAACGAACAAAATATCAATCCGGGTATCTTTGGGCTCGGCAATCCCAATAATGCTTACAGTCAATATTTCTCCGGCCGCAGCTGGCTCAAAATGCTCACCGTCGAGCGTTTAGTGACGGCTAATGTCACTTTCGAGGCGGGCTGCCGCAGAAGTCCCTGCCGCACCAACTGGCACGTGCATCATAAAGGCGGACAAATTCTGCTCGTTACGGCCGGCCGCGGCTGGTATCAGGCGTACGGCGAACCTCCCCGCTCACTGAAGCCGGGCGATGTTGTCAATATTCCGCCGGAAGTAAAGCACTGGCACGGTGCGGCAAAAGATTCGTCTTTCGCCCATATTGCCATTGAAGTTCCGGCCGAAGGCTCGTCAAACGAATGGCTCGAACCCGTTTCAGACGAAGACTATGCAAAGCTTTGACGAATGACGCAGAGACCGGCAGGGGTGTTTGCCCATAAGAACGAAACGCCGTCGTCAGCGGTTTGAACGTTTGGCTGACGACGGCATTTGGGGTTTCTCCGCGGACTGAAGTACCGCGCAGAGGTGTTTTCAGACGGAATGCTTTATCCCAGGGCGACCAAATCGCAACCGGCCGGAGCAGAAAGCGTTGCAGTCATATAGAGAATGCGCCCGTCATGCGGGGCATGAATCTGCGCGAGCACCGCGCCATCGAAATCCTCGAGATGCCCAAGCAGGTCACCCTTGAGGACATCATCGCCCGCCTTGACGCGCGGGAACCAAAGACCAAACTCCGAATGCGACAGATAGGTCGCAAACGGTGCCTCACGCTGGGCAGTATTAACCGGCGCTTTGCCGTCAATAATGCCAAGGTGCGCGAAGAGCGCCTTGAGATCTTCAAAGTAGGCTTCTACTTCTTCGGGCTCCCAGAGCCCGCAGGCGCCGCGCTCGATGAGAATGGAAGGCGTGCCGCGAAGCGCAGCACTGTTGTAGGCGCCGGTGGATGCCTGTGACAAAACCCGGACCGGTACACTGAGCACCTGGGCTGCGGCACGAGCCGTTGTGGTCACCTCAGGCGCACAATTGCCGGGCACGTAAACATAGGGAGTGAGTTTTTCAAAGAGATCCCCGCCGTGCAGGTCAATGTAGAAGTCTGCTTCGTCTTGGAGCTGGGTGATCGCCCAAGCCGTCTTTTCCGACGCAGAACCTTCCGGGTTACCGGGGAACATGCGGTTAAGGTTCTTCCCGTCTTCGGGGAAGATCGCTTTGGTGCGTTCCTTTAAAGCAGTTGGATTGCAGAGCGGCAGGACCGTGACTGTCCCGGCAATATCGGCCTGCGACAGAAAGGCTCTGAGTTTTCTGGCGGCCAAAATGCCGGGATATTCACTGCCGTGTATGCCGGCCGTGATCAGCACATGGGGTCCCGGGCGGCTCCCCGATGTACGGTATCCGCGCAGCGTGACGCCGCCCTCGATTTCAAACAATTCAATCATTGTGGGTTTTTCCTCGCAATGGTCAATAAAGAACTTGTCCCTGAACGTGCATCACATCACCGTGCGGCGTGCCGATTTCTTCATCTCGCTCCATGCGGGCTTCGGCTTCCGGATCCGGAGCGCCGTGAATGCCGATGCCCATCACAGCTCGCAGCAGATCGCGGGCGTAAGCATTGCGGATGTCGCCGATTCTGCTCATATCATCAACGGCTTCTACAAAGCTGCCGTTGTGCAGGAACCGCACGCGGTCGCAAAAATAGGTAATGGCGGTCAAGTCGTGGGTAATGAAGACGTAGCTGAGATTCAGTTCACGCCGCAGATCCTTCAGAAGGTCCATTACTTGAATCTGCGTTGCCGCATCGAGAGAACTAATTGCTTCATCGAGCAGAATGAAGCGGGGCTTCAGAGCGACGGCGCGGGCAATGCACACGCGCTGGAGCTGGCCGCCCGAAAGCTCATGCGGATAGCGGGTGAGAAAGCTTTCGTCGAGACCGACGCGTTCAAGGAGTTCAATGGTTTCCTTGCGCTGAGTTTCTCGGCTGATGTTTGCACCCTTCAGGCGCAGGGCGCGGAAGGATTCCCCAATAATGCCCTGTACGCGAAAGCGCGGATTGGCCGAAGTGGTGTAATCCTGAAAAACAATGGAAATGCTCGACTGAATGCGCGCTTTGTCGACACGCGGCGGGCGGCCGTAGAGATCGAGCCCGTCGAGACGAACCGTGCCGGAGTCGGGCGCAAGCAGTCCGCAGAGGACACGTCCGAAAGTTGATTTGCCCGAACCCGATTCGCCGATGATGCCAAGGCATTCACCTTCCTTGAGGTCGATCGAAAGGCCGTGGAGCACTTCCTGACGTTCACGGCCGAAGAGCCGCGTCTGATTTTCCTTGCGGAATGAAACGCGGATGTCTTTTGCTTCAAGCAGCATGAACTTTTTCTCCTCGAATAGCCCGGCTGAAGGTCGACATGACTGAGAGATGCTGATCGATGAGTTCGCGCGTATAGGGGTCCTTCGCATGCTCAAAGATTTCTTCGGGCAGACCGCGCTCAACGGCAAGGCCGCGATGCATGACGACGAGCTTGTCCGAAATGAGCGAGAGCACGCCGAGATCATGCGAGATGAAGATCATCGCAGCACTGCGGGACGTTTTAATGCGCAGAAACTCCTGCATGATGGCGTACTGACTGATGGAATCGATGGCCGTTGTCGGCTCGTCGCAGATGATGAGGGACGGCTTCAGAGCAAGCGCGAGACCGATCATCACGCGCTGGAGCATGCCGCCCGACATCTGATGCGGATATTTGCGCAGCACATCCTCCGGGTCACGGATCTTCATGAGTTTAAGCACTTCGATCGATTTGGTCCGAATTTCGGCGCTGCTCCAGTCCGTATGTTCCTCAAAGGTTTCTGCCATCTGAGCGCCGATGCGGTAGAGCGGATCAAAGCAGCTCATGGGGTTCTGGAGCACCATGCAGATCCGTGAGCCGCGAAGACGGCGCAGTGCATCGGCATCTTTCTCCAGAAGGCTTTCTCCCTGAAAGAACACCTTGCCGCGAACTTCAAACGAACGGTCGAGAAGTCCCAGCATGGCCTTGGCGGTCATGGATTTGCCTGAGCCCGATTCGCCGAGAATGCCGAGACACTCCCCGGGCGCTACGGAAAAACTGACGCCTTTGACGAGTTCGGCGGACTTCTTATCTTGATGGAAGGTGACGTACAGATCCTGTACGTCAAGAACAGACTGCTGAGACATCAGAGACGAACCTCCTTGGGATCAAGGGCGTCGCGAAGGCTGTCGCCCAAGAGGTTGAAGGCGCCGACGAGCACGACGACGGCAATGCCCGGAACGAGCATCTGTTCGGGATTGGAGATCATGACGTTCTTGGCTTCGTTGAGCATCGCGCCCCATTCCGGCATCGGTGCCTGAACGCCGAGACCGAGGAAGGAGAGCGTGGAGATGTTCAGAATGGCCCAGCCCGTGTCGAGACTCGCGAGAACGGCAAGTTCGGCAGCAATGCAGGGCAGCATGTGATGCGTGAGAATGAAGTAATTCCCAGAACCGATGGACTTGGAGTACAGAATAAAGTTCGATTCGGTGTACTTCACGACGGCCGTTCGGATCATTCGGGCGTACCAAGCCCATTTGATGAAGATATTGGCGATGATGACGTTCTCAATGTTCACGCCCATGAGCGCCACCACGGCGAGAATCATGATTTGCGACGGGAAGGAGAGCATCACGTCGACCACGCGCATGATGAATTCATCAATCGGTCCGCGGAAGTAGCCTGCCAAAACCCCCATCAGCAGTCCCAGCCCAATCGTGCCGGCCATGGTGAGGAGCGACAGGAAAAAGGTTGGACGAATACCGTAAAGCATGCGTGAGAAAACGCAGCGGCCGAGCTGATCGGTGCCGAGCGGATATTCCCATGAAGGTGAAGCGAACTTCATCAGAATATTGTTTTCATACGGGTCATGCGGCGCAAGCAATGGCGCGAAGACGCCCGCAAAGACCGTAAGCAGAATCACGACCAGGCAGAACTGCGTGACCGGATTGCGCAGAAAAACTCTAAGCATTTCAGGCCGTCTCCTGTTTGCGCAGACGCGGATCGACCGCGCACTGGATGATGTCGAAGAGGAGGTTGAAGATCACGAAGAGCACGCCCATCATGAGCACATAGGCTTGAATGACCGGGTAGTCGCGATTGAAGATCGACGTGATGCAGAGTTTGCCGAGACCGGGCCAGGCAAATACGTTTTCCACAACGATCGTGCCGGCAATCAGCTGCGGAATCGACATGCCGATGGCGGTCACGCACGACTGGAGCGAATTCTTGAGCACGTGTTTGACGAGAATCGAACCTTCCTTGAGTCCGCGGACGCGTGCGTAAAGCACATAGTCTTCACGCATGTTTTCGAGCATGTTGTTGCGGATCAGGCGGATATAGGTCGAAATGTAGGTTAGCGCCACCGTAAAGGCAGGCAGGATCAAATGGGCAAAAGTGCCCGAGCCGCTCGTCGGCAGCAAATCGAGCTTGATGGAGACGAACCAGATGAGGAGCAGACCCACCCAGTAAGCGGGCATGGCCGTTGTCGCAAAGACGATGCCGCGCATGATGCGGTCAAACCAGCTGTCTTTATAGACGGCAGAAAGAAAGCCGATGGGGAGGCTCAGCACGATCACATAGACCAAGGAAAGGCCCGCAAGTGACAGGGTGGCCGGCAGACAGCGGCCGAGTTCGCCCAGCACTGTGCGGGACGGATTGGTGTAGCTCACGCCGAAATCGCCCTGAAGGCAATTCCAAACCCAGTCGACATAACGCGCGAAACACGGCCGGTCCAGGCCCAATTCCGCACGGACCTGCGCGATGGCTTCGGGCGTAATGACGGGCGTCTGTCTTACGCGGAGCGCAACTTCCGCCGGATCTGACGGGATGAGATTGATAAAGATGAAGCAGAAAAACGAGATGACGAAGAGCAGCGGAATCGTTGCCAACAGTCGTCGGATGATGTATTGGCGCATAGAAAGACAAATCCCCGGCGCCAAACTTCCATAAATGGAACGGCGCAGTCGAATAGGGGCTCGACCCTGCATGCATGCGTTCGAGCCCCTGCGGCATCAGAAGCGGTTACTTCCAATACATGTCGGCGAAAGGAATCTCGTATTGGTTCGAGAGGAAGCCGACGCCGCCCAGTTCAGCATTGAAAAGCGCTTTGTTGGTTTCGAATGAAATCGGCAGATAGACCGCGTCCTCGTGCAAATGCGTGAGCACGTAGCGATAGAGTTCGCGGCGCTCTTTTTCATCCGTACTCGTCAGGATCTTGGTGATGGCTGCGTCGATTTCATGCTTGTCAGGGAGACCGAGCTGAGCCTCATAGTCGCCGTAGACACGCTGACGCATTGCAGCGAGCGAAGACTGCGGATCATAGGGCGTTCCCCAGCAGATATTGAAGACCATGTCGAACTTGCCGTTCTTCATGTTGTCGCGATAGGACTGTTCTTCTTCGCCGCGGATTGAGATCTGCATGCCGAGCTTGCCGAATTCGCTCTGGAGGTATTCAGCAATCGTCTTTTCAGAAACAGAATTGGAGTTGTAAAGCAGCCCAAGCGCCAAGGGCTTCCCGTCTTTGACGGCAGGCGCGCGCTTGCCGTCACGCTTGTAGCCGGCTTCTTCAATCAGTTTGGCCGCTTCCTTCATGTCGTACTTATAGGGCTTCAGATCGATATCGCAGTACGGAATCGAAGTCGAATAGAGCGTGTCAGCGCCCGGCTCAAAGCCGTGGAAGACGCCCTGTGAGATCACCGACTTGTTCGTCGCATGCTGAATGGCCGTGCGGATCTTCTTGTCCTTGAGGATATCGTTGGTGGTATTGAGAATGATCTGACGGGTTGAAGTGGGCGAAGAAACGGCAATCGAGAACTTCTTGCTGTCGCGGTACTTGTTGAGCGCGTCAGCATCGATCATGTTCTTGCCCCAGATGAGGTCGATTTCGCCTTTTTCCAGCGCCAGAATACGCGTCTGATTGTCTGGAATGACCTTCACGACGATGCGCTTAATGGCGGGTTTTTTGCCCTAGTAGTCCGGATTGGCTTCAAAGACGGAGTATTCGTCAACCACATGCTCCTTCAGCACATAGGGACCGGAACCGATAAAGGCGGTAAGACCGTTCTTGGTCTTGCCGTCCTTCATGACGTTGGGCGAAACAAAAGCAAAGGGGCGTGTAACCGCAAGCTCCGTGAGCATCGGGTAGTAGGCTTCCTTCATCTTAATAACGAACGTGTTGGCATCCGGCGCTTCTACGCCTTCAAGAAGACGCATCATTTCAAGCCAGGAGTGACGCGTTTTGTTGTCAATCAGCGCATCAAAGTTCGCCTTGACAGCATAGGCGTCAAGCACGTGGCCGTCGGTGAACTTCAGATTCGGGCGAATTTTGAAGGTGTACACGCGGCCGTCGGGCGAGATGTCCCAGCTTTCGGCTACTGCTCCGTGATACTTGCCGTCATTGCCAAGGGTGACGAGCCCTTCAAACACCATTTCCTGAGCGAACATTTCGCCGGCATAGAGGTGCGGATTCAGATCGCGAAGATCACGGTAATTGACGAATACCAGAGTGTCTTTACCCTGAGCTGCTGCGTGAACAGGCGTCGGCGAAGTAAAAAGAACAGTACCAGCGAGGAGCGTCATGCAGACAGCGCTGCCAAGCGCACGGCGGGTAAGGCGGAAGGGCTTCATTAGCAAGGTCCTTTCGTTGAGAATTAGAACGAGAATTGTTATCGATTATACGGAAAGAACTTTGTATGTTTAGATTCGTAAATTAGTTAACGTTTACTTACCTACGCACCTTTGTTAAAAATCAAGCGTTGTACATCTTTAATCGGTAAACCAATAAATTAACGTGACTCTTTATCGTGTTGAATGGAGTAAACGATTGATGTGTTATGCGCCATTTCATGGCGCTTTCATTTTGGCATCGCCTAATCAGGGTTTGTGCTTAGCGCATTAATGCAGGATTGTTGGCTAATCAAAATCCGGTCTTAAGCCCCTTCGACAGCCCGATCGGGCGGCACGGGGTTGAGACTGCCGCTTGGATGCCTGCAATTTCTGATGAATTGAAGGTTTGATGAGAAGCGGTTCTATGGCAGGCCGCAGCTCCTCAAGCTTCTGCAGAATTGGACGGAACGCAGAACGAATGAGTCTGCGTTCCGTCAAAGTATGTGAACACTCAAGCCCTAAGAGGTTCCTTTGATTTTTGCTGATTCTCATCGATTCAAAAGATGGCCGCACAGCCTTCGACCTGAATCATCGGCTCCGCTCTTTGGATTCGGCAGCCGCAGCATGCTCAAAGATGCGGTCTACCCAGATGCCGTCGGCTTCGATGCGTTTGGGCTGCAGGTGATCGTCATCCCGATACCAAGCCTGCAGATTGCATTTCTGACCTGGGCAGACAATAGGGGTGGGGTCTATATATTCAGCAGCGTCACCAAGAATTCTTTGGATTTCTTCATTGCCGCGCTTCCAGTCATCGGCTGCTGGGAATGGCTGCACCATACCGACAGCGTCGCCCGTAATACGGTTGACGTGCTTCAAAGGATCGTAGATGCCTTGCTGGCCGCCGACATTTGGCGTCCAAGGGTAATCCAGCATTACATAGACCTTCAGGTCTTTCCGGGTCTCGAGCAGCGGACGGACCGTTGCGGCCACCTGGTAAAACTCTTCCTCTTTAATTTTTCCGCCCCACATGCTGCCGATGACGAGCGTGTGTACACGCTTGTCTGCAACAATCGCCTTCACTGCACGGGCATAGTCCCCCATGCGTTGGTCATTGAAAAGGAACCATCCGGCTTTGGCAATCATGCCGAAGTTGACATGCTCGCGTTCACTAAGCCGCTGAGCGCGCAGATAGTACTGCGCCATATGAGAGTCGCCAATGAAAATCAATGACGGGAATGCATTGGGGTTGGGGGTGGCAATATCCACGCCCTCATATTTGAATCTGGGGGCCTTTTCAAAGCCATCCCATTCATTCTCTGCACGAACAGAGATCACCTTGTCCTCAAATTTAAGCGGGCGCTGAGGGAATCCGTCAGTTTGGCGAATAGTCTCTCCGAGTGCCAGCATTAAGACTAAGCCAGCCAATAGAAGAAGAACGGCTTTGCCGGAATTGCGGCATCGGCGAATAGGATTTTCGACATAAAAATATACGAGCGCGGCAATGACAAAACTCAGCGCCAATGCGGCAATCAATACGGAGGGCGTTGCATCCGGCACGGCGATAAAGAGATAAGCCAAGAGCGGCCAGTGCCAGAGATAAAGTGAATAGCTGATCAGCCCGACAAAGGTCATCGGACGCCAGCAAAGAAGCGTACGGTTGAAAAAGGCATCGGGTTCAGCCGCGATGATCAGAACAGCACCGAGAACCGGAATCAGCGTGATAAGTCCGGGATGCGCTGCGCTCTCAGTAACGAACGCCATCGGAAGGACGATCATCAGGATGCCGGCGATGGACAGCCCATTGCGGACATTTTGGGAAAAATGCGACGTACTGAACCCAATGAAGGTTTCAGAATAAGACAAAAGAATGCCGGCACCTAATTCCCAAAAGCGAGTCAATGGGAAGTAGAAGGCAAAATTGCGATCCGAAGAGGAGAGGCAGGCTGCGAGTGAACCCAATGCAATGAGAGCAGCAGCGATGCCAATCATCTTCACAGAACGGCTTAAGCGCCAGATCAGCGTACAGATGAGCGGAAAAACAATGTAGAACTGTTCTTCAATGGCCAGGCTCCAAAGGTGGAGCAGGGGTTTGCGAAGTGCATCTTCCGTGAAATAGCCAATTTCACTGAGAAGCTGGAAATTTTGAATGAAGAGAGTGCTTGCATCAATGTGCATCCCCAAATTGGCATATTCATCTGGGAGAAGAATGAACCAGCCCGCTGCAGCCACAAAAGTGAGCAGCAAAATGAGGTTGGGAATAATGCGCTTGATGCGCTTCTCATAGAACTCAAGGTAGCTAAATGAGCTGCTCGCTATGCCGCGGAAAATGATTCCGGAAATCAGATAGCCGGAGATGACAAAAAAGACATCCACACCAAAGAAGCCCCCGGGTATCAGAGACGGAAAAGCGTGGAAGATCAGTACAGGCAGAACCGCCAACGCGCGCAGTCCTGTAATGTCGTTTCTCCATAATTTGGGGCGGCTGGCGGCGGTCATCGGGGTCATGGTCTTCAGCGGCCGCTTAAGGGCATAGGCTCGCGGCGCAATGTTTGTTTTGATCATTGGAACAGCTGTTCGGCTGGCGCAGAATCATATCTGCTGATGAGCTAAGGCGTAGTGCCTAAGTTCATGAGAAATGCAACGACTTAATGCACAGAATGGCTCTATGCCCGCATGCCGCAAATGTGCCCAGCTCTTTCACCATCCGCTATGCGCTCCCGGCATTACAAACTAAAGAGCTCGTCTGCCGCAAAGCAAACGAGCTCTGAGAAGCTGTTAAGGAACAAGCTGCATGCTTCATCAGCAGCGCGGGTCCCAATCTCTTTATGAGAAGAGCGGAATCAAGCCGTAAATGAAGATCGCAAGAATGACCACCGGAATCACAAAGCGGACAAACTGGTACCAAATATTGTAAACGGAACCATGGAGCTTCCCGCCGTTGGTAATTTCATCGAGCGCCCGATTCTTCATGACCCAGCCGACATAAACCGCAGCGCCGAGTGCTGTCACGACAAAACAGATGTTGCCGGAAATGAAGTCATAGGCATCGAAGACGGAGCGATTCAGTATTCGAACATCGGCGAGCGGTCCGTCGCTCAGAATGCAGGGAAGGTTGCCGAAGATGAAAGTGAAGATCAATGCAGTGTTGATGGCATTGACGTAGAGGAAGCCGAACTTTTCATGCAGCACCGAGATGATGACCTGATAGATGGTAATGGAGGTAGTCAGGGCGGCAACGACGAGCAGCAGGAAGAACACAATAGCGAAGAAATTCCCAAAAGCCATGTGCGAGAAGGCAATGGGAAGCGTCTTAAAGACGAGCGAAGGACCGGAATCCGGGCTCAGGCCGGCGCTGAAAAGCGACGGGAAAATCATGAAGCCAGCCAGAATGGCGATCAGCGTGTTGATGATGCCGGTAATGACGGCGGTCTTCACCATGCTTTCATCTTTCTTGAGATGACTCGAAAGGGTGATCATGACGCCGAAACCAAGGGAGAGTGCAAAGAACACCTGCCCGAGCACGTCAAGGAGGAGCTTGCCCGAAAGCTTGCTGAAGTCGGGCATCAGATAAAAGCGAACGCCTTCCCAAGCGCCGTCAAGCGTTAGATTGCGGGCAACCATCACGATGAGGCAGAGAAAAAGCAGCGGCATTAAGAATTTCACCGATCTTTCAATGCCCGCGATAATGCCCTTGCGGAGAATCACCCAGTTGATCAGCACAAAGACGGCTGTGCAGATGGTGATCATGAGAGGGGCTTGCTCAATATTGGCGTGGTAGAAGGTGCTCGTCAGCTCTTTGGTGACTGGGGAGGAAAGGTCAAGACCGCCCTCTATGCCAAAAAGTCCAAGGATCAGGTGGTAGATATAGGTTATGACCCAGCCGCCTAACGGCATGTAGTAGGACAAGATGCCGAATGCACCCAGAATGCCTGTGTAGCCGAAGAACTTCCAGAGCGGAGAGTATTTAGAGCCATCAGGCAGAAAGGCGTCGATACTGTTGGCCTGCCCGCGGCGGCCAATGACATTTTCGACGAGGATGATGGGAATGCCCACAAAAAGCATCACCAAAATGAACATCAGGACGTAGGCACCGCCGCCGTTCTGACCAACGAGATAGGGGAAGCGCCAAGTTGCGCCGAATCCAATCGTAGCGCCCGCTACGGTCAGAATATAGGTCAGACGACTGCTCCAGGTTTGTCGTTGTTCCATGCCGTATCCTTTTAATTGTTTCTGCAGGATGGATGTCGAGGGTATCCGCATCCCGCATATGCCTGCCGTCATTCCATACGGATGCCGGCAGGTGTTTGAAGCAGCGGAGTCGGTATGAAACCCAACGATGAAGCACCTCAGTTCTGCGCTATAAGCCGCGCGAACTGATCCAAACTGCAAAAAACGTAAGTTTATACGATGCGCAAGGCGCGCCGCCGTTTGCGCACCAAGCTAACTCGTATTCATACATGCAGTTTTCGGCAGGTGCTCAATACATGTGATTTGGTCAAAATATTATTCAACATAATAGTCGTTATGTTGAATAATGAAGATTTCATCCGATTTTCTCATCCGTATGAAGATTTATACTGTCTTCCTTACGGTGCTCATACAGCTTCATTTTTTTCAAATAAAACGGAGAGCTTCGATGCGTCAGTGTATGGATGCAGAAAATCTGCATCGCCGCCTGAAAAAAATTCTGGGTCAAGTCCAGGCCATTGACCGCATGATTGATGAAGATGTCCCCTGCGAAGATGTCCTCGCCCAAATCAATGCTGCCAAGTCAGCACTGCACGGCTGCGGCCGCGTTGTTCTTGAGGGACATATCAAACACTGTGTGCGTGACGGCATTGAACATGGTGATGCCGACAGAACCATTGACAGTTTTACCAAGGCGGTCGAACGCTTCGCCAACATGACTTAACGGCATGTTGGTTTGACGGACGAACCTCCCGATGAAATGAGCGGCAATTTGCCGCTTTTTTTTTGGCAGCTGCCGGATTTGCAGATAGGAACCGCTCGATTTCACTTGCGTACCAGTACCCCTATAGGTATCATGCGTACGAAACGAATACCCGTGGGGGTATATCGAAACGGGTTTTCGGTCAGCCTAAACGAGGTCGAAAACACGGCAAACCACATCCGTCTGCAGTCATGAAATACTTCGTCAGCAAACTCGTCGATGGCCTTGAATATCTTCTCGGGCTCGGCGGCATGAAACGCGACATCGCCTTTCTCATTATTTCGGGCGTTGCCCTCTTATTAAGTCTTTTTGACGCTCCGCTTCCCTTCTCCGCTGCCTGGGTAGCCATCATCCTCTGCGGCGTGCCGATTGTCACCGAAGCCTTCATCGGCATCATTACGAAATTCGATATCAAAGCGGACCTTTTGGTATCCCTTGCCCTAATCGCCTCGGTCATCATTGGAGAAGATTTCGCTGCAGGCGAAGTGGCGTTCATTATGCAGCTCGGGAGCCTCCTCGAAGAACTCACAGTTGCCAAAGCTCGTGCCGGCATTGAAAAGCTCGTGCATCTCACACCTCAGAAAGCTCGGTTAATCACCCCTGAGAACGAGCAGATCGTGCCGGCCGAAGCCGTTAAAGTGGGGGATCTCCTCCGTGTTCTGCCCGGGGAGACGATTCCGGTTGACGGCGTGATCATCTCCGGTCATACATCCGTAAACCAAGCCGTTATGACCGGTGAATCGCTTCCTGTTGACAAAGAGCCCGGCGACGAAGTCTCGAGCGGTACAGTCAATCAATTCGGTGCTTTTGACATGCGTGCTGCCAAAGTGGGCGAAGACAGCTCCATTCAGCGCATGATTCGTTTGGTTCAGTCGGCTGATGCCGGCAAAGCCAAGATTGTCGGTATTGCGGATCGCTGGGCCACTTGGATCGTCGTCATCGCCCTAACCTCTGCCGCTTTGACTTGGTTTTTCACCGGCGAAATTATCCGAGCGGTGACGATTCTCGTCGTTTTTTGTCCTTGCGCATTGGTTCTGGCGACGCCGACGGCCATCATGGCTGCCATTGGGAACGCAACGAAACACGGTTTTCTCGTCCGTGAAGGCGACGCGCTTGAACGCCTGGCTGCAGTTACCAAGATTACTTTCGATAAAACAGGGACGCTCACTTACGGAGCGCCCAAAGTGGTGCATGTTGAATCGATTTCTGCAGATTTCACTGCGGATGACCTTTATGCCGTCTGTGCTGCTGCAGAACAATTCTCCGAACACCCGCTCGGCAAAGCGGTAGTGCGGTGCTTTAAGAGCGATGTCAGAGCCGCCATTGATCCGTGTGAAGCTTTTGAAATGCTGCCGGGCCGAGGCGTCAGTGCTTCAGTTAATGGTCATGCCGTATTGGCCGGCAGCCGGGAGCTCCTTGCTGAACACGGCGGTGCAGTGCCCGAAGAAGCTGAAGCTGCTGTTCAAACACATCTCAGTCAAGGCCACACGATTGTTTATATTGCCGTCGATCAGAAAATGGTCGGCTACGCAGCGCTCGCCGATACCGTTCGAAATGAAGCGGCTCAAATGATTAGAGCTCTTGAAGGGCTCCACGTTTCGCCCGTGCTCTTGACCGGCGATCATCACAGCGCCGCACAAGCCATTGCCGGGGAACTCGGCATTCGCGACGTACACGCCAACTGCCGTCCTGCAGACAAATTGAACTGGATCAGCACCTATCAAAAGCGTCTGGAAAACGTCTGCATGATCGGCGACGGCATCAATGATGCCCCTGCTCTGAAGAAAGCCAATGTCGGCGTTGCCATGGGCGGTATTGGGAGCGACATTGCCGTGGATGCTGCTGACATTGTGCTCGTCGATGACGATGTCAAAGAGCTGCCGCACCTCATTGCGCTCTCTAAGCGCATGCTGACAACCATCAAGGTGAACATGAGTTTCTCGATGATTTTGAACTTCATCGCGATCATTCTGGCGATGCTGGGCATTCTCAATCCGGTCTTCGGCGCACTGGTGCACAATGCCGGCTCGGTGCTTGTCATTATCAACTCGGCCTTCCTGCTCAAATGGAAGCGCCGGGCAGCTTAAAGCAGATTGCTGTATGAAAAATGGGCTGATGCATCGCTGCGGTGCATCAGCCCAGTTCGTGAAAGATAACGGCGTTGGCGGCTCAAAGATCATGCTCGGAAATGACGAAATGCTCTGAAATCTCATCAGTCCCTTTAAACCGTCAACGCCTTTTTATGCGCAGCCTTCCCTCCCAAGGTTTCTAAGGCGAAAGAGCCAAACACCGCAAAAGCGCCTTGGCTCTCTCCCGCAAAAAACAATTAGAAGCGGTGCTGCAGACCGACCGTTCCGAAGATCTGATTGAAGCGGTCAACCGTATCGAGCAGCTTGTCGCCGTCAGAATATGAGACGCCCGAATAAAGTTGCGTGCGCTTGGAAAGGTTGTAGTAGTACATGAGCGAAGCCTGATAAGCCGTGCCCTTCGTTTCCTTCATGTTGGTTGAAATGCCCTTCCAATCTGCGTTAATGATGCCCAGACCTGCGCTGAAAAAATGCGCTCCCATGGGATAACCCACGCTCACGAAACCGACAGTCAGGTCCATGCCGTCTTCGGAATCTGCGTAATTCGTCAATCCGCCGACGCCTTTAATCATATTGTCCATGTCCGGCGCGCCGCCGATTCGCCAATCATTGCTGCCTTTATAGAAAATGGCTGAAACAGCCGGACCGCCGAAATCGTAGCTCCCGAGGATATGAATGCCGGTCGTTTCGTTTTTGCGAGGTTTCGTGCCGTCAGTATGATGGCTGGGACGCTCCCAGTTGAGCACTGTACCGATACGAAGTGACTGCCCCGTCCACCCGAAGGCGGCTTGAATCACATGATTGTTGTTGGACCAGCCGTATTCAGTTTCTTCGCTGCTCGAACCATTGGAATAAAAGCCCTGAACGAAGAATCCGTCGTCGCCGTTCGTACGGAAAGCGATGGCATTGTCCATTTCACCCACGTTGAAGACCATGGTGGCCGGTGCCATGCCGGGCAGTCCGGACGCCGTCATATTCGCGCGGAGCTTGCGGAAGACCGAATACGGATCGGAAGCACACGTGAAGGTTGAAATTCGGCCCATTGAAACTTCAATCTGACTGTTGCCCGCATAAAGACGAGCTACGCGATTGAAAAGACGGTTGTTTTCCCACATGGCGCCCGAATCAGTGCTGTAGCCGTTTTCGAGCTGAAACCCCACATAAAGACCGTTGCCCAAATCTTCTCGGCCGGTAATGCCGAAGTGCGAATCGGTCGGCGTCTGCTTGTATTGCGCCATACCGACATTGCCGTTGTCGGCTCCTTCAGTCTTTTGGTAGTAAAGACCGGTGGCAACCAGGCCGTACACATTGACGTCGGCTGCTTGAGAGGCAAACGGCATGATGCTGGTTGCGGCAGCGGCGGCCAAAATGGCCTTACTGATAGGCTTGAGTTTCATTTGTGAGCTCCTTTATTCCCTGCGGAGTTGGTCTTGTCCGCAGGCTGCAAAAAAAATCAGGCTGTTCATCTGAAGCCGAGTGATGCTGGTGAATTCATCAGCTTCCGGCTTCAGATGCGGTTATGCGAAAACGCGTTGACCCTCTTGCGATTTCTCGAAACGAAATGTGTTGAGGATCGAGCGTCTCAGCGCGACGGCGGATTAGTGCGTGAAGGCTTGTTCAACGCTGATCGGGAATGCCTGGTAGCCCATGACCGAGTTGATTTTCAGTTCAACAGCCGGCTTCGTTTCACCCCAGCGGTATTCCGTGAGATACGGATGAGCCGGTTCTTCCTTGACGTTGGGACCGGCAGACGGGCCGAGAAGACCTGCAGTGGAATAGAACACTACGACGGAGTTTTTGTCGGCCATGTACTTCGTGATGCCGGTCACCGGGCTGAAATATTCGTGGCCAAGGTCCTTGCCCACTTCCCAGAGCTGCTGCACGGTCATCTTCTTCTGATCGATCTTGTAGATCACCCCGCGGGTGTACTTCTCTTCGGCGAGTGCGGGCTGCTCCAGACCACGGCCGTCGCCGTTGTCGAAGACCGACAGAATCAGGGTATCCGCATCAGACATTTCGTCGATGCGGTAGGCCGTGTGCTGCGTCCATGTCCAGTCAAAGTTGCCTTCGCACTTACCGTTCTCGCACTTGATAGGCTTGCCGTCTTTATCAACAGGCTGCAGAACTTTTTCTGCCCAGCCCTTCTTCCAGCCGTCCGGGGCGCCGAGAATCCACTTCACTTTCTTATCGCGGCCAATCTTGATGGCGGCGGACTGGTGGCGGGACGAAATGATGATCGAGTCATCCGTCGGATCGTAATCGACGGAATTGACGTGGGCCCAGTTGCGGCCTGCGCCGACACCCACAACGTCACCGAAGTTGTCGCTTTTATCCATTTCGGCAAGTTCAGCGGCGCTGATGGTCTGACCGGCCTTGGAGGCATCAATATTGAGACACACTGCGCCCTGATCGAGCGTCTTGATGACGTTGTCGCGGTACGGATCCAGAATTTCCATCAGGCGGAAATCGTCAACGACGCGGCCGTCCTGATCAATTTCAACGATAACGTCGCGAACGGTATGAACGCGTCGGCCGTCGGCACGGCGGTAGTCTGCAGAACCGACGCGCAGGAAGGAATGTCCGTTCTGTGCGTTGTCAAAGGAGTGCGAGAAATCCGAATAACCCGACGGCAGACGACGGTCATATACCTTGCGGCCGATGAGATCGTACTTGCAGTAGTTCTGGCCGTAGCCCCAGGTGAGCGCGCCATCCTTGGTCTGCTGGAACCCCATGAAGTATCCCGATTTCCAGGGATTCTCATTGTCGCCGATCTCCTGATCCAGGAGCCACCAGCGGACTTCGCCCTTCGTGTCGATGATGCCGATATTGGAATTAAAGGCCCATTCCACCGCGCCGCCGGACGGGTTGTTCCAAACGAAGCGGCTGCCAACAGGCATGGTGCTCATGAGCTGCGAATTGATGAGGTAGAGGCGATCGGAAAAATCCGGATCAACATGGACGGGCTTGACTTCAAATGGCTTTACCTGATTGGGCATGCCCGTTGAAACCGTGTACACACTCGGCACATAAAACCGATAGGTATCTTTGAACTTTTCAGACTTGCCCTGGAACGTGCGCGTGTAGCTCACTTCGACGGTGTTCTGCCAATCCGGATAGAGACCGAAAACCGGAATGCCGGCGTGTGTCTTCAATTCTGTGCGGGAAACTTTATAAGTAATCTCCTGACCGTTCGTCTTCGGCACGATGCGGACGGTGACATCCGAAAGATCGTATCCAGCGTCACGGATGACTGCAGTGAGCGGTGCCACTTTGTACGGATTGACAATCACTTCGCCAATGTTGCCCTGCACCGGATACGTAACGTGAGGACCCGATGGGCCGCCCATAGCCATGGCGGGGGTTGAAATGGACAGCATCATGGCAGCCGCTGCGACGGCTGCACAGATTGGGACAATCTTCTTCATTTGTTTCTCTTTAATTGATCCGATAACGCTGCCGGAAACAATGTTCCGGAATGAATCAAAGTTTAGAAAACCAAACGAAGTGTAAAAATTGTCGAATTTCCGCTATCGACACGCACGGCTTGCAACATCGGCTTTCATATTTAGAAAGACGCTGCTGATCGGCGAACGGCGGTGCTGTCCCTTTATGAACCGCGTATTTTTTAGAATGGCGTCTTCACCCTACTCGCTGCACACCGAGCAGATTGAAGCGGCTTCAAGCGACGCCATGGCTTCGCGCCACCCCGCTTCATCGTCAGAGCAATACCGGCTCCATCGCCGTCCGGCGCAGCTAATCAGGAAAGAACGCACCCACTGCCGGAGTGGATCCGCATCGGTGCGCACGCTCCAATAGAGGTGCGGCACCCACGGCGGAATCACAATATCTTTTGGCTTCAATGCAGCGAGGGGCAGCCGTTCCGTCAAAATTTCTGCGAGCGGAATGGGATGAATGGTGTAGCCGTCAGAATCTAAAAGCGACCATGCGTTGGCCAAAAAGAACGGCGATTGGAGAAAACGCTGTGAAGAAATTTCGTGAAACGGCATGATCATGGCGTTGAGGCCCGACGGCTGACTTACTGTAGGAATCACCATCGGATATCGAGCCAGCTCCTCTGGACCGACGATGCCGTCAGGCACCTCGCAAAGCGGGTGATCTTTGCGAACCAGAACACAGTGAGGAGCAGCAAGCAGCAGACGCTGACGCAGCGAGGGATCTGCAGGCAGATGCGGATCGCAGGCATACATGAAGTCAACCGCACCGGATCCCAATCCGGCAGCGGACTGACTGCCCAACGGCACGATTTCGATGCCGAGCTTCGGCGCGCGCTGATGAAGTTCCTTGAGGAACGGCATGATAAAGACCATGGCCGTGTTGTCGACGGCAGCAATGCGGATGACTTCACTGCTTTCAAGAATATTGAGTGTGGATGCACCGCCTAGAAGTGAATCCAGCGCTTTGAAAACATTTTGCAGGCGCGGCAGCAGCTCCAGAAGCTGAGGAGACGGCACCATCTGCGGGCCATGCCGGCTGAAAATTTCGGTTCCGAAAATAGCCCTCGCATCAGCAAGCAGTCGGGAGGCCTGCGAAACGGAGAGTTTCATCGCTGCTGCAGTCTTCGTGAGGGACTGTGTATTGCTCAGAATGAGGACTAAACGCAGTATGCGCAGATCGATCCGGTCAAGATCGAGATGTGCAGTGTTGGTGGTAGGCATGGCGAATTCTGTGTTTTCTCTTCGGGGTCATCGAAGTCAGGTTCTGATGTACTCCTGTCGAACCGAATGACTTCTCTCAGATTGCTTTATTTGTTTACTTTAATAATATCAAATCTCCTACTTATTTTTATGTGCTTTTTAAAACCTATTTTATAAACGTTAAGATTACACAATGTAAATGAATACCGGCAATTAAAGGTATACCCGTTGCACGTTAAATACATTTCAATATTTACTTTTGTTTTAGTTTTGATAAACGGGCATTTCTTTTTCTGCGCGTTGACGGGGGGG
>OGPM01001106.1_pt1 | contig 23916 bp, 19 predicted proteins | sample 1552961 | NCBI WGS metagenome assembly OGPM01 (sample SAMEA2580304, study PRJEB22360) | human gut metagenome | biome: human gut; feature: human-associated habitat; material: faeces | place: Denmark | collected 2008/2010
ATGCCACAGGTTATGAAATCCTGCTGGGAAACAAATACAAAACCTCCGCAGGTGAAAAATATCCGGTTAAGAAATATCTGAAACGTACAGAAGGCAAAAATACCGTAACTGTAACCTTTACAAACGTAAAGAAGGGTACCTGGTATGTGACCATACGGGCATGGAACCAAACATCCAAAGACAAATCCAGAGTTTACAGTCCATACTCCACAATGAAGAAATTCAAGACAAAGAAATAGCTTCTGTTTCTTACAGGATTTTGAATGAAATCTGCCTGAAAAATCAACTTGTAATTTGCCAATAAAAATCAAAAATAAAACATATATGACGACAACAGGAGGAAAGGTATCTGCCTTTTCTCCTGCCATTTTTCTTAGAGATTGTATTCTTTATATAACTGCTCACGTCTTTTGGCGTCTGTTGATACAATCGGGATTTCTTCAGTTCTCTGATCCTGAAGTAATCGAGTAATCAGGCTTCCAAGTCGAGTTTCACCCCTTGCCTGTCCAATTGCTTCTCCTTCTGTACGTCCCTCAGCTTTAAGTCTTTCAGATTCCAGTTCCAGAACTTTTCCGCCCATAATATCACCTATTCCTTTCCGGACATCTTCCTCCTTACGGAAAATATAATCCGCAATCTTTACAATTAACTTTGTCAAATCTGTATACAGTTCCGATTTACCTGTCTCCGTCAGTTCCTTTTCCAAATTTACCCTGATATCTTCATATTCGTTTAAAAGCATCTGGAATAATTCCGGATTGTTATTAAAATCATGTCCTTTTTTCTCGTATCTCATAATATAAAATGGCAACAGCATTAACAGGTTTTTTTCAAAGATGCTGTCTTTTGTATAATCAGCCATTTTTATAGCAGGTATGGAATATAAATATGTATTTCCATCTGGAAAAACTACATCTGCTTCCAGATAATCCGGCGTGTTCTCCGAACTTCTCAGAAACAGTACGCAGGACTTTGGAAATTCTATCCGGTATCTGCGCCCCTGCTTTTCAGCATGTTCTATGCCAATTGCAAAATCATATTCAATCATCCTTATTACCATTGTCATGTCATCTGTACTCTGACACTCGATATGGTACATTTTCCTTCCAATCAGCAAACAGGAATCTGTAATGATTTCTCCATCCTCCTGCTGATGTTCATTGCGAAGCTGTGTGATTTTCACATCTTCCGGATATGATGTGTGGAATACATCATTGATCAGCGGTACTGCCAGATATGGCATCTTCTCGATCATTGTACGAAATACATCATCAAAAATCGTATTATTCATATAACACTCCTTTTTGTACTTACATTATAACATTTTGACGAGTTTTATTGAACACTTAATTTCTTTAAAATTATGTATTTTTATCTTTGGAATCAGTGGCAGATATTGCCTGAAAAATCACTTATAAGAAAGTATAGATTATCGTTTACATTTTTTACTATACAGCATCTATGGCTATTTATCAAGTCCATTTTGGGCGATTATTTTCCTGTTCTTCCTTAAATCCAGAGTTTACAATCAATACTCCGCAATGAAGAAATTCAAGACAAAGAAATAGCTTCTGTTTCTTACAGATATTTCTACTGTAAAGATAATGCCAAACAGCCTTGTAGGCAAACGAAACAGTTGACAGCTGAAAAAACCAATGATAAGATAAATGCACTCAAATTATAACAGAACAGGCTTACAGTCAGAAAAGGATCAGAATTTCGGTTCTGATTATTTTTTGTGTTTTATTCCGTTGACAAGGGAAAGTTCGCACTTGAAAAAGAATAAAAACTGGGTTATAATACGAACAAGTGTTTGCAATGCAAAAAATCATTCCCGGATTTACAGTAAGCAATCCGGTTGATAGAAAGAAAGGAAATGTAACAGACATGGCAAAGAAAAACACCTATGATGCAGGGAGCATCTCTGTCCTGGAAGGTCTGGAGGCGGTTCGTAAGCGTCCGGGAATGTACATCGGAAGTGTTTCACGAAAAGGATTAAATCATCTCATTTATGAGATCGTAGATAACGCAGTAGATGAACATCTGGCAGGATACTGCAGTCTGATCCATGTAGTTCTGGAGAAAGATGGTTCCTGTACAGTAACAGACAACGGACGAGGAATCCCGGTAGATATGCATGAGAAAGGAGTATCGGCAGAGAGACTTGTATTTACAACTCTTCATGCAGGCGGTAAATTTGATAATTCTGCCTATAAGACCAGCGGAGGACTTCATGGAGTAGGCTCTTCGGTTGTGAATGCCCTGTCTACATATCTAGACATTAAGATCAGTCGTGACGGATATGTGCATCATGATCACTATGAACGGGGAATCCCGACCATTGAACTTGAGGAAGGGTTGCTGCCGAAGCTGGGTAAGACCAGACAGACCGGAACCAGTATCAATTTCCTGCCGGATCCGGAGATTTTTGAAAAGACCAGATTCTCAGCAACAGAAGTAAAGAGCAGACTTCATGAGACTGCATATCTGAATCCGGAACTGACCATTCATTTTGAGGATAAAAGAGGTGCAGAGGTCGAGGATATTACCTATCATGAGCCGGACGGTATCATTGGATTTATCAAGGATCTGAACCACAGTGCAGAAGTCCTGCATGATCCGGTTTACCTGAAAGGGGAAGCAGACGGCATTCAGGTAGAGGTGGCATTCCAGTTTACCAATGAATTTCGTGAGAATGTACTGGGCTTCTGTAATAACATTTACAATGCAGAGGGCGGTACTCATCTGACTGGATTTAAGACTACATTTACCACAGTCATGAATACTTATGCGAGAGAGATTGGTGTTCTTAAAGACAAGGATCCGAACTTCACAGGTGCAGATATCCGTAACGGAATGACAGCAGTTGTTTCCATCAAGCATCCGGAACCTCGTTTCGAGGGACAGACCAAGACAAAGCTGGATAATCAGGATGCATCACGCGCAACCGGAAAGGTTGTAGGAGAGCAGATGGTACTTTATTTTGACAGAAATCTGGAGACTCTTAAGACCATCCTTTCCTGCGCAGAGAAAGCAGCAAAGATTCGTAAAACAGAGGAGAGGGCGAAGACGAATCTTCTGACAAAGCAGAAATATTCCTTTGACTCTAACGGAAAGCTGGCAAACTGCGAGAAGAAGGATCCTTCTCAGTGCGAGATCTTTATCGTAGAGGGAGATTCTGCGGGAGGTTCCGCAAAGACTGCCCGCAACCGTAATTATCAGGCAATCCTTCCTATCAGAGGTAAGATTCTGAATGTGGAGAAAGCAACCATTGACAAAGTGCTTGCCAATGCGGAGATTAAGACCATGATCAATGCATTCGGATGCGGATTCTCCGAAGGATACGGAAATGATTTTGATATTACGAAGCTTCGTTACGACAAGATTGTGATCATGGCTGATGCCGATGTGGATGGGGCGCATATTTCCACACTGCTCCTGACTTTATTCTACCGTTTCATGCCGGATCTGATCACTGAGGGACATGTGTATATTGCCATGCCGCCATTATATAAAGTCATGCCTAAGAAGGGGCAGGAGGAATACCTGTATGATGATAAGGCACTGGAGAGATACAGACGTGCCCATAAACCGGGAAGCTTTACTCTTCAGAGATATAAAGGTCTGGGCGAGATGGATGCGGAGCAGCTCTGGGAGACGACTCTGAATCCGGAAACTAGAATGATGAAGCGGGTGGAGATTGAAGATGCGAGACTTGCATCAAGCGTGACAGAGATTCTGATGGGAAGCGATGTCCCGCCGAGAAAGAAATTTATCTATGAGCATGCACAGGATGCAGAGCTGGATATCTGATTTCGCCGGAGTGTTATGTGGAAATTAAGACAGATACATGGATATGTGTCTGAGATGGAGGAAAGAGATTAAATGGAAACAAAACAGGAGAATGTGATTCCCACCGACTATGCGGAGGTCATGCAGAAATCCTATATAGATTATGCCATGAGTGTTATTATCTCCAGAGCTCTGCCGGATGTGCGTGACGGATTAAAGCCCGTGCAGAGAAGAACGCTGTATGATATGTATGAACTGGGTATTCGTTATGACAGACCATACAGAAAATGTGCCCGTATCGTAGGTGATACCATGGGTAAATATCACCCCCATGGTGACAGTTCGATCTACGAAGCACTTGTGGTAATGGCTCAGGATTTTAAGAAAGGCAAAACACTGGTCGACGGACATGGAAACTTCGGTTCCATCGAGGGCGACGGTGCAGCTGCCATGCGATATACAGAAGCCAGACTGGAGAAACTGACACAGGATGTCTTCCTCGAAGATCTGGATAAGAATGTAGTAGATTTTATGCCGAACTTTGACGAGACAGAGAAGGAACCTGTGGTACTTCCTGTCAGAATCCCGAATCTGCTGGTAAACGGGGCGGATGGTATCGCTGTCGGTATGGCAACCAGTATTCCACCTCACAATCTGGGTGAAGTGGTAGATGCTGTAAAAGCATATATGAAGAATAATGACATCAGTGTCAAAGGGCTGATGCGCTATCTCAAGGGACCGGATTTCCCGACAGGTGGTCTGGTAGTAAATAAAGATGACCTGCTCAGGATTTACGAGACAGGAACAGGGAAGCTGCGTGTCAGAGGTAAAGTGGAGACAGTGAAGCTTAAAGGCGGCAGACAGCAGCTTGTGATCACAGAGATTCCTTACACAATGATCGGGGCAAATATCGGAAAATTCCTGAATGATATTGCGTCTCTTGTGGAAAACAAGAAGGCAACAGATATCGTGGATATTTCCAACCAGTCTTCCAAAGAGGGAATCCGTATTGTTCTTGACCTGAAGCGTGACGCAGATGTAGAGAATCTTACAAATATGCTCTATAAGAAGACAAAGCTGGAAGATACTTTTGGCGTGAATATGCTGGCAGTTGCGGATGGCAGACCGGAGACTCTGAGTCTGAAGCAGGTGATCGAGCATCACGTAGATTTCGTATTCGATGTCACGACCAGAAAGTACACCACACTTCTGAATAAAGAGCAGGAGAAGAAAGAAATCCAGGAAGGTCTGATCAAGGCATGTGATGTGATCGACCTGATCATCGAGATCCTGCGAGGAAGCAAGAACAGAGAACAGGTAAAGAAATGCCTGGTTGACGGTGTGACAGAAGGAATCAGGTTCAAGAGCAAATCAAGCGAGAAAGCTGCGCAGAAGCTGCATTTCTCAGAAAAACAGGCAGCTGCGATCTTGGATATGCGTCTGTACAAACTGATCGGTCTGGAGATCGAGGCACTTCAGGCAGACTATGCAGAAACAATGAAGAACATTGCCATTTATGATGATATCCTGAATAATTATGATTCCATGGCAGAAGTGATCATGAAAGAACTGGATCAGATTAAGAAAGAATACGGTACGAAACGCCGCACAGTGATCGAGAATGCAGAAGAAGTTGTCTATGAGGAAAAGAAGATGGAAGAAATGGAAGTCACATTCCTTATGGACCGCTTCGGATATATGCGGACCATTGATAAGTCTGCATATGAGAGAAATAAAGAAGCTGCCAATGCAGAGAACAAATATGTGTTTAACTGTATGAATACAGATAAGATCTGTATCTTTACAGATAATGGAAAGATGCACAGTATCAAGGTGGCAGATATTCCGCTGGTTCGTTTCAGGGATAAGGGGACACCGGCAGATAATCTGAGCAATTATGACAGTGCACAGGAACGTATGCTCTATGTAGCACCACTGGCATCTGTAAAAGAAAATACACTTCTGTTTGTCACTGCTGCATCCATGTGCAAGCTGGTGAGTGGTGCAGAGTTTGATGTGGCGAAGAGAACGATCGTGTCTACGAAACTTGCTGAAGAGGATTCTCTGATTTTTGTGGGTTCTGCGGATGAAATGGAACAGGTGGTATTCCAGAGTGAAGGCGGATATTTCTTAAGATTTCAGAAACAGGATATTTCTGCTATGAAGAAAACATCTATCGGGGTGCGTGGAATGAAACTGGCAGAAGGAGATAAGCTGGATCATGCATATCTTCTGGAAAGCCGTCAGGAATATACCATTACTTACCATGATAAACCCTATGTTCTCAACAGGATAAAACTGTCCAAACGGGACAGTAAAGGAATAAAACCACGTATATAAAACCAACAAATCCGCTAAAATCAAGGTTTTTGCAGGAAAAGCCTTGCAATTGCCGGAAATTGGTGTTACAATACATCTAAATTAGAACTTGTTGACAAAGGAGTGGGCGTGAGCCCACTCTTATTTGTTGCATGGAAAGGCAGGTGGGAAAATGAGCAGACGGGAAGAGTATGAAAAGCGCGCAGAGGAACTTCTGGCACCGATCGTAGAACTTAACGGCTTTGAACTGGTTGATGTAGAATATGTAAAGGAAGCAGGAAACTGGTATTTGAGAGGATACATTGACAAACCAGGCGGAATTACAGTAAATGACTGCGAGACAGTCAGCAGAGCATTCAGTGACAAACTGGATGAGAATGATTTTATCGAAGACAGTTATATCATGGAGATCAGTTCGCCGGGACTGGACAGACCGCTGAAGAAAGACAAAGACTTTGAGAGAAACATGGGAAAACTGGTGGAAATCCGTACCTACCGGCCAATCGAGAAGCAAAAAGAGTTCTGCGGGATTTTGACCGCATATGATAGTAACAGTGTGACAATCGATGAGGATGGAACCGAGCGTGTTTTTGATAAGAAAGACACAGCCCTGATACGCCTCGCAATAGAGTTTTAGTTAATTCGGGAGGATAAGAAAAAAATGAGCAGAGAGTTAAAGGAGGCACTGGATATCCTTGAAAAGGAAAAGAGTATCAGCAAAGATACTCTGCTTGAGGCAATTGAGCAGTCTCTGATCCAGGCCTGCAAGAACCATTTTGGAAAAGCTGACAATGTACATGTAACTATTGATCCGGAAACCTGCGATTTTTCAGTGTGTGCAGACAGAAGTATCGTAGAATACGTAGAGGATTCTGCAATGGAGATTTCTCTGGCAGATGCTTTGAAGATCACATCAAGAGCTGAGATCGGAGGCATGATACAGGTTCCAATCCAGTCTAAGGAATTCGGACGTATTGCGACACAGAATGCAAAGAACGTTATCCTGCAGAAAATCCGCGAGGAAGAACGTAAAGTGCTGTATGATGAATATTATGGAAAAGAGAAAGAAGTAGTAACCGGTATTGTACAGCGTGTGATGGGCAAGAATGTAAGCATCAATCTTGGTAAGGCAGATGCAGTATTAAGTGAGAATGAACAGGTGAAAGGGGAAACCTTCCAGCCGACAGAGAGAATTAAGGTGTATATTCTTGAAGTCAAGGATACCCCGAAGGGACCTCGTATTCTGGTATCCAGAACTCATCCGGGACTTGTGAAACGTCTCTTTGAGTCAGAAGTTGCAGAAGTAAAAGACGGAACTGTTGAGATCAAGAGCATCGCACGTGAGGCCGGTTCCCGTACAAAGATCGCTGTATGGAGCAACGATCCGGATGTAGATGCAGTTGGTGCATGCGTAGGTATGAACGGTGCACGTGTCAATGCAGTAGTTGAGGAACTTCGCGGTGAGAAAATCGATATCATCAACTGGGATGAGAATCCTGCGATCCTGATCGAGAATGCATTGAGCCCTGCAAAGGTTATCGCAGTTATGGCAGATCCTGATGAGAAGACAGCTCTGGTAGTTGTTCCTGATTATCAGCTGTCCCTTGCAATCGGTAAAGAAGGTCAGAATGCACGTCTTGCTGCAAGACTTACAGGATTTAAGATTGACATCAAGAGTGAGACTCAGGCAAAAGAAGCCGGTGATTTCTATGATTATGATGATGACGAGACTGCAGAAGATGCAGCTGAGGCATCAGCAGAGGAAACTTCAGCAGAAGATTCCCTGACAGAAGAAACCGAAGCAGAAGAAGTTTCAGAGGAAGTTCCTGTAGAAGAAGAGCCACAGGCTCAGGAAGCAGGAGAGAATGAAGACGAAGAATAAGATTCCCATGCGCCAGTGTACCGGCTGCAGGGAAATGAAAAGCAAGAAAGAGATGCTCAGAGTTCTTAAGACTACAGAAGATGAGATCGTGCTTGATACTACCGGTAAGAAAAACGGTAGAGGCGCATATCTGTGTCTTTCCAGAGAATGTCTGGATAAAGCGATTAAAAATCATGGACTTGAGCGTTCACTGAAAACTGCGGTTCCGGATGAGGTATACGAACGACTTAAGAAGGAGCTGGAAGATATTGAAAAATAACAGAGTACTGTCGCTGATAGGGCTGGCTACCAAAGCAGGCAAGACCGTAAGCGGAGAATTTTCCACAGAGAAATCTGTAAAGACCGGAAAAGGACTGCTTGTGATCGTTGCTGAGGATGCCTCCGAGAATACAAAGAAGAAATTCAGGAATATGTGCAGTTTTTATGAAGTTCCGATTTTCTTCTTCTCAGATAAAGAGAGCTTAGGCAGAGCAATGGGAAAGGAGTACCGCGCCTGTCTGGCTGTCCAGGATGAGAACTTTGCGAAAGCAATCATGAAGGAGGTATAGCGATTGTCAAAATTAAGAGTACATGAGCTGGCCAGAGAGCTTGGACGACAGAACAGAGAAGTGATCGAGTTTCTGAAATCAAAAGGCGTTGATGTGAGAAGCCATATGAGTATGGTGGATGAGCCTGCGGTTTCGGAAGTAAAGAATAGATTCAGAAAAGACAATAATAACAGGGGAAAGGAGCATATTGCGAAATTGGAGACTCCCAAGACAGAAGAAAAGGTTGTAACAGCAAAATCAGAAGGAGATAAAACTGAAACACCTAAAAAGAAAAAAAATATTATCCGCGTTTTTCATGCACAGAATGCAAGTGACGGAGGAAAAACAAGAAAGAAACCTGTGAAAGCTGAAGGCGAGAGAACAGGTTCATCAAGAAATGCAGAAGGAAGAAATTCCGACAGTTCAAGAACAGACGGTGACAGACCAAGAAGAAATAATAATGACCGCCCAGGTACAGGCAACAGAAGACCGGACGGACAGAACCGTCAGGGAAGACCTCAGGGTGAAGGAAGATCCCAGGGAGATAACCGCCAGGGAGGACGTTTTGGCCAGGGAAGAAACCAGGGCGAAGGAAACCGTCAGGGAAGACCTCAGGGCGAGGGAAGATCCCAGGGAGATAACCGCCAGGGAGGACGTTTCGGACAGGGAAGATCCCAGGGCGATGGTCAGGGCCGTCCGGGCGGAAGATTCCAGGGCGATGGAAATCGTCAGGGAGGACGTTTCGGACAGGGAAGACCACAGGGAGATGGAAACCGTCAGGGAGGAAGACCGCAGGGCAATGGCCAGGGTCGTCCGGACGGAAACAGAAGTGAAGGACGTGACGGACGCTTCGGCGGCAGTCAGGGACGTCAGGGACAGCGCCAGAATACAAGAAAGAATGACGATATGGCATTTGCACCGGAACTGACAAAGACTTCCAAAGACAGCAAGAGAGAAAGAGACAGAGAGAACAAAAACAAGAAAAAAGATTTTGATAAGACACAGAGTGGCGGACGCAGACCAAATCAGGGTGGATTCAATAAGAATTCCAGAATCCCGAAAGCTCTGCAGAAACCGGCTCCGCAGCCAAAACAGGAAGAGAAGAAACCTGAGGTTAAGGAAATCACACTTCCGGAGAAGATGACGATCCGCGAACTGGCAGAAGCTATGAAAATGCAGCCGTCAGTAATTGTGAAGAAGCTCTTTATGCAGGGTATGATGGTTACCGTAAACCATGAGATCGATTTTGAGAAAGCTCAGGAGATTGCTCTGGAATATGATATCATCGCAGAACCGGAAGAGAAGGTAGACGTTATCGAAGAACTCCTCAAAGAGGATGAAGAAGACGAAAAAGATATGGTTTCAAGACCACCTGTAGTCTGTGTTATGGGCCACGTTGACCATGGTAAAACATCCCTTCTGGATGCAATCCGTAAGACAAATGTAACACGTGGAGAGGCAGGCGGTATCACACAGCACATTGGTGCTTCTGTAGTAGAGGTTAACGGACAGAAGATCACATTCCTGGATACGCCTGGACATGAAGCTTTCACAGCTATGCGTATGCGTGGTGCAAACTCCACAGATATCGCAGTTCTGGTTGTAGCAGCTGATGATGGTGTGATGCCTCAGACAGTAGAGGCTATCAGCCATGCGAAGGCGGCAGGCGTTGAGATCATAGTTGCAATCAACAAGATTGATAAGCCAAGTGCTAATATTGAGCGTGTAAAACAGGAACTTTCTGAATATGAACTGATTCCGGAAGACTGGGGCGGAAGTACGATTTTTGTTCCTGTATCCGCACATACAGGAGAGGGAATCGATACTCTTCTTGAGATGATCCTTCTTACAGCCGAGGTATGTGAATTAAAGGCAAATCCGAACCGTTCCGCAAGAGGTCTTGTAATCGAGGCTCAGCTTGATAAAGGTAAAGGTCCGGTTGCCACGATCCTTGTCCAGAAAGGTACTCTTCATGTGGGAGACTTTATTGCAGCAGGAGCATGCAATGGTAAGGTTCGTGCCATGATGGATGATAAGGGACGCAGGATTAAAGAAGCAGGTCCTTCTACTCCTGTAGAAATCCTGGGACTTGGTGATGTGCCGAATGCAGGTGAAATTCTTCTTGCATTTGACAGTGATAAGGAAGCCAAGAACTTTGCAGGTGCATTTGTATCTGAGAACAAGAACCGTCTTCTTGAGGAGACTAAGGGCAAATTATCTCTGGATAATCTCTTTGATCAGATTCAGGCAAGCGATCTGAAGGAACTTCCGCTCATTGTCAAAGCAGATGTACAGGGATCTGTGGAAGCTGTAAAACAGAGTCTGACCAAACTTTCCAACGAAGAAGTGGTTGTAAAGGTGATCCATGGCGGTGTTGGTGCGATCAATGAGTCTGACGTAAGTCTTGCGGCTACATCAAATGCGATCATTATCGGCTTTAATGTCCGTCCGGATGCAACCGCAAAACAGCTTGCTGAGCAGGAAGGTGTAGATCTTCGTCTGTACAGAGTTATTTATCAGGCAATCGAAGATGTAGAAGCTGCCATGAAGGGTATGCTTGATCCTATATTTGAGGAGAAAGTTATCGGTCATGCGGAAGTGCGTCAGCTGTTCAAGGCATCCGGTATTGGTACGATTGCAGGAAGCTATATTCTGGATGGTATCTTCCAGAGAAACTGCAAGGTTCGTATTTCCAGAGAAGGCGAGCAGATATTTGAAGGTGAGCTTGCATCCCTGAAGAGATTCAAAGATGATGTTAAGGAAGTTAAGGCAGGATACGAATGTGGCCTTGTATTTGACGGATTTAACGATGTGAAAGAGGAAGATAAAGTAGAAGCTTATATCATGGTAGAAGTACCGAGATAGTAATGGTTTATAAAGGTAGGGTGCGCGATTCATAGTGTCAGGTACAGTGTGGTGCGCACCTTGACTTGATTGTGGTAATTCAGAAAATAATGTGATCAGGATAGTCGATGATCCGGATTGCTCACAGTATTTGACAGAATTGCCGGATATATAGGAGTAAAACTTAAAATGAGAAAAAACAGTATTAAGAATACCCGGATCAATGGGGAAGTCCAGAAGGAACTCAGCACCATTATCCGCAACGAGATCAAGGACCCGCGTATTCATCCGATGACTTCTGTCATGGCTGTAGAAGTGGCTCCTGACCTGAAAACCTGCAGAGCATATATCAGTGTGCTGGGTGAAAAAGAAGCAAAGGAAGCGACGATCAAAGGTCTGAACAGTGCAGAAGGCTACATCAGACGCCAGCTGGCGCGTAATTTAAACCTGAGAAATACACCGGAGATCCGTTTTATCCTGGACGAATCTATTGAGTATGGTGTAAATATGTCAAAGCTTATTGATGATGTTACCAAGAAAGACAGCAACTCCCACAGACAGGATGAGGAGCAGGATGAGAATTAAAAGAGGATGAGAACATGGAAAATATTGCGGAAATACTGGAAGGTGTGAAAACAATGGGAATCGGCGGACATATCCGTCCGGATGGTGACTGCGTTGGTTCCTGTATGGCGTTATATTTATATGTAAAAACCTATTATCCGGAAATTCAGGCAGATGTGTACCTGGATAATCCCAAACCTGTTTTCGGACATATTGACTGTATGGATGAGATTAAAACAGAGCTGGACGGTGACAAAGAGTATGACCTTTTTGTTACCTGTGATGTAAGTGCAAGAGACAGACTTGCCATTGCAGGTCCATACTTTGACACTGCAAAAAGAACAGCATGTATTGATCATCATATCAGTAACTCCGGATTTGCACAGGTGAATCATATCAGGGGAGAGGTAAGCTCTGCCTGTGAAGTTCTCTATGGGCTTTTTGATCCTGAGAAAGTGGTCCGTACCATTGCAGTGCCGATCTATACGGGAATGGTTCATGACACAGGGGTATTTCAGTACTCTTCAACTTCACCGGAGACCATGCGTATTGCCGGGGAACTGATGAAGACAGGATTCAATTTCAGTAAGATCATTGACGAATCTTTCTATCAGAAAACTTATGTGCAGAATCAGGTAATGGGGCGTGTTCTTGCAGAGAGTATCCTGCTTCTGGATGGAAAATGTATTATCGGATATCTTAAAAAAAGAGACATGGAGTTCTATGGTGTGGATGGCAAGGATCTGGACGGTATCGTCAGTCAGCTTCGTCTTACAGCGGGAGTGGAAGTTGCCATGTTTATCTATGAAGTGGAAACTCAGTCTTTCAAAGTTTCTCTGCGTTCCAATGGAAATGTGGATGTAAGCAAGATTGCAGTATATTTTGGCGGCGGCGGTCATATGAGAGCAGCAGGATGTGATCTTCAGGGTTCTGTGTATGATGTGATCAACAATGTGACAGAACAGATCTGCAAACAGTTTCAGGAGCAGGAAGTCTGATGGATGGAGTAATTGTAATCCGTAAGGAAAAAGGATTCACTTCCCATGATGTGGTGGCAAAGCTTCGGGGAATCCTTCATATGAAGAAAATCGGACATACCGGAACTCTTGATCCGGATGCAGAAGGAGTGCTCCCGGTGGCTCTGGGAAAAGCAACCCGTCTGGTGGATATGATCACAGATAAAGAGAAAACCTATGAGGCAGTGATGCGTCTGGGTGTTGTTACGGATACCCAGGATATGAGCGGAACTGTTCTCTCACAGACTACAGAGCTTTCTGTTACAGAAGAAGAGCTTTGCACAGTGGTCAGTTCTTTTGTGGGAGACTATATGCAGGTGCCGCCAATGTATTCAGCACTGAAGGTCAATGGAAAGAAACTCTATGAACTTGCCAGAGAGGGCAAGACTGTGGAGCGTAAACCAAGACCTGTACATTTTTATGAGATAGAAATTCTGGATATCAGTTTTCCGCTGGTGCGTTTTCGTGTGACCTGCAGCAAGGGAACCTATATCCGTACTCTGTGCCATGATATAGGGGAAAAGCTGGGCTGTGGAGCTGCCATGGAAAGTCTTTTGCGGACAAAGGTGGGCAGATTTACACTGGATGATGCTATTACCCTGGCGCAGACAGAAGAGGCAGTGCAGGAAGGAACCATAGAGAGTAAAATCCTCGGTATTGAGGAGATTCTTGCAGAGTATCCAAGGGTATGCTGTACAAAAGAAGGGGACAGACTTCTGGCTAATGGAAATCCTCTTGTACAGGCACTGGTCGATGCACAGGAGAAAAACGGATGGATCCGTATGTGCAGCAGTGAAGGCAGTTTTGCCGGAGTTTACCAGTGGGACGAGAAAAGAAACAGGTATTTCCCTGTAAAAATGTTTTAGGAGACATGATGGAATATTTAAGGATTGAGAATGATTTTCCCAGAATTTCACACAGTGCGGTAACACTTGGGAAGTTTGACGGTATACACCGCGGACATCAGAAACTGGTTGAGAAAATTATTGAGCAGAAACAGGAAGGTGCACAGGCGGTTGTACTTGCGCTTGGAACTGCCTCAAGAACAATCCTCACAAAGGAAGAGAGATGTCGTATATTGGAAGAAATGGGAGTGGATATACTGTTGGAATGTCCGCTCACAGAGAAAATACGGCACATGAAAGCAGAGAATTTTATAAAAGAAATACTGATAGGAGATCTGCAGGTTTCCTATGTGGCAGTTGGAGAGGATTTCCGTTTTGGCTATGAGCGGAAAGGAACTCCTGCCATGCTCAAAGAGTTCGGAAAGAAATATGGCTTTCATACGGAAGTCCTGCCAAAAGAAATGGACGGACGCCGTAAGATTAGTAGTACCTTTGTCAGGGAAGAACTGAACAGAGGAAATATGGAAAAATTCCGTTTCCTTATGGGAACAGATTTCTCAGTGGAAGGAATCGTTGAACATGGACGTGGAATGGGACATAAATATCTGCTTCCGACCACCAACCTGATCCCTCCGGTAGAGAAACTGATGCCTCCAAACGGGGTTTATATCACAGTATCCCATTTCAGAGACAGAAGTTATCAGGGAATTACCAATGTAGGTCATAAGCCTACTGTTGGCGGCGAGAAGTTTATTGGTGTGGAAACATATCTGTTTGACTGCAATGAAGATCTGTATGGGGAATACTGCAAGGTAGATTTCAAAAAATTCCTCAGACCTGAACAGAAGTTTTCTTCGCTGGAGGCACTGAAGGCACAGCTGGAGAGGGATGCTGTGAAGGGACAGGAATATTTTGAAACTTTGTAAAAAAGAGGTTTACACGCCAGAATCAATGTGCTATACTAACCAAGGTGAATTTAGCCCATGTTCAGGGACCGGACGCTCCGACCATCTCTTAATGTGTGGCGGTCAATCAATAATAATTATAGAATACAGGAGGAAATCACAATGATTTCAAAAGAAAAGAAAGCAGCGATCATGAAAGAATATGCAAGAACTGAAGGCGATACAGGATCACCGGAAGTACAGGTAGCAGTTCTTACAGCAAGAATTCAGGAACTTACAGAGCATTTACAGAGCAACCATAAAGATCATCACTCCAGACGTGGTCTTCTGAAAATGGTAGGTCAGAGACGTGGACTGTTAGCTTACCTGAAGAAAACAGACATCGAAAGATACCGTGCACTGATTGAAAAATTAGGCTTAAGAAAATAATAGCCTTTTAGTATGCGGAAGGGGGCGGATTTCCATCCGCCTCCCTTTTTATGTATATGGCAGTTCTGTAAAATATGGTGTTTTTCAGGATTGCGGTGGCTTGTTGTTTCGACTGCATCTGCATATTCAGAAGCTGCGAAACATGACAGGAGTTATTTCCGAGACTACTGAAAAGATTATTTTGTATATGAAAGTAACAAAACAGGCAGATATATTTGCCTGAAAAGTAGTTTTTTCAGTTGTTTCGGACTCCTGTTTTAATGTGACAATTTCATAAAGAGTCTGAACGTTGATGGACAAGATTGTCAGCAGACGGAACAGACAAATTTGAAAAGAATAAAGTAGTTACCGGACATGCAGTGAACGGTAACAGAAAATGACAACAGAATTATGAAAAAAGGAGAATGAACATATGTACAAAAGTTATTCCATGGAATTAGCCGGAAGAACCTTGACAGTAGATATCAACCGCGTTGCAAAACAGGCAAACGGTGCAGCATTAATGCACTATGGTGATACTACAGTTTTATCTACAGCAACAGCATCCAAAGAGCCAAGAGAAGGAATCGATTTCTTCCCGTTAAGCGTTGAATATGAAGAGAAAATGTATGCAGTAGGCAAAATCCCAGGAGGATTTAACAAGAGGGAAGGAAAAGCAAGCGAGCATGCAATCCTTACTTCCCGCGTAATTGACAGACCGATGCGTCCTCTGTTTCCGAAGGACTACAGAAACGACGTAACACTGGTAAACATGGTTATGTCTGTTGATCCTGAGTGTAATCCGGAGATTCCGGCTATGCTTGGTTCCTCTATTGCAACCTGCATTTCCGATATTCCGTTTGATGGTCCATGTGCTACCACACAGGTTGGTCTGATCAATGGTGAATATATCATCAACCCTACCATGGCACAGAAAGATGTATCTGATCTTCAGCTTACAGTAGCTTCCACAAGAGAGAAAGTAATCATGATCGAAGCCGGCGCAAAAGAAGTTCCGGAAGACAAGATGATCGAAGCTATCTATAAAGCTCATGAAGTAAACCAGGAGATCATTAAATTTATCGATAAGATCGTAGAAGAATGCGGAAAACCGAAACACAGCTACGAATCATGTGCAGTTCCGGAAGAACTCTTCGCAGCGATCAAAGAGATCGTACCTCCGGCAGAAATGGAAGTTGCCGTATTCTCTGACGATAAACAGACAAGAGAAGAAAATATCCGTCAGGTAACAGAGAAACTGAAAGAAGCTTTTGCCGACAAGGAAGAGTGGCTTGCAGTTCTGGGTGAGGCTGTATATCAGTACCAGAAGAAGACTGTCCGCAGGATGATCTTAAAAGACCACAAACGTCCTGATGGTCGTGCCATTACTCAGATCCGTCCTCTGGCAGCAGAGACAGATATTATCCCGAGAGTACATGGTTCTGCTATGTTCACACGTGGACAGACACAGATCTGTACCATCACAACTCTGGCTCCTCTTGCAGAAGCACAGAAGCTTGACGGACTTGACGAATTTGAAACTTCAAAGAGATATATGCATCACTACAATTTCCCGTCCTACTCTGTAGGTGAGACAAAACCATCCAGAGGACCGGGACGTCGTGAGATCGGACATGGTGCACTTGCTGAGAGAGCATTAGTTCCTGTACTTCCAAGCGAAGAGGAATTCCCATATGCGATCCGTACTGTATCTGAGACATTTGAATCCAATGGTTCTACTTCTCAGGCAAGTATCTGTGCATCCACAATGTCTCTGATGGCAGCCGGTGTACCGATCAAAAAACCGGTAGCTGGTATTTCCTGTGGTCTGGTAACAGGCGATACAGATGATGATTACATTGTTCTCACAGATATCCAGGGACTTGAAGACTTCTTCGGAGATATGGACTTCAAGGTAGCCGGAACTCATGACGGTATCACAGCAATCCAGATGGATATCAAGATCCATGGACTGACAAGACCGATCGTAGAAGAAGCAATCAGACGTACAAAAGAAGCAAGAGAATATATCCTGACAGAAGTTATGGAGAAATGTATTGCAACTCCACGTACATCTGTAGGCGAATATGCTCCGAAGATCATTCAGATCCAGATCGATCCTCAGAAGATCGGTGATGTTGTAGGTCAGAGAGGAAAGACTATCAATACGATCATCGAGCGTACAGGTGTTAAGATCGATATCACAGACGAAGGTGCGGTATCCATCTGTGGAGTTGATCAGAAGAGCATGGATGAGGCAGCTAACATGGTTAAGATCATTGCAACTGATTTTGAAGCAGGACAGATCTTTACAGGTAAAGTTGTCAGCATCAAAGAGTTTGGTGCATTCGTTGAATTTGCACCGGGTAAAGAGGGAATGGTACACATTTCCAAGATCTGTAAAGAAAGAATCAATCGTGTTGAGGATGTTCTCACACTTGGTGATAAAGTTAAGGTTATCTGCCTTGGCAAAGACAAGATGGGAAGAATCAGCTTCAGCATGAAGGATGTACCGGAAGAAGCGTAAAAAATTATGAGATATCACAATATTACCAAGGACGATATGCTTAATGGCGACGGACTTCGTGTAGTGCTCTGGGTGGCAGGATGCAATCACTGCTGTCCGGAGTGCCAGAATCCTGTCACCTGGGATCCAAACGGCGGACTGCCTTTCGGTGAGGCAGAACGCAAGGAGATTTTTGCGGAACTGGATAAGGATTATGTGAGTGGAATTACCTTTTCAGGTGGAGATCCACTGCACCCGGCAAATATCACTGAGGTAACAGCCTTTGCGAAGGAGATCAGAAAGAGATATCCTGGTAAAACAATCTGGCTTTATACAGGTTTCCTCTGGGAGGAGATCTGCAAAGAAGAGATTGTGCGTTATCTGGATGTCTGTGTAGACGGTGAATTTGAGGTGGACAAGAAAGAACTTTCCCTTAAATGGAAAGGTTCCAGCAATCAGAGAGTGATCGATGTTCCCAAAACTCTTCATGAAGGAAAAGTCGTATTGCATAAATAAGAAATATACAGGCAGTTCAAGTATGCGTCAGGTGTACCTGAACTGCTTTTTTACTGAATCAGTCAAATATTCAGCTATGAGTGTACTGCGAAGCAGGAGTGTCAGCTTTGCATGACCAGACAGGAGGAAAAACAGATGAAACGAATCGCAAAATTTCATAAAGTAAGCAAAGAACGCTTTACAGCAGATTGGATTGATACCTTCGCACAGTCTCAGGAAGAAGCAGAGAAAGTATACGAGGCTATCCGTCTGCCGAAGAGAGCGACAGCAGGAAGTGCCGGCTATGACTTTTTCGCACCGGCAGAATTTACTCTGAAACCAGGCGAAACAGTAAAGATCCCGACAGGAATCCGGGTGGAAATGCAGCCGGAATGGGTGCTGAAATGTTATCCGAGAAGCGGACTGGGATTTAAATACCGTCTTCAGCTTAACAACACAGTTGGTATCATTGACAGTGATTATTTCTATTCAGATAACGAAGGCCACATTTTTTCAAAGATCACAAATGATTCCAATGAAAACAAAACTCTGACAATCCCGGCAGATACAGGATTCATGCAGGGAATCTTTGTAGAGTACGGAATCACGGTAGATGATGATGCTACAGAAATCCGCAATGGTGGATTTGGAAGTACTACTGCGAAATAGTGGGTAAAAGTAATGTAATGTTCTAGCGGAGCATATTTCACAAAGTTTATAGATGAAATCAGAGCCAGAATGTAAAAAAAGTAGAACATAGGGAAGAATCTGAGATTTTTACTTTACGTTCTGCTTTTTCTTTGCTATAATATTTTGAGATTCAAAATATTTGCAATACATACAATTCAAGCGTATATACTGCGGAGCAGTTATTCGATTATGAACAAGTAACGAAGCGGATGATTTTATCCGCTTGACTAAAAAATATCAGGCAAAGAAATAAATTTAGGGAGAAAAGTTATGATCATCGAGCCAAAAGTAAGAGAATATATCTGTACAACCGCACATCCGCAGGGATGTGCAGAGAGTGTGCGCAACCAGGCAGATTACGCCTGTAAACAGGGAATGGTAAACGGAACAAAAAAAGCACTGATCATCGGATGTTCTACAGGCTACGGCCTCGCATCCCGTATCTGTGCACTGGAAAACTGTGGTGCGGACACCCTTGGGATTATGTTTGAACGTCAGGCAAATGGCAGAAGAACAGCGACACCGGGATGGTACAACACTGCGGAATTTCATCGCCTGGCAGCAGAAAAAGGTGCCTATGCCAAGACTGTCAACGGAGATGCTTTTTCAAAAGAAATAAAAGATAAAGCAATTGAGCTGATCAAAAAAGATCTGGGAAAGGTGGATCTGGTAGTTTACAGTCTGGCAGCGCCAAGACGTACAGATTCTGAAGGAAAAATCTGGTCCTCCTGCCTGAAGACTACAGGTGAGGCTTTCACAGAAAAGAGTCTTGATCTGCGAAACAATGAGATTACAGAGAAAACAGTAGAACCGGCTACTGAAGAAGAGGTTTTAAGCACAGTCAAAGTTATGGGCGGCGAAGACTGGGCAGACTGGATTGATGCGCTGAAAGCAGCAGATGTACTGACTGAGAATGCAGTAACCGTAGCATATTCCTATATCGGACCGGAACTTACTTATCCAATTTACTATCACGGAACCATCGGAACTGCCAAACAGCATTTACAGAAAACAATGTCTGAGATCAACCAGGCACACCCGGATGTCTGTGCGGTAATATCAGTAAATAAAGGTCTTGTAACTCAGGCAAGTGCAGCAATTCCGGTTGTGCCGCTGTATTTTGCAATCCTCTATAAAGTAATGAAGAAAGCCGGAAATCATGAAAACTGCATTCAGCAGATTGCCAGGCTATTTACACAGAAACTCTACACACCAACAGGCTTCCAGACAGATGAGAATGGTTTCATTCGTATGGATGATTACGAACTGACGCCGGAGATTCAGGAAGAAGTAAAAAAATGCTGGAAAGCTGTTACTACAGACACTGTAAAGGAATATTGCGATATTGATGGTTACTGGGAAGATTTCTATCATATGTTTGGATTCCGATATGAAGATATCGACTATACTCAGGATGTGGATGCTGATATAGAAATTGATGGAGTTGTAATGTAATAAAAAATTCTCTCTTAACAAATGCTCATGAAGTATATTGGTTCATAAATGTTAAGAGAGAATTTTTTATTTTGCCTTATGCACCGGATCTGCCGGGTATCCGCTGCGAAGTTTCTGCATTCCACGCTGGAGAGCATCTTTGGAGTTTTTCCAGTCAGCATCCTTATTTCTGTAATCAAACTTATCTGACAGCCATACCAGATCTTCTTCCATACGCTGGAAGTTTTCATCCATCAGCCTGAACATGGCAGGATAAAACTCAGCCTTTTCTTTATCATTCAGATATTTATCTGCACCGTTGCACAGAATCCCGAAGTGATGCAGACAGAAGCCTTTACTGCGCAGAATTTTATTTTTAAATTCATTATCCTGCCGATACAGCCAGAAAAAAGTTTCCACATACCGTTTAAATGTATCCTCAATATTCTGACAGATAAAACAGCTGCAATCCTTAAACGCAGTCCATGCAGCAATCGGATTCTTATCTGCGCTGGAATCTGAACGGCGGAAACGCGCGAGGACCGAGGATTTTCCGGGTGAAAAAGAATCAAACTGCTTTCTCATCTCTTCCCGAAGTTTATGATAATGAGTCTGAAGAATCAATGCATTCCCAAGAGTATTCCCATAATCAAACATTTTCTTCATATGTACCCTGCAAAATCCCGCCTTATCCGTCTGATCCCGGATGTCACTTTCCATATAAGAAGAACTGTTTCCCAGCACAAAATCCAGCGAGTTCTGCTCCAGTTCCCGTTCAATAAAACAGAAAGGACACTCGTCACTGGCATTTACCGCATCATTAAGTGGAATGGTATATAACTTTTCTTTCATTTCTATATACTCCATACATCATAGTTTCTGTTCCCTTTATTGTGCATAGAATTCCCGGGAATGTCAAGCAGAAGATTTCCTGTTACTGTAAACGGAGTGAACAGTAATGATTTCTTTTGCAGAGTTGATTCAGAAAAGGGCAGTATGCTATTATATATATAGTTGAATGCAAACATATGTAAAAAATAATCAAAGGGGGATAAGACAAATGATAAAATTACAGCTTCATGAAAACTGGCAGTTGTGCAATATCAGACAACTGGACTGGATTCCGGCACAGGTTCCGGGGGATATTTATGCGGCACTTCTTAAGACCGGAAAGATGCCGGATCCGTTCTTTGGGGATAATGAATATCAGGCGAAAGCACTGATGGAGGAGGACTATGAATACAAAACGGTATTTAATTATGAAGAAACGCAGTTTAAAGATTGTCAGGAAGTGATCCTGAGATTTGACGGGATTGATACGATTGCGGATATCTATCTGAATGGATGTTGTCTTGGAAAAGTTGATAACATGCACAGAATCTGGGAATTTCCGGTAGGAGAGCTGCTTGAAAACGGCAAAAATACCTTACGTGTTATCATCCGCTCTCCGTTGAAATTCATGGCAGAGGCATTTAAGAAATATAAAAACAGGGGAAATGAAGACACAGTTGAAGGATTTATGCATCTGCGCAAAGCTCACTATATGTGCGGCTGGGACTGGGGCGCATGTCTGCCGGATGGAGGTATCTTCCGTCCTGTAACACTTCTGGGAATTGAAACTGCCAGACTGGACAGCGTGTATATCCGTCAGGTACATGAGGATGGCAAAGTACTGTTGGTTCCGGAAGTAGATGTGGAGACTGTCGATGAGGAAGAGAGTGAAGCAGATGGGTATGAAAGTGCACAGGCACTGGAATATCAGGTGACTGTAACTGCACCGGATGGAACAAAAACCATATGGGATGACTGTCCGGATGAAATTGAGATTGAAAATCCGCAGCTCTGGTGGCCAAATGGACTGGGAGAACAGCCGTTATATCAGGTGCAGGTAGACCTGAAGACAGGAGATAAGATCGTGGACACCTGGTGCAGAAAGATAGGTCTTCGTACGCTGACCATGCATGTAGAGAAAGATCAGTGGGGCGAGAGCTTTGCTCATGAAGTAAACGGTTATCAGGTATTTGCCATGGGCGCTGACTATATCCCTGAGGACAATCTTCTGCAGAGAACATCCAGAGAACGTACTAGAGAATTACTTCTTCAGTGCAAGAGAGCGAACTTTAATACAGTACGTGTCTGGGGTGGCGGCTATTATCCTGAGGACTGGTTCTTTGATCTTTGTGATGAACTGGGGCTGATGGTATGGCAGGACTTTATGTTTGCATGCTCTGTCTATGAATTGACACCGGAGTTTGAGGCAAATATCCGTCAGGAATTTATTGATAATATCAAACGTCTCCGTCATCATGCATCCCTTGCCCTGTGGTGCGGAAACAATGAGATGGAAATGTTTGTAAAGCAGGGCACCTGGGTGACAAAGCCGACAGAAGTGAGAGATTATCTGTTTATGTATGAGCGCATTATTCCGGAAGTACTCAGCGAATACGATCCGGATACCTTCTACTGGCCTGCAAGCCCGTCATCAGGTGGTTCCTTTGATGAACCCAATGATCCGAACCGCGGAGATGTGCATTACTGGGAAGTATGGCATGGTAATAAGCCATTTTCAGAATATCGTAAATATTTCTTCAGATATGCATCTGAGTTTGGTTTTCAGTCATTCCCGTCTGTAAAAACGCTTGAAACAGTAACAGATGATCCGAAAGAATTGAATCCATTTTCTTATGTGATGGAGAAACATCAGAGAAATTACGGAGGAAATGGAAAAATTGCCAAATACATGCAGGCAGCATACCGTTATCCTGAGAACTTCAGCGATTTTGTTTATGCATCTCAGCTTCTTCAGGCAGATGGAATCCGTTATGGAGTCGAACATTACCGCAGAAACCGGGGACGCTGTATGGGTGCAATTTACTGGCAGTTAAATGACTGCTGGCCTGTTATTTCCTGGTCATCCATTGATTATTACGGACGTTGGAAAGCGCTTCATTATTATGCGAAGAGATTCTTTGCACCTGTGATGCTTTCCTGTGAGGAGCAGAGCTGGATGACAGTGGAAGCGGATATGAACCGTCAGCATTTTGAATTTGAAAAATCCATCCGTCTGAATGTGACCAATGAAACGCTGGATGCTCACAGGGTCCTGGTGAAATGGGCAGTGCGAAAGACAGATGCCACAATTCTGAGGGAGGAAGAACAGTGGCTGGAAGTACCGGCATTGTCTGCTGTATGGATGGATAAGGTTGAACTTCCCCAGATTGACTGTTTTAATGAATATGTAAGTTATGAGGCATGGGAAAATGATCAGATTATTTCTCAGGGAACTGTGATCTTTTCCTATCCGAAATACTTCCGCTATCTGAATCCCGGACTGACTGTGCGTGTAGACGGAGATGAGATAGTTGTTAAGGCAGAAGCATATGCAAAGAGTGTGGAAATCCGGAATGAGAATGATGATCTGATTCTTGAAGATAATTATTTTGACATGAATGCAGGAGAATACAGAGTGAAGATACTCGATGGAAAGCCGGATGGACTGAAAGTGCGCAGTGTTTATGATATATAACCTTTATTCATAGCAGTATTTATGGCAGTTTGCGACGAAATTCTGTATAGTAATCCTCTTATATTTACTGCAAACAATCCAGTCCATCATAGCGTGAAGTCCTGTGTCAGATATCTTTGCCGTGCGTCAGCACGCCTGCAGGTATCTTCCTTGTCCTTCGCAC